>Ga0207706_10002722_pt1 | contig 17218 bp, 11 predicted proteins | sample KBSC53metaG_FD_184318 | JGI IMG/M metagenome (GOLD analysis project Ga0207706, IMG submission 184318) | Corn rhizosphere microbial communities from Kellogg Biological Station, Michigan, USA - KBS C5-3 metaG (SPAdes) (version 2) | ecosystem: Host-associated > Plants > Roots > Rhizosphere > Soil ... | reverse complement strand
TTAAAGCGATCAAGGAATAATGAATAATGAATAATGAATAATGAGTAATGAGTAATGAGTAAGTAATGGTTAGTGATCAATAATTAATAATTTATAATTAATAATTAGTATGGGGAAGGAGATTAATAAGATAAGATCGACCGTTGTGCCGCTGAACATGGAGAACGTAGATACTGACCAGATCATTCCTGCGCGTTTTCTGAAGGCAACGAGCAGGGAAGGGTTTGGAAAAAATCTTTTTCGCGACTGGAGGTATCATAACGATGATGAGAGCCAGCCAAAAAAGGATTTTATTTTGAATGATCCGACTTATTCCGGTAAAATCCTGGTGGCTGCAAAAAACTTTGGTTGCGGCTCATCACGGGAACATGCGGCGTGGGCAATAAAAGATGCCGGTTTTGATGTGGTGGTCAGTAGTTTTTTTGCCGACATTTTTAAGAATAATTCACTGAACAATTTTTTGCTGCCAGTACAGGTAAGCGAAGATTTCCTGAAGAGAATATTTGATGCAGTAGCAAAAGATCCAAATACGGAGTTGGAGGTTAATCTTGAACAACAGACAATTAATATCGTTGAGGATGCAGGGGAAGCCTTTGAGATCAATGCGTACAAGAGGACCTGTTTATTGAATGGCTACGACGACATTGACTATTTACTCAGTATAAAACCAGATATAGAAGAATTTGAAAAACAGCTTTGAGCTGTTAGCGGTAAGCTTCAAGCCAACTGACTTGTAGCTTACAGCTTGTAGCATGAAGCTTCTTAATAGATGATTTCGATGAAAAAGAACATAGTAGTAATAGAGGGCGATGGCATTGGTCCTGACGTGACCAGGCAATCAATAAAAATACTGAATGCTGTGGCTGAAAAATTTCACCATGAATTTCATTATACATATTGCCTGATGGGTGCCGACGCTATTGATAAAACCGGCAATCCTTTACCTGACGAAACCATTGAAGCCTGTTTAAACAGCGATGCGATCCTCTTCGGCGCGATCGGTCATCCTAAGTACGATAATGATCCGACTGCCAAAGTAAGGCCCGAACAAGGGCTGCTCAAATTGAGAAAGTCTCTGCAATTGTTTGCTAACATTCGTCCCGTAAGTACGTATCCTTCTTTGCATCATTTATCACCACTGAAAAATAAAAATCTCGAAGATGTTGATTTCATCATTTTCCGGGAGTTGACAGGTGGGATCTATTTTGGCAAAAAAGAACTAAGCGAGGACGGGGCGAGTGCTATTGACGAATGCATTTATACAAAAACAGAAATTGAAAGAGTAGCAGATCTTGCTTTTCATTTTGCACAAAAACCCGAACGAAGAAAAAAATTGACATTGGTTGACAAAGCTAATGTGCTGGAAACATCAAGACTTTGGAGAAAAACCGTGCAGGAGATAGCAAAGCGTTACCCGGATGTGAAGGTGGACTACATGTTTGTTGACAATGCAGCTATGCAGATCATTTTGAATCCAAAACAATTTGATATCATTCTTACGGAGAACATGTTTGGTGATATTATCAGCGATGAGGCAAGTGTGCTTAGTGGTTCTTTAGGATTGTTGCCCTCGGCCTCTGTGGGAACAGGAACGGTGTTGTTTGAGCCTATTCATGGTTCATACCCACAAGCCGCAGGAAAGGATATTGCCAACCCGATAGGATCCATTTTATCAGCAGCCATGATGCTTGAATATTTAGGAATGACAAAAGAAGCAGCGCTTGTTCGTGAGGCTGCGAACTGGACATTGTCAAACAGTTTTGTGACAAAAGACCTTGACCCGGTGAATTTTTACTTCACTTCTACCATTGGTGAGCTGATCACTGATTATGTGAATGGTAAAATTCCGGAGTTGGTTAAAAAGGAAAATATTGAATTGAGGAAGTCGACGATCATATAAACCACGGGATGGAGGGATTGAATAGGATTTCGCGGAAGAAAATCCGTGCAATCCGTGATAAAAAACCTGGTTCTTAGTTCTTTTTTTAACGTTGCGGGTGTATATTTACAACATACATCCCTTCATGAGCAGAAGAATACATAATATCATTTCCATAATAAACACAATTATTATTGTGGTGGTCATTATTATATCTTCTATAAATGGAGGTGGTGTTTAAGGTTAACTAAAAAACGAAAAATATAAAAACCCGCCTCGAAAAAGGCGGGTTTTTTTTTGGAACCAGGATTTATAGGATTTGAATGGGTTAAAAGGAAAATAAAGACAAGGATATGACGATTCGCGATTCACACAGGCAGAATAGAATTACAGAAAGCACAAGAGTGCGACGCAACAGGAGTTGATAAGGAACTAAAGTCGGTCACATAAAAAAACAACTGGATAAATGAGTGGACAGAAAAAAAATAAAGAGCATCAAAACACTCCTTTAGGGCCCGCCCGTGCCGGTACGGACGGGGATGGGGGCATGGGGCTTAATAAATATTCAAAGACCTTAACACAGGATCCTACACAACCTGCGGCCCAGGCTATGTATTATGCCATCGGATTTAAGGAAGAAGATTTTGCAAAAGCGCAGGTAGGTATTGCAAGCATGGGTTGGGATGGTAATCCCTGTAACATGCATTTGAATGACCTGGCAACAACTGTAAGGGAAAGTGTGAATGCCACAAAAGGTTTGATCGGATTGCGCTTTCATACCATTGGTGTAAGTGACGGGATCAGCATGGGAACGGATGGCATGAGGTATAGTTTAGTTAGCCGTGATGTGATCGCAGATAGTATTGAAACAAATGCAGGTGCACAATACTATGATGCGCTGGTTTGCATCCCGGGATGTGATAAAAATATGCCAGGTACTATCATGGCGATGGGAAGATTGAATCGTCCTTCGATCATGCTGTATGGAGGTACCATAGCACCGGGTCATTATAAAGGTGAAGATCTGAATATCGTGAGTGCGTTTGAAGCGCTTGGAAAAAAGATAGCAGGGAATTTAAGTGAAGCAGATTTTAAAGGTATCGTGCAGCACGCATGTCCGGGAGCCGGTGCATGTGGTGGCATGTACACAGCCAATACCATGGCTTCGGCAATTGAAGCATTGGGCATGAGTTTACCGAATTCTTCATCTAATCCTGCGTTGAGTGAAGACAAACAAAAGGAATGTGCTGCCATTGGTGAAGCGATAAAATTGTTGCTTGAAAAAGATATTAAGCCAGGAGACATTATGACGCGCCGGGCATTTGAAAATGCAATTACAGTGATCATGGTATTGGGTGGCAGTACAAATGCTGTATTGCATTTGATCGCTATGGCAAAAAGTGTTGGAGTGCCTTTAACACAGGATGATTTCCAAATGATAAGCAACAAAGTTCCTGTACTTGCAGATTTCAAACCAAGCGGTAAATATTTGATGGAAGATCTTTATCAGCATGGTGGCGTACCAGCTGTAATGAAATACTTATTAAGCAAAGGCTTGTTGCATGGTGATTGTTTAACTGTAACAGGAAAAACAGTAGCTGAAAATCTGAGGGACGTACCGGCGCTTGATTTCGACAAACAAAAGGTCATCATGCCCCTGGAAACACCGATAAAAGCTACGGGGCATTTACAAATATTATACGGCAATCTTGCAGAGGGAGGAAGTGTAGCAAAGATCAGCGGGAAAGAAGGAGAACGTTTTGAAGGTACTGCACGTGTGTTTGATGGCGAGCATGATCTAATAAAAGGTCTTCAATCAGGTCGTGTGCGTGCAGGCGATGTGGTAGTGATAAAAAACATTGGGCCTAAAGGTGCTCCCGGAATGCCCGAAATGTTGAAACCAACAGGAGCAATTATCGGGGCAGGTTTGGGGAAATCGGTTGCTCTTATTACAGATGGCAGATTTAGCGGTGGCACACATGGGTTTGTCGTGGGTCACATTACTCCTGAAGCGTATGATGGCGGATTGATCGGCCTTGTAAAAGATGATGACATCATAGAGATCGACGTAACAAAACATACGATCACTTTAAAAGTTTCTGATGAAGAAATTGCCGAAAGAAAAAAACACTGGGAACAACCGGCATTAAAAGCAACGAATGGAATTCTGTATAAATATGCAAAACAAGTAAAAACAGCAGCTGAGGGATGTGTAACTGATGAGTAAACTGCCGCAAAGGGAACCTTGATCGATCAAACATTTATTAGGATGATTCAAAAAAAGCAAATGGAAACTCTACAGAAAGCAAAAGCATTATCGAAGCAGGAAAAAGTTTCGCAGTCTCCTCTCCAGGAGGCGGTAAACATTTCAGGTAGTGAAGCACTATTGAAAGGGTTGATTGCTGAAAAGGTGGATATCATTTTTGGTTATCCCGGCGGTGCTATCATGCCGATCTACGATGCTTTGTATGATTATGTTGATACATTGAAACATATTCTTGTTCGCCATGAACAGGGCGCCATTCATGCAGCGCAGGGTTATGCAAGAACTTCAGGAAAAACAGGAGTGGTGTTTGCAACAAGTGGACCTGGCGCAACCAATCTTGTTACAGGTTTGGCTGATGCGATGATCGACAGCACACCTGTTGTTTGTATCACAGGCCAGGTATATGCCCATCTATTAGGAACCGATGCTTTCCAGGAAACAGATGTCATCAATATTACAACACCTGTTACCAAGTGGAACTATCAGGTAACTGATGCAACTGAAATTCCTTCTGTATTAGCGAAAGCATTTTATATCGCAAAAAGTGGAAGGCCCGGCCCGGTTGTGATCGACATCACCAAAAATGCACAACTGCAAAAGATAGACTTTAGCGGATATCAAAAGGCCGATCATATCAGGAGTTATCGCCCCAAACCAATTGTAAGAAAGGAATATATTGAAGAAGCTGCCAAATTGATCAATGCAGCAAAGAAACCATTCGTGATCTTCGGACAAGGCGTAATTCTTGGCAGGGCAGAAAAAGAATTTACGCAATTCATAGAAAAGGGTGGATTGCCTGCCGCATGGACCATTTTAGGAATGAGTGCGATTCCAACTGATCATCCGCAGGCAGTAGGAATGTTGGGCATGCATGGTAACTACGGACCGAATGTATTAACGAATGAATGCGATGTGTTGATCGCAGTAGGTATGCGATTCGATGACCGTGTTACTGGTCGTTTAGATAAATATGCAAAACAAGCCAAAGTAATTCATCTTGATATTGATCCCGCCGAAATAGATAAAAATGTGAAGTCAACTGTACCTGTTTGGGGTGATTGCAAAGAAACTCTTCCGCTGCTTACCGAATTGCTGGAACAAAAAACACATCCCGGCTGGATGCAACGCTTCAGGGACTACATGAAAGAAGAACGGGAGGTATGCATTACCCCTGAGTTAAACCCGACAAATGAAGCGCTCACCATGGGTGAAGCGATCAAACTATTGAATGAATTAACCGGCGGAGATGCTATCATTGTAACCGACGTTGGTCAGCACCAGATGGTAGCTTGCCGTTATGCAAAATTTAACCAGACAAAAAGTAATATCACGTCCGGTGGATTAGGTACGATGGGATTTGCATTACCAGCAGCGATTGGTGCAAAATTTGGTGCGCCCAACAGAACAGTAGTTGCAATTATTGGGGACGGTGGTTTTCAAATGACCATCCAGGAATTGGGAACAGTGATGCAAAGTGGGATAGATATTAACATCATTATACTGAATAACAACTTTCTTGGAATGGTTCGTCAATGGCAGCAATTGTTCCATGATAAAAGATATTCTTTTGTAGACATCACCAGCCCTGATTTTGTACAGGTGGCAAAAGGATATCATATTGAGGGCAGAAGTGTTTCAAAAAGGGACGAATTGCAGGGAGCATTGAAAGAAATGCTCGATCATAAAGGATCTTATTTATTAGAAGTGATGGTCGGAAAAGAAAATAATGTTTTCCCAATGGTGCCGCAGGGTTGCAGTGTGGCGGAAATAAGATTGAAATAGAAAATTTTGAGATGATGGTAGACAGTATTTTTTCAGATATGCCGGTGCAATATGAAAATATTGCGGAAGCGACAAAGGCGATAGAGTTCAACATGGCTTCTGATATGCAAACCGGAAGCCTGCTGAAGACTTTAGCTGCTTCAAAGCTGTCAGGAAGGATATTGGAGCTGGGAACAGGAACTGGCCTGGCTACGTCGTGGATCGTTGACGGCATGGATGAGAGAACAAAGCTGATAACGATTGAGAATAATACATTGCTTCTTGACATCGCCCGTAAAGCTTTGCAGGATTCGCGGGTAGAGTTTGTATGGGCGGATGGATATGCATGGATCCAAACTTATTCAGGTGAGAAATTCGACATGGTTTTTGCAGATGCCATGCCGGGAAAATATGATTTGTTTGAGGAAACAATCGGCCTTGTTAAAGTAGGAGGATTTTATATCATTGATGATATGTTACCTCAACCCAATTGGCCGGAGGGTCATGCGGATAAAGTAGAACGGTTTATTGGAGAACTGGGGGAACGAAATGACATACTACTTACAAAATTGAACTGGTCAACCGGGATCATCATTGTTACGAAGATTAAATAATGAAAAATGAATAAACAAGAATATACAATAACGGTTTATACAGAAAACCAGATCGGTTTACTGAATCGTATTGCTATTATTTTTTCAAGAAGGAAGATCAATATTGAAAGTTTGAACACCTCGCCTTCTGAGATAGACAGCGTTCATCGCTTTACCATTGTCATTAATGAAATGGAAGATGTGGTGCGAAAACTTTGCCGCCAGATCGAGAAGCAGGTCGAGGTATTGAAGGCTTATTACAATACTAATGAGGAAATTGTATGGCAGGAACTGGCAATGTATAAAGTACCAACCGATGTGATCGCTGAGAAAGTAAAAGTTGAGAGACTATTACGTGAATATGGAGCCAGGGCTGTTGCTATCCGTACTGATTACATTGTATTTGAAACAAGTGGTCACCGCGAAGAGATAGAAGGACTGATAAAAGCACTGGAGCCTTATGGATTGATCGAATTTGTGAGAAGTGCTAGAGTAGCTATTATCAAATCAAGCCACGGCTTTCATGAGAAGCTAAAGGAATTTGAAGCGCATGAGCCAAGCGAAGAGGTGATAGAAAACGAATATTTGAGCGACAACGAGAAAATTTTCAGCATGTAATATGGAAACGTCGTTTACTGAAATATTGAGATCGAACAATTCCCGCAGCGAAAAAGCGAGATTGATAGCCGATAAGATCCGCTTGTCCGGGGGATATCCCTGGGCCGGGGTTTACGATGTAAAAGAAAACGAAATAAAAATTATTTCATGTGCGGGAAGATCGGAACCGCTTATTCCATCATTCCCGAAAGATAAGGGTTTGAACGGAAGAGCGGTGATGCAGGGGAAGACAGTTATTGTAAATGACATTGACAAGGATGAAGATTATTTGCTGACATTCACCAATACGAAGTCAGAAATAGTTGTACCGGTATTTGACAAGACTGGCAAGCAAATAGTGGGGACCATCGATGTTGAAGGTGAAAAAACAAACGCATTTGGAGATGAGGATGTAAAGTTTTTGGAGGAATGTGCAAGGGATATTTCGGAATTGTGGAATAATGAGTGATGAGTAATTCAACAATTAAAAATTAACATTCAAACAAACTAAAACAATACAACATGGCAAAGTTAAATTTCGGTGGAGTGGAAGAAAACGTAGTAACTCGTGAAGAGTTTCCGCTCGCCAAAGCACAAGAAGTTTTGAAAAACGAAACAGTGGCTGTGATAGGCTACGGTGTGCAGGGTCCTGGTCAGGCGCTGAATCAGCGTGACAATGGGATCAGCGTCATCGTGGGCCAAAGAAAAAATTCAAAGAGTTGGGACAAGGCTGTTCGGGATGGTTTTATTCCCGGAGTGAGTTTGTTTGAAATTGAAGAAGCACTGGAAAAGGGAACGATCATTTGCTACCTGCTCAGTGATGCCGCGCAGATAAAACTGTGGCCGACGGTTGAGAAATACCTGACGAAGGGCAAGGCTTTATACTTTTCTCATGGTTTTGGCATTACGTTTAATAATCAAACCGGCATTGTGCCGCCAAAGGAAGTGGATGTGTTTTTGGTAGCGCCTAAAGGGTCAGGTACTTCCCTGCGCAGAATGTTTTTACAGGGACGCGGATTAAATAGTTCATATGCTATTTTCCAGGATGCAACAGGAAGAGCGTTTGAGAGAGTAGTTGCATTGGGCATTGCGATTGGAAGCGGATACCTGTTTGAAACAGATTTTAAAAGGGAAGTTTATTCAGACCTGACTGGTGAGAGAGGAACATTGATGGGGGCGATACAGGGAATTTTTGCTGCACAATATGAAGTATTGCGTTCAAAGGGTCATACTCCGTCAGAGGCTTTTAATGAAACAGTAGAAGAGTTAACACAATCACTGATGCCACTGGTTGCAGAAAATGGAATGGATTGGATGTATGCGAATTGTTCTACGACGGCGCAGAGAGGCGCATTGGATTGGTGGAAAAGATTTCGTGATGTGACTCTGCCTGTGTTCAACGAATTGTATGAAAGTGTAGCTGCAGGAAAAGAATCTCAGCGTTCTATTGATTCTAATTCTCAATCTGATTATCGTGAGAAATTGGAGGAAGAATTAAAAGATCTGCGCGAAAGTGAATTATGGCAGGCAGGGAAAACGGTGAGAAGTTTGAGGCCGGAAAATCAACCTGAGGCAACCCAGGCAGCATCACATCCCTCTACAAAAGAATCATTCAGAAAACAGGCATTGAAGTCTGAATCAATATGATAATGCATTCATGGAAACAAACACCATAAATAAAGAACAAATGCACGAGTTAAATGACCTGCAGGAGAAACTGGGAACGGCATTCCATTTCCAGCAAGCTGCTTTGCGATTAAAAGACATTGTGAACAGGACGCCATTGCAGTTCAATCACAATCTTTCGCGCAAATACAAATGCAATATTTTTTTGAAGAGAGAAGATCTCCAGGTTGTTCGTTCATATAAATTGCGAGGGGCTTATAATATGATGAGCAGCCTGCCGAAGGAACAATTGCAAAATGGCGTGGTATGTGCGAGTGCAGGCAATCATGCGCAGGGGTTTGCTTATAGTTGTAAGAAGTTGAATGCAAAAGGCGTGGTGTTCATGCCTATTATTACACCCAAGCAAAAAGTGAATCAAACAAAAATGTTCGGTGAAGAATATGTAGAAATAAAATTGGTTGGGGATACATTTGATGATTGTGCCGTAGCAGCGAAAATTTTTACAGAAAAAAAGGGGATGACATTTATTCCACCATTTGATGATCGCAGGATCATCGAAGGGCAGGGAACTGTCGCTGTTGAAATTTTAGAGGATAAAACTGATATTGACTATTTGTTTGTTCCTGTTGGTGGCGGAGGATTAAGCGCAGGAGTAGGAAGTTATTTCAAAACTTATTCGCCCAAAACAAAGATCATTGGTTTGGAACCTGAAGGTGCCCCCTCCATGTTCGAAGCAATGAAGGCAGGTCACCCGGTTACATTGGAAAATATCGATCGCTTTGTAGATGGCGCTGCTGTGAAAAGAGTAGGGGATCTTACATTTTCCGTGTGTAAAGATGTGCTTGATGAGATGCATCTTATTCCTGAGGGAAAAGCATGTTCAACCATTTTGCAACTATATAATGAGGATGCAATTGTAGTAGAACCGGCCGGTGCATTATCAATTGCTGCGCTGGATGATTATGCAGACGAAATAAAAGGGAAGAATGTTGTTTGTGTCTTAAGCGGCAGCAATAATGACATCGATCGTATGCCAGAGATCAAGGAACGTAGCCTGCAATATGAAGGATTGAAGCATTATTTCATGGTGAATTTTGCCCAAAGACCGGGAGCGTTGAAGGAGTTTGTGAATGATATCTTAGGGCCTAATGATGATATCACGAGATTTGAATACATGCAAAAGACAAATAAGGAACGTGGCCCGGCATTGATCGGGATCGAGTTAAAGTTTAAGAAGGACTATATCCACTTAATGGAGAAAATGAGAAGTCATCATATTGATTTTTCCGAGATCAATAAGGATGATAAAATGTTTGGCTATTTGGTGTAAGCTCATCCGAAACCTTCCCTAAGGGAAAGACTTGCTGACGCTTGGGTGAGGTTGAATAGATGCGAGGGGAAAAAAGGTTGAAACTGTGGATAATTATTGACAAGTTTTTCCATCCTGTAAAAAACGTTTTGTATTTTCCGAAGTTGCTTGCGATATGACCGGGTAATCCGGCCTAATTATATATTCATTTTTAAAAAAGTACACTTGCATGGCAAGCAATCGAGGTTTATATCATCCTTCGTTCGAGCGTGACTCCTGTGGTATCGGTTTTGTGGCCAATATAAAAGGGCACAAATCACACCAGCATATTGCAGATGCACTCACCATTCTTGAAAATATGGAGCATCGCGGTGCGTGCGGCTGTGAGGTCAATACAGGTGATGGCGCAGGTATACTAATTCAAATACCCCATGAATTTTTCTTTGATGAATCCATCCGCATTGGATTTCATTTGCCTTCATATGGTCGTTATGGCGTAGGCATGATCTTCTTTCCACGCGACATAAGATTGCGTGAAGAATGCAGGGATATTTTGAACAGGGCAGCTGAAAAACTGAGACTTGAAATTTTGGGTTATCGCAAAGTGCCCGTAAATGCTGAAGGTATCGGACCAACAGCTTTATCTGTCGAACCTGAAATAGAGCAGGTATTTATTGCCTGTCCCGATCATATCTCGAATCCTGATGATTTTGAAAGAAAATTATTTGTACTTCGGAATTATGCAACACATACCATTCGCAATACTGTAAAGCAGGATGCGATCGGTTTTTATGTCGCATCGCTCTCTTATAAAACGATCGTTTATAAAGGACAGCTTACCAGTTTACAACTTCGTCATTATTTCCCTGATCTTTCAAATAAAAGAGTAGTCAGCGCCTTCGGTCTTATTCATTCAAGATTTGCCACGAATACTTTCCCTTCGTGGAAACTAGCACAACCGTTCCGTTTCATTGCACACAATGGAGAGATAAATACTTTACAGGGAAACTTAAACTGGCTAAGGACAAGCGAACAGGGATTTAGTTCTCCCTATTTTAGCAAACAGGAAATGGAGATGTTGTTGCCGATTGTCAGTGGGGATCAAAGTGATTCGGCATCTTTAGACAATATGATCGAGTTGCTGACGCATACCGGCCGCCCATTGCCGATGGTGATGATGATGTTGATACCTGAAGCATGGGATGGTAATGAAAATATGGACTCGTCGCGAAAAGCATTTTATGAATTTCATGCCTCCATGATGGAGCCCTGGGATGGACCTGCTTCTATTTCCTTTACCGATGGAAAAATTATTGGTGCTACGTTGGATCGAAATGGTCTTCGTCCGTCCCGGTATTGTGTAACAACCGATGATCGGGTAATTATGGCGTCGGAGTCGGGCGTACTTCCGGTTGATCCATCAATGATCAAAGAAAAGGGAAGGTTGCAATCGGGAAAAATGTTTGTCGTAGATCTTGAACAAGGGCGCATCATCAGTGATGATGAGTTAAAACAAAAAATTTGTTCGCAGAAACCATACGGTGAATGGTTGAATAAATATAAGATCCGTCTTGACGAATTACCTGAACCCCGGGTGATGTTTACTCATCTCGAACATGACCAGGTGTTCAAATATCAAAAAACATTTGGGTATTCAAAGGAAGACCTGGAGACGATCATTGCTCCGATGGCTCTTGAAGGCAAGGAACCGGTCGGCTCAATGGGCAGTGATACGCCGCTAGCGGTGCTGAGTGATCAACCTCAACATTTGAGTTCCTATTTCAAACAATTATTTGCACAGGTCACAAATCCCCCGATCGACCCAATCCGTGAAAGGCTTGTAATGAGTCTCGCCACTTTTGTTGGAAATGTGGGGAGCCTCCTCGAGGAAAATGAATTAACCTGTCACACAGTGGCACTAAAACACCCGGTTTTAAATAACCACGAATTAGAGAAGATCAGGAGTATTGATACGGGAATTTTCCAGGCAAAAACATTGCAGTGTTATTTCCGTGCTGACGGCAAACCGGGGTCGTTAAAAGCGGGACTTGATCGTTTGTGCCGCTATGCAACCGATGCAGTTGACGATGGTTTTGAAGTGTTGATATTACAGGATAGGGCAATAGATTCCGATCACGCCACAATTCCTTCTCTGCTGGCAACCGCCGCAGTGCACCATCATCTTATTCGCAAAGGCATGCGTGGTAAGGTGGGAATTGTTGTGGAGGCAGGTGACGTTTGGGAAGTTCACCATTTTGCCTGCCTGATCGGTTTTGGTGCAACTGCTATCAACCCTTATCTCGCTCTTTCTTCCATTCGCGATATGAAAGAAAGTGGAAGATTACAAACGGAACTGAGTGATGATGAATTGAAGAAAAATTATATAAAGGCTGTGAATGAAGGATTGCTAAAAGTTTTTTCCAAGATGGGAATTTCCACTTTGCAATCTTACCAGGGTGCCCAGATATTTGAGATCATTGGCCTGAATAACGAAGTAGTGGATAAATATTTTACAGGTGTTACTTCACGCATCCAGGGAATGGGACTCGATGAAATTGCAAAGGAGATTTTAGCCAAACATGTTGTTGCGTTTACAAGAAAAGAAATTCCTGTTGATCGGTTATCGGTTGGGGGTATTTACCAGTGGAAGAAAAACGGGGAGTTTCATTTATTCAATCCTCAAACCATTCATTTGTTGCAGTACTCAACAAGGATGAATGATTACAATACATTCAAGAAATATTCAAAGCTGGTAAATGAGCAGGGTGAGAAGGCTTGTACCCTGCGCAGCTTGCTTGAGTTTAAAAAGAACAGGCCGTCGATTTCAATTGACGAAGTAGAACCTGCAGAAAATATTTATAAGCGGTTTGCCACCGGTGCAATGAGCTTTGGTTCCATCTCATGGGAAGCACATACAACATTAGCTATTGCGATGAATCGTCTTGGCGGAAAAAGTAATACGGGTGAAGGTGGCGAAGATGAAAGAAGGTATGAGCGATTGCCAAACGGCGATTACATGCGCAGCGCTATTAAGCAAATTGCGAGCGCAAGGTTTGGGGTAACCAGCTTATATCTCACCGAAGCAGATGAATTACAAATAAAGATGGCACAAGGTGCAAAGCCGGGTGAAGGAGGACAACTGCCCGGTCATAAAGTAGATGAATGGATCGGTAGGACAAGACATGCTACTCCGGGTGTTGGATTAATTTCTCCGCCGCCGCATCATGATATTTATTCTATTGAGGACCTGGCGCAATTGATCTATGATCTGAAAAACTCAAATCGCAAAGCGAGGATAAATGTAAAGTTGGTTAGTAAGGCAGGCGTAGGGACTATTGCCGCAGGTGTCGCGAAAGCAAAAGCAGATGTGATCCTGATCTCTGGCCATGATGGTGGAACAGGCGCGTCACCGATCAGTTCAATTCGTCACGCCGGTTTACCGTGGGAATTAGGTTTGGCTGAAACGCACCAGACCCTTGTAAAAAATAAATTGCGCAGCCGCGTGGTAGTGCAGGCAGATGGACAAATGAAGACCGGGAGAGATATTGCTGTCGCTGCATTGCTTGGGGCTGAAGAGTGGGGAATTGCGACCGCTGCGTTGGTTGTGGAAGGGTGTATCCTCATGCGCAAATGCCATCTGAATACCTGCCCTGTTGGGGTAGCAACACAGGACCCTGAACTTAGAAAGAGATTTACAGGAAATGCAGATCATGTCGTGAATTTTTTCAAATTCATTGTACAGGAATTACGCGAGATCATGGCTGAACTCGGATTTAAAACTGTGAATGAAATGATCGGCCAGGTGGACAGTCTTCAGCAACGGGAAGATGTTATGCATTGGAAATACAGGAGGCTCGATCTTTCACCAATTCTTTATAGAGAACCTAACTCGTTATATACCCGTTTGTATTGTTCAGAAGCGCAGGACCACGGTCTTGAGGAAGTGCTGGATTGGAAACTACTGGAAGCGGCAAAACCAGCATTGGAAAATCGCGAGAGAGTTTACAAAGAGTTCAAAATAAAAAATACGAACAGGACAGTGGGAACTATTCTTTCAAACGAGATCACAAAAAAATATCGTGGAGAAGGATTGCCCGCTGAGACCATTCATTTCAAATTCACAGGAACAGCAGGGCAAAGCTTTGCTGCATTCAATACAAAAGGGATCACCCTGGAACTGGAGGGTGATGCCAATGATTATTTTGGAAAAGGGTTGAGTGGCGCAAGACTGATCATTTATCCGCCGAAGCAGGCAAGTTTTAAGCCTGAGGAAAATATCATTATTGGGAATGTCGCTTTTTATGGAGCTACTTCCGGTGAAGCATTTATTCGTGGTAAGGCAGGCGAACGTTTTTGTGTTCGTAACTCTGGTGTGAATGCGGTGGTGGAAAGTGTAGGTGATCATGGCTGCGAATACATGACAGGTGGGAGAGTAGTCGTGCTTGGCGATACAGGACGGAATTTTGCCGCAGGCATGAGTGGAGGAATCGCTTATGTATATGATGTAAAAGGCAAATTTGCTGACAACTGCAATAAAGAAATGGTTGACCTGGATCCGCCTGATGAGGAGGATGTCCGGATATTACAGCAAATGATCTCAAAGCATTTCGATTTTACGGAAAGCACGGTAGCCAAATTTATTTTGGATGATTTCGAAAACCAGCTGAAGAATTTTATAAAAGTATTTCCTAAGGATTATAAGAAGGCAATACAAACTCATAAGGTAAAGGCAACAATAAAGCAATAATTTAAAATAGGTCCCGCAAATGCGGGATAAAATTGACTTAATACAATGGGCAAGACAACAGGATTTTTAGAATTTACGAGAGAACTTCCTGCAAAAAAATCAGTTGCGGAAAGGCTTAAGACCTTTCAGGAATTTGAAGAACGCTATACGGATGAAAAGCTCAATCAGCAGGCAGCCCGTTGCATGAACTGTGGCATTCCTTTTTGCCATCATGGATGTCCTTTGGGAAATATCATTCCTGAATTCAATGATGCGGTGTATCGGAAAGATTGGAAGGAGGCTTACGAGATCCTGAACTCTACAAATAATTTTCCTGAATTTACCGGCCGCATTTGCCCGGCTCCGTGTGAGAGTGCATGTGTACTTGCGATCAATCAGCCTGCTGTTGCTATTGAAGAGATCGAAAAACATATTATCGAGATCGCTTTTGATAACGGGTTTGTTAAAACCCGTCGTCCGAACATGCGGACAGAAAAGAAAATTGCAGTAGTTGGTTCAGGTCCAGCAGGCCTGGCTGCAGCGGTGCAGTTAAATCGCGCGGGTCATCACGTAACTGTTTTTGAAAGGGATGATGCACCGGGAGGTTTGTTGCGTTACGGTATACCTGATTTTAAACTGGAAAAATGGGTCGTTGATAGAAGATTGAAATTAATGGAAGAAGAAGGTATTGTTTTCAAATGCAATGCAAATGTAGGGGTCAATATTTCGATCAACGATCTGCTAAGAGAATATCACGCAATTGTGTTAGCGGGAGGTTCTACTTCTCCAAGAGATCTGAAAATTCCGGGTCGCGAATTGAAAGGTGTTTATTTTGCGATGCAATTTTTAAAGCAGCAGAATAAACGTATTGCTTCAAAAGATCCATTTGCAAATGCAAATATTGAGAGCAATATCTTTCACGAAGATATTTTGGCCAAAGGAAAAAATGTAGTTGTAATCGGTGGAGGTGATACCGGGAGTGATTGTGTCGGCACTTCAAATCGACAGGGAGCAAGATCGGTAACACAATTTGAGTTATTACCTAAGCCACCAAAAGACAGAACCCAGTTTATGCCCTGGCCCACTTATCCAATGATCCTAAAAACTTCCAGCTCGCACGAAGAAGGCGTTGCCCGCGAATGGGCTATTGCCACAAAAGAATTTATCGGTGATGAAAATGGAAATTTGAAAGCACTAAAAATAGTAGACCTCGAATGGAAGGTCACCGAAGATGGAAAACCGGCTCAATTCGTCGAGATAGCCGGAAGTGAAAGAGATATTCCCTGTGAGGTAGCTTTATTAGCAATGGGTTTTGTTCATCCCCAGCACGAGGGAATGTTGAATGAATTGGAAACCGAATTAGATGAAAGGGGAAATGTAAAAGCAACAGATAGATCCTATCAAACAAATATCTCCAAGATCTTTACTGCCGGTGACATGCGCCGCGGGCAAAGCCTGGTTGTTTGGGCCATTAATGAAGGCCGCGAGTGTGCTTCTTCCGTAAATGCGTTCCTAAATAAGTAGCATTTAATTCTGCGAATTCTTTATTGATGAATGGTAATTTTAGTAATAGTATGAATATTATTAATATTACTGCATTCAATCATTTTTCCACATTTTGTTATCACTGGACCAAATAATCTATTAAACTAACAGGTGTTAATAACAAAAAACTGTAATTTCAATTAGAATATGAAATATTATTATTTTATCTAATTCTAAACTCACCACAAATGAACAGAATTTCTGCAAAACAAGTTTTACCATTTATAGTTTTAGCTGCCATTGCAGTTATTGCTTGTTTTATTAAGCCAGTTATTGACTTTGCGGATACTGGAAAATATAATGGAGCCGATGTAGCATGGATCATTGTAGCAACGGCGCTTGTATTCTTAATGACCCCTGGCCTGGCATTTTTCTATGGCGGCATGGTGCATAGAAAGAACGTCCTTTCAACGATGATCAAAAGTATGGTTGCTGCCGGGATCGTAAGTGTTCTTTGGATTGTTGTTGGTTATAGCCTTTGTTTTGGAGATGACATCGGGCATTTTATTGGAAACCCAATGACCCATTTATTTTATAAAGGTGTCAATTCAGGTGAGCCATGGTCATTGGCCCCCACCATTCCAAAAACTTTATTCTCTTTATTCCAATTGATGTTTGCAATTATTACGCCTGCACTTGTTGTGGGTGCTGTTGCTGAAAGAATTCGTTTTACCTCTTTTGTATTATTTATAGTATTGTTCAGTGTACTGGTATATGCACCGCTTGCACATTGGAGTTGGCACCCGGAAGGTTTTCTTGCAAAAATGGGCGCCCTTGATTTTGCCGGAGGTACTGTAGTGCATATTTCAGCGGGTTGTGCTGCTCTTGCAGGGGTACTGGTATTGAAGCGTAGAAAAGTGCATCTTGAGCACCAGGAAATTCCTCCTGCTAATATTCCCTATGTTTTAATAGGCAC
>Ga0207706_10002721_pt1 | contig 17222 bp, 15 predicted proteins | sample KBSC53metaG_FD_184318 | JGI IMG/M metagenome (GOLD analysis project Ga0207706, IMG submission 184318) | Corn rhizosphere microbial communities from Kellogg Biological Station, Michigan, USA - KBS C5-3 metaG (SPAdes) (version 2) | ecosystem: Host-associated > Plants > Roots > Rhizosphere > Soil ... | reverse complement strand
AAGCGGGGAGCGCGCAGATGCGATTCCACGGGCCGCCGTCCGCGCCGCGCATCTCGAGAAAGGTCTTGAGGCGAACCTCGGGAAAGGCAGTGGAAAGATGGTCGGTCCAATCGCCGATATGCGGGCGCTCGCCCGGCAGGACCGGCAATTTGCCATCGAGGAAGTCACGGAAGGAGAGGCCCGCCGCATCGATATAGCCGCCGTCCCGAAAGACGAAATACATCGGCACGTCGAGCATATAGTCGGCATAGCGTTCGTAGCCGAAGCCATCCTCGAACACGAAGGGCAGCATGCCGGTGCGGGCCGGATCGGTATCGGTCCAAATATGGCTGCGATAGGAAAGGAAGCCGTTGGGCTTGCCTTCGGTGAAGGGCGAATTGGCGAAGAGGGCGGTGGCGAGCGGCTGCAGCGCCAGGCTGACGCGGAACTTCTTCACCATGTCCGCCTCGCTCGCATAATCGAGGTTGGTCTGGATGGTGCAGGTGCGCAGCATCATGTCCAGGCCAAGGCTGCCGACGCGCGGCATGTGCCGCAGCATGATTGCATAGCGGCCCTTCGGCATGATCGGCAGATCTTCGCGTCTTTTGTCGGGCCAGAAGCCCAGGCCAAGAAAGCCCATCCCGAGTTTCTCGCCGATCTCTTTGACCTGCCTTAAGTGGCGGCCGGTTTCGGCGCAGGTCTGATGGAGATTATCGAGTGGGGCGCCCGAAAGCTCGAACTGGCCGGCCGGCTCCAGACTGACCGCGCCATCGGGACCGGTGAGCGCGATGATATTCTCGCCCTCATAGACCGGCTGCCAGCCAAATTTGGTGAGGCCGATCAGCAAAGCGTGGATGCCGCCTTTTTCCTCATAGGAAGGGGCGTGATGGTCGCCGACGGCGTAGACGAACTTTTCGTGCTCCGTGCCGATGCGCCACTGATCCTTGGGCTTTTCGCCGCGCGCGAATAGCGCCGTCAGGTCGGCACGGCTCTCGATCAGCGGGTCGGGGCCGGCCTCTGCCGTGCGCGTCGTCATCGTTTCGCGCACATAGTGATCGCTTTCGCTTAGCGCCAGTCTCCGGCGATCGTCATCCATGCGGCGATCGCGGCGGCCGCTGCCGTCTCGGCGCGAAGGATGCGCGGGCCCAACGATACGCCGACCGCGCCGGGCGTGGCGCGGATCAGTTCGCGCTCTTGCGGCGTGAACCCGCCTTCGGGGCCGATCAGGATCGCGGCTGGACCTGGCTTCGCAATTTGCGCGAGCGGTGCGCCACCGCTTTCATCGGCGAAGATCAGCATGCGCGCAGCGTCCCAGTCTTTGAGCAAGGCCGCGAGCTTCAACGGCTCGGCCAATTCGGGGAGGGCGGTGCGGTCGCACTGCTCCGCCGCCTCGATCGTATGCGCGCGAAGCCGTTCGATATTGGTGCGTTCGACGATCGTGCGATGGGTGATGACCGGCTGGAGCCGCGCGGCGCCCAATTCGGTGGCCTTTTCGACCAGCCAGTCGATCGGCCCTTTCTTGATCGGCGCGAACAGGAGCCAGAGGTCCGGTACCGCCTCGCGCTCGCGAAGCTTGGTGGTGAGCCGGAGCGCGATGCTGCGCTTGCCGGCGTCGGTCACCTCGGCAAGCCATTCGCCGGTGCGATTGTCGAACAGCCGCGCCGGATCGCCGGGCTTCAGCCGCATCACATTGGCCAGATAATTGGCCTGCGGGCCATCGAGCACGAGCGCCATGCCTTCACTCAGCGGCCGGTCGATGAACAGTCGCGGTGTGCTGGCGGGCGGCCAGGCGGGCGTGGCAGGCATCTGGGTTTCTTAGGGCCAGCCCTCTCGTCCGTCACCCCGCGACGGATGGCTTTCATGCTCCGGGGCGTGACGTACGCGCAAAGGGAGACGGATGTCGGCCTGCGATGGCGTGACGATCATTGTTGCGGCGGCTGGCCGCCTCCATTCCGTTCGCGGGCAGCCTGGCGCTCCTCCGGGGTAAGGATGCCATCATGATTGGCGTCCGCCGCGTCGAACGCCGCGTCGGCATGGGCCTTTGCCTCGGCGGCGGAGACCTTGCCGTCATGATTGGCGTCGGAGTCGGTGAACATCTTCGTGACGCGGCCGACGATGCGCGGATTGTCGCCTATCAGCTTGGTGAAGGCATCGATCTCGTCCTGCGTGACGAAGCCGTCATGGTTCGCGTCAAGCTGTTCGAACACCATCTGCGCGCGCTCTTCGGCTTGCTCCTTGCTCTGCGGGGCGCCCCCATTGCCGCGCGGCGGGCCACCCGCCGGCGCCTCCTGCGCGACAGCGGGCGTGACGATCAGCAGGGGCAAGGCGGCAACGAGCAGGCGGTTCATGCGAAAATCCTCTCGGAATGGTGCGGCGCGAGTAGGCGCGCGTCGCGGAACCCGTGATGAACGGCTTGTACCGTCCACCATGGCTGGGGCAGGGGGATGGCGATGAGCGTGCCTGCCGATATCGTGCCCGACACAGAACATCGCGGTCTGCTCGGGCGGCTGCCGCAGCGTGCGCGCGACTTGATCCAGCTTGCGCGCTTCGATCGGCCGATCGGGATATGGCTCCTCTTCTGGCCAGGCGCTTGGGCGATCGCGCTCAGCGGCAATGCTTTCGCGCGTTGGGACCTGTTGCTGTGGTTCGGCCTCGGCGCGACAGCGATGCGAGCGGCTGGCTGCGTCTATAACGATATCGTGGACCGCGAGCTCGACCAGAAGGTGGCGCGCACGCGCGAGCGGCCGGTGGCGAGCGGACGCATTTCCCTCAAACTCGCATGGGGATGGCTGGTCGCGCTATGTCTGGTCGGCCTGTTGGTGTTGGTGCAGCTCAACCCCACCGCCGCCATCATCGCCCTGGCGAGCCTTGGTCTGGTTGCGGCTTATCCCTTCATGAAACGTATCACCTGGTGGCCGCAGGCCTGGCTCGGGCTGGTCTTCTCCTGGGCGGCCGTCGTCGCCTGGCCGGCTGCGGCGGGAAAGGTCGATCCGGCAATGCTGTGGCTCTACGCCGGCTCGATCGCCTGGGTGGTCGGCTACGACACGATCTACGCTCTCCAGGATATGGAGGATGATGCGCTCGCGGGCGTCAAATCCTCGGCGCGCGCGCTGGGCGAGCATGCAAAAGGGGGTGTCGCGCTGCTTTATTGCGCGGCCTTGCTCCTATGGGGAGGGGCGATCTGGAACGTGCGACCGGAAGCGATGGCTTTGGTTGCTTTGCTTCCGGTCGGATTGCATCTGCTGTGGCAGGTTGTCGGTCTCAGGCGGGACGATGAAGCCGATGCGTTGATGCGCTTCCGGTCGAATCGGTTTGCGGGCCTGCTGATGTTCCTCGCCTGCCTGGTGGTGGGCTCGGCGGGCTGAAGCTTTCCGGGATCGAGCCTAGATTGCTCCCCCGCTGCGCAGCTCGCAATGACCAAACGATAATTCATACGGTCATTGCGAGCATAGCGAAGCAATCCAGCTCCCTTACCGGCAAAAGCCGCAGAGGGAATTGGCCGGGAATGCCGCGATCAGGCCGCGAGCCGTTCGATGACACCCGTGGCGGCGTCGATTGCCTGCGCGCGCTGGTCCGGCCCGACCGCGACGCCTTCCGCGACGACGAATTCGGGCACGATGCCGATGAAGCCGAAGACCGCCTGCAAATAAGTCTCGGTATGTTCAAGCGCCGCCGCAGGCGAGCCTTGGCTGTAGAGGCCGCCGCGCGACAGAGCGACGATCACGCGCTTTCCGCTGGCCAGGCCTTTGGGCCCTTCCGGGCCATAAGCGAAGGTCTCACCGGCAATCAGAATGCGATCGAGCCACGCCTTGAGCTGGCTCGGCAGCGTGAAATTGTACATTGGCGCGCCAATCACGACCACGTCCGAGGCCAGGAACTGGTCGAGCACGGCACGGCTGTCGGGTGAGGCGGCGGGCAACAGGCCGAGCGTCAGATGGTCGATCGGGTTGGCGACCAGATCTCGATAGCTGATTTCGATGGCAGGATCGGTGGCGCGCAGCTTGGCGACCACCGCGGCGGAGAGCTGGCGGCTGACCGAGCCGTCGCCCGTGATGCTTGAATCGAGATGAAGCAGTTTCATATTACAAGCCCTCGTGGTATCAGTTTGTAACCGGGGCACGATATGTAACCACATGTCGGAGCCTCACAAGGAGGCACTATTTTGTCACCCGAGCACATCGATGTGACCTTGGCCGAGGAGCCGCTGTCGCCTCACGGCATCCGCTGCCGCAGCATCGCGCCGATCCTGCAGCGGATCGGCGACAAATGGAGCATTCTGATCGTGATGATCCTGGCCCGCGGCCCGCTACGCTTCAATGAGCTGAAGCGCATGGTCGACGGCATTTCGCAGCGCATGCTCACGCTCAACCTGCGCGGGCTGGAGCGCGAAGGCATGGTCACGCGCACCATATTCCCGACGATTCCGCCCAAGGTCGAATATGCATTGACCGAGCTTGGCCGATCCTTGTGCGGGCCGATCATCGCGCTCGGCCAATGGGCGGAAGAGAATTACGACGCCATCGAAGCCGCCCGCCATGCGTTCGACGCCAAGCACGATGAGGAGGAGCGGCTTCCGTTTGCCGATCTTCGTCCCTAAGGGCTCCCCATGTTCTCCGTCGCCGAAGCCGAAGCCAAAGTCGCCGATCTGGTCGCCGCCGCCAAGCGCGCCGGCGCCGATGCTGCCGATGCCGTTTATTTTCGCAATGTCTCGACCGAGGTGCAGGTGCGCCTGGGCGCGCTGGAAGATGTCGGCCGCTCTGACGGTGAGGAGATCGGGCTGCGCCTGTTCGTCGGCAAAAGATCGGCCAGCGTATCCTCGTCCGATCTGTCGAGCGATGCGCTGACTGCCCTGGTCGAGCGCGCTGCGGCGATGGCGCGCGAGGCGCCCGACGACGAATATGCCGGGCTCGCCCCAGAGGATCGCTTGCTGCATGGCGAGGCGGTGGAGATCGACGCGGATGACGGCCTCGATCCCTCGCCGGCGAGCCTGAAGGAACGCGCGCTCGCCGCCGAGGATGCGGCGCGCGGCATATCCGGCGTCACTAACAGCGAAGGCGCGGGCGCGAGCGCGGGGCGGACCCTGATGGCGCTTGCGACCTCCACCGGATTCGCGCGCGGTGCCCTGACCTCGGGCTATGGCTGTTCGGCGAGCGTCATTGCCGGCGAGGGCGCAGGCATGCAGCGCGATTATGCCTATCACTCGACCCGCCATCTTGCCGATCTGGAAGCTGCGGAGGAAATCGGCGCGCGCGCGGGCAAGCGCGCGGTCGAACGGCTCAACCCCGGTAAGCTCGCCTCTGGACCTATGCCCGTCGTGTTCGACCCTCGCGTCGGATCCAGCCTGATCGGCCATCTCGCGAGCGCGATCACCGGCGCGGCGATCGCGCGGCGGACGAGCTTCCTGCTCGGCAAGCGTGGCGAGCGCATCTTTGCCCACGGCATCACCATCCGCGACGATCCGCACCGCCTGCGCGGTCTACGCAGCCGGGCCTTTGACGGCGAGGGACTTGCAACCCGGCCAATGAATATCGTGGCCGACGGCGTGCTTCAGACCTGGCTGCTCGACAGCGCCTCCGCCCGGCAATTGGGTGAGGCGCCGACAGGCCACGCCTCGCGCGGCGGCAGCGGTGCGCCCGGTGCGGGCACAACCAATTTGTTCATGGAGGCGGGCAAGATTTCGGTCGCCGAACTGCTCGGCGATATCCGGCTCGGCCTGTTCGTCACCGAACTGATCGGTCAAGGCGTCAATGGGATCACGGGCGATTATAGCCGCGGCGCTTCGGGCTTCGTGATCCGCGACGGACAATTGGCCGAACCGGTTGCGGAGATCACGATCGCGGGCAATCTGAAAGACATGTTCCTCAATCTGACGCCCGCCGACGATCTGGAATTTCGCCGGGCGATGGACGTGCCGACGCTGCGGATCGACGGCATGACAGTCGCTGGTGCCTGACTCAGGCCTTATCGAGGCCATTGCCGCTGCGGCAATGGAAGCGGGCAGGCTCGCGCTCGATCGGTGGGAAACGGATTTTCGCCGCTGGGAAAAGACACCCGGCAGCCCGGTGTGCGAGGTCGATCTTGCCGTCGACGAATTGCTCAAGCAGCGCCTGGCCGCGATCGATCCGAGCGCCGGCTGGCTGTCCGAGGAAACGGCGGACAGTGCCGCGCGGCTCAAAACATCGCGTGTTTGGGTGGTCGATCCGATCGATGGTACGCGCGATTATCTGCGCGGCCGCTCCGGCTGGTGCGTGTCGGTGGCGCTGATCGAGGACGGCGCGCCCGTGATCGGCGTACTCGACGCACCCGCGCGCGGCGAGCATTGGCGCGCCTCGGCCGGGGCGGGCGCGACGCGGAACGGCGAAATGCTGCGCGCGTCGATGCGGTTCGAGCTGCCCGGCTCGCGCGTGCCTGCCGACACCTTGCCCAAGATCGACGAAGACCTGATTGCCGTGCCGCGCGCCAATTCGATCGCGCTGCGCATCGCAATGGTCGCCGCCGATGAAGCCGATCTGTGCGCATCGCTTCGCTGGGGCAATGAGTGGGACATCGCGGCGGCCGCCCTGATCGCGGAGGAAGCGGGCGCGACCGTCACCGACGCGTTGGGCATGCCGATCCGCTACAATTCCAACGCGGCCGAGGCGTTCGGCGTGCTGGCAAGCGCCCCCGCCATCCACACCGCGGCGGTCGCACGGCTCGCCGAACGGGCGAGCGCGGCGAGCGTGCGCATCAGCTAATCGGCGGGCTCAGCGCATTCCTTGCCGCCGAGCTATCCAGCCTTATGATCAGCTCCGCCTGGGAATGCCCAATCTGGGCAGCTCGATCGCGGGGCAGCGGTCCATTACGACTTTCAGCCCCGCCGCCTCGGCGCGTGCAGCGGCTGCTTCGTTGATCACACCGATCTGAAGCCAGACCGATTTAGCTCCGGCGGCGATCGCCTCGTCGACGGCCTCGCCGGCCGCGATCGGACGCCGGAAGATATCGACCATGTCGATCGGCTCGCCGATCTGGCCGAGCTCGCGCCAGACATACTCTCCATGCACATGCTCGCCGGTGATCTGCGGGTTTACGGGCAGGACGCGATAGCCCCAATCCTGCAGCACGCGCATCACATTGTGGCTCGGGCGGTCGGGGCGATCCGACGCGCCGATCAGTGCGATCGTGCGCGTCTCGCGCAGCAATTGGGCGATGTCGGCGTCGGCGGTGAGCGGCATGGGGCTATAACCGCTCGACGCGCTATCGGTTCAGCCAGGCGGCAACCGCGTCGGCGATCTCCGCGAACGGTGCGGGATCGGGTGCGCCCGCATCCGACGCGCGACGGATCTCGACTGCCAGCGGGATGCGGCCGAGGAAAGGCAGGCCGAGCTTCTTCGCCTCCTCCTCCGCGCCGCCCTGGCCGAACGGGTCGGAAATCTCGCCGCATTTGGGGCAGCGATAGCCCGCCATATTCTCGATCAGGCCGACAATCGGTACACCCGCCTTGTTGAACAGGTCGATCGCGCGCTCGGCGTCGATAAGTGCCAGGTCCTGGGGGGTTGAGACGATCACGGCGCCGGCGGGCTTGTGCTTCTGGATCATCGACAATTGCACGTCCCCTGTTCCCGGGGGCATGTCCACGATCAGCGCTTCCATGCCGGTCCAATGCGCGTCGACAAGCTGGCTGAGCGCATTGCCCGCCATCGGGCCGCGCCAGGCCACTGCCTGGCCCGGCTTGACCAATTGGCCGAGCGAAAGAAGGGGCACCCCGAACCGCGTCTGGACCGGCACGAGCTTGCCGTCGTGCGCCTCGGGCTGCCGCTCTGCATCGAGCAAGCGGGGTTGGGACGGACCATAAATGTCGGCATCGACCAGGCCGACCTTCACACCTTTTCGGGCGAGGGCGATAGCGAGATTGGCGGCCACGGTGGACTTGCCGACGCCGCCTTTGCCGCTGGCGACCGCGATCAGCCGCGGGCCTTGTGCGCGTTCCGCGGTCAGCAGCACCCGCACCGTTTCCACGCCGGGTACAGCCTCCAGCGCGGCACGCGCCTGTTGCTCGATCTGCCCGCGCTGCGCTTCATCGAGCCCGCCCACATCGATCACCACATCCACGGTGCCACCCGCCTGACGTGGTGTTGCGGCGCGGCCCGAGGCGAGCAGGCCCTGGCCGGACGAGGGGTCGGTCACGCGGTCGAGCGCGGCGGAAAGCGCATTGGTATCTGCCATGCGGCGCCCCTTAAGCCGTGATCGCGCGAAGGGGCACTGTTTTTCCGGTTTGCCGCCACTATAAGGGCGCCCATGCAAGACAAAGGCCCGGGAGCGGTGCTGAGCGAGGGCGGCCCCTGGGGCGGTTCCGACGGCAAGGAAGGCGAAGACAAGAAGCCATGGGCCAAATCGCGCCCGGGGAGCGTTGGTCCATCCGCGCTCGATGCGCTGATCCGGCGTGGCCGCGCGCGCTTCGGCGGGGGTGGCGATCCCGGCGGATTACAGGTTGGTGGACTATGGCGTTGGGGGCTCGCGGCGCTGATCCTGCTGTGGATCGGCGTCACGTCCACGCACATGATCGGCTTGCAGGAGCGCGGCGTCGTGACCCGTTTCGGCAAATATGTCGGGACGCTTGAGCCCGGCTTGCGCTGGACCTTGCCCGCGCCGATCGACTTCGTCACCAAGGTCGACGTCGACAATATTCATGAGATCGACATAGACACCGGCCCCGACGGACAGGCGGGCGAGAATCTGGTGCTTACCGGCGACGAGAATCTGATCGACCTTGCTTATTCGGTACGCTGGAGCAAGCGCGATCCCGAGCAATTCCTGTTCGAGATGCAGGATCCGGAGCAGACGATCAAGGAAGTGGCCGAAAGCGCGATGCGCGAGGCGATCGCCCGGGTCAGCTTCGACGAGGTGATCGGCGCCCAGCGTCAGATCCAGCAGGAAGTGGCGGAGCGAGCGCAGGAACTGCTCGATTCCTATCATGCCGGGGTCGTCGTTCAGGGGGTTACGATCAAGCAGGCCGGCCCGCCGAGCGAAGTGCTGGACGCATTCAAGGACGTGTCCGCCGCGCAGCAGAAGGTGCAGGCCTTCCAGAAGCAGGCGCAGTCCTCTGCGCTTCAGGTCACTGCCCGCGCGCAGGGCGAAGCTGCGGCCTTCGACGCCTTCTATGCCCAGTACAAATTGGCGCCCGAGGTCACGCGCCGGCGTATGTATTATGACACGATGGAGAAGGTGTTGGCGAAGACCGACAAGGTGGTGGTCGAGCCGCGCAATATCGTCCCCTATATCACGCCAGGACCCATTCCCGCGGCGCCCAAGCCGCAGGAGCCGGCCAAGTGAGCCTTTTCGACATGATGCGCCGTAATCCGCTCGTCTGGCTGGGCGCGGTACTGGTCGTGCTCGCGATCGGGCTTAGCGCGTTCTTCGTGGTGCCCGAGACCAAGCAGGCGCTGGTGCTGCGCTTCCGCCAGCCGATGCGGATCATCAACCCCTATGCTTCGCACGAGGGTTATGGGCGGACCGGAGCGGGCCTGGCCTTTAAGATCCCCTTCCTCGAGCAGGTGGTCTGGGTCGACAAGCGCGTGCTCAACCTGGATCTGCCGCGCCAGGGCGTGCTGTCGACCGATCAGTATCGGCTCGAGGTGGATGCCTTCGCGCGCTATCGCATCGTCAATCCGGTGCGCATGTACGCGGTCGCCGGCAATGAGGCGCGCGTTGGCGAGGCGTTGAAGCCGATCCTCGGCGCGGCGCTGCGCGACGAGCTCGGCAAGCGCCGTTTCGCGATCATGCTGAGCCCCGAACGCGACGTGGTGATGACCAATATCAGGAACGCGCTCCAGCGCTCGGCCGCGCAATATGGCGCGCAGATCCTGGATGTGCGGATCAAGCGCGCGGACCTGCCCGACGGCTCGCCTCTCGACAGCGCGTTCGAGCGGATGCGCAACACGCGTCAGCAGCAGGCGCTGTCAATTCTCGCGGATGGACGGCGCCAGGCGCAGATCGTCACGGGTGAAGCGGATGCGCGCGCCGCGGAAATCTATTCCGCCAGCTTTGGCAAGGATCCGGCCGCCTACGATTTCTATCGAGCGATGCAGTCTTATCGCGTGACGTTCGGTACCGATGACAATCAGCCGCGCGGCTCGGCTACGATCCTGCTCTCGCCGGACAATGATTATCTCCGCCAATTTATGGGGAAGAGGCAATAAGCGCGGCTCTGCCCGCGCCATTCAATTTGCATTCAGACGGGGATAAACACACTTTGTCGTCCGTTTCCGGATAGCGGGGGCCAGCAGGTCCATTCCTCCCCCGAGAATTTCAGGAGAGTTATAAAGTGCGCTATGCCTATGCCGTAACCGCCGCGATGCTTCTGGGCGGCGCCGCCGCGACCGTGGTGACGCAGTCGCCGCTGGGCGCGCAGGTCGCGCAGAACGCGCCGTCGCAAATGGCCGCGGTTGCGCCACGCGGCGCGCCGATGAGCTTCGCAGACCTCACCGCGAAGCTGGCGCCGGCGGTGGTCAACATCTCCACGACGCAAAAGGTACAGATCAACCGCCCGCAGAATCCGTTCTCAGGCACCCCCTTCGAAGAGTTCATGCGCCGCTTCGGTATGCCGCAGGGCGATTCGGGGAGCGGTGATGGCAACCAGCCCGTCACGCGACAGGCAATGTCGCTGGGCTCGGGCTTCATCGTGTCGCCGGACGGCTATATCGTCACCAACAACCACGTAATCTCGGGCGTGCCGACCGATCAGGGTAAGGTTACGATCTCCACGATCACGGTCACGTTGTCGGATCGCAAGGAATATAAGGCGACGGTGGTTGGCAAGGATGCTGCCTCCGACCTTGCGGTGCTCAAGATCGACGCCAAGAATTTGCCTTTCGTGCAGTTCGGCGATTCAACCAAGACGCGGGTGGGTGATTGGGTGATTGCGATCGGCAACCCTTTCGCGCTCGGCGGAACCGTCACCGCGGGCATCGTTTCGGCGATCCATCGATCGATCGGTGCTGGCCCCTATGATCGCTACATCCAGACCGACGCCGCCATCAACCAGGGCAATTCGGGCGGCCCGATGTTCGACCTGAACGGCAACGTGGTCGGCATCAATACCGCCATCTATTCGCCCTCGGGCGGCAATGTCGGCATCGGTTTCGCCATCCCCGCCGAGCAGGCCAAGCCGGTGGTGCAACAGCTGATGAAGGGCGAGCGGATCCATCGCGGCTATCTGGGCGTCCAGATCCAGCCGATGGAGGACGATATCGCCCAGGCGCTCAAGCTGCCCAAGGATCGCGGCGAAATCGTCGCCCGCGTCGAACCAGGCCAGCCCGCGGCGCGCGCCGGCGTCCAGCAGGGCGACGTGATCGTGCGCGTCAACGGCCAGGAGATCACGCCGGACAATACCTTGTCCTACATCGTCGCCGGACAGCCGGTCGGATCGCGGGTCGTGATCGACGTCATCCGCAACGGCAAGCCCATGAAGCTGACGGCCGTGCTGGCCGAGCGTCCGCCCGAAGATCAGCTCCAGCCCACCGATCAGGATGACAGTGACGGCGCCTCCCCCGACACGAACGGGCCGAACGCGCCGACCAGCCTGCGCAATTCGCTCGGCCTGTCGCTCCAGACCCTGACGCCTCAGGTTGCGCAGCAACTTGGTCTCGGCGCGGGTGCGCATGGCGTGGTGGTGACCGGGGTCGACGATTCGAGCGATGCAGCGACCAAGGGGCTGCAGCGCGGCGACCTGATCCTCTCGATTCAGCAAAGGCCGGTCGCGAACGTCGCGGAGGCTGCCGCCGCTGTCGCTGCAGCCAAGGCCGCCGGTGCCAAGACGGTGCTGTTGCTCGTCCAGCGCGGCAGCGGCCCTGCCCGCTATCTCGGTATCGACCTTACCGGCAAGTGAGTCGATGCCTCCTCCCCGGATTGCCGGGGAGGAGGCGAGGCTTCCGGTGCGGTTATGACTTGCAGGCGTGCATGCTGCGCGGATCGGGCCGCGGGCCCTCGGCCTTGTACAAGGCGAGGTAGCCGCCCGCCTGCGGCATGGGCTTGCGCTTGACCAGCGTGTAGCCCACTTGCCGGAACTCGCAGTCGAGCAGGGACGATGGCGTGCCATGTTCCTGCGTCGGGCGGTCGGCATCGACCACGACAACCATGCCGCCCGGCGCTAGCGATGGTCGCAAATTCCAAAGAAATTCATAGGGTTGTTGGATTTCATGGTACATATGCACCATGAAGATCCGATCGAAACTGCCTTCGGGCAGACCGGGATCGACCGGCTTGCCCAATTTGACCGAGACATTGTCGAGCCCGTCACGATAGACGCGATCGGCCAGCCGATCGTGGAATAAAGGGACGATATCTTCGGCCAGCACCCGGCCCTTGGGGCCGACCCGTGCGGCCAGACGTATCGTATAATAGCCTTCGCCCGCGCCGATATCGGCAACGGTCATGCCCGGACGGACATCGGCGGCATGCATCACCGCTTCCGCCTCACCCTTGCGGTCGCGGTCGGGTTCGTTCGACCAGCTGCCCGACACGACCTTGGCAACCGCGCGCGCCGCTTGCGGGAACCCCGTGGGCGTACGCGCCTCGTCCGTCGCCGCCTTGCGGCAACTGACCAGCAGTAGCGCGAGCACTAGGGCATGCGCTCTCAATCCACGTCCTCCACCTCGACCGTCTCGCCGGTCACGCGCTGCGAAAGCGCGGCGGCCATGAACTTGTCGAGATCTCCGTCGAGCACATCGCCCGGCGCGGTCGAGGTGACACCTGTGCGCAGGTCCTTCACCAGCTGGTAGGGCTGCAGCACATAAGAGCGAATCTGATGTCCCCAGCCGATGTCGGTCTTGGTGGCATTGACCGCGTTCGCCTCTTCTTCGCGCTTGCGCAGTTCGTGCTCGTATAGCCGCGCCCGCAGCTGATTGAATGCCTCGGCCTTGTTCTTGTGCTGTGAGCGCTGGTTCTGGCAGGCGACGACGATGCCGGTCGGCAAGTGCGTGATGCGCACCGCCGAATCGGTCGTATTGATGTGCTGTCCGCCAGCGCCCGAAGCCCGATAGGTATCGATGCGCAGCTCGCTATCATTGATGTCGATCTGGATATTGTCGTCGACCACCGGATAGACCCATACCGACGAAAAGCTGGTGTGGCGCCGCGCGGAGGAATCATAGGGGCTGATACGGACCAGGCGGTGAACGCCGCTCTCCGTCTTGGCATAGCCATAGGCATTCTCGCCCTTGATGAGCAAAGTGGCGGATTTGATGCCGGCTTGTTCCCCGGCATGATGATCGATCAGTTCCACCTTATACCCGCGACGCTCGGCCCAGCGCGTATACATGCGCTGCAGCATCTCCGCCCAATCCTGGCTCTCGGTGCCGCCCGCGCCGGCATTGATCTCGATATAGCTGTCATTGGCGTCGGCTTCACCGGCGAGCAATGCCTTGACCTTATCCTGATCGGCCCGCTCCGCGAGCGCAGCCAGCGTCCGCACGCCGTCATCGACAAGGGCTTCATCACCCTCGCTCTCGGCCATTTCCATCAACTCGACGGTGTCGTTGCGTTCCTGCTCGATCGATTTGACCGCGTTGATCGCTTCCTCGAGGCGACGGCGCTCCTGCATCACGCTTTGCGCCTGTTTGGGGTCATCCCACAATTTGGGGTCTTCGACGCGATTGTTGAGCTCGTCGAGCCGGCGCACCGCGCGGTCCCAATCAAGGAAGCGGCGGACCAGCGCCATGGCGGCGTCGATCTGGTCGATATGGGCTTGCGCTTCGGCGCGCATGAAAAAGTCCTTTGAAAGAAGATGCCGTCCGGCCGAGCCGCGATTGGTCGGACAGCGTGTCGAGGCCTATCGATACGGGCCCTCGACAAGCGCGGTCCCTACTCGAGGCGAACGGCGATTGAGCCTTACCTAGTAAATACCCCCCTGCTGCTGCAAGAAGTCGCTGTCGTTGCGTACCGCGCGTGCCCTGACCTTGGGTTCCTGCGCAGCGGCCAGTTCCTGTTTGGTCGCGAGCCGGCGCGGTTCGCTCTCAGGCTTGAACGCCTCCCAGATGATCGCGCTCTTGGGGTCATTGTCGTCCGGCCAACCGCCGAACACCTTCTTGCCCGATCGGCGATCGATACGCACCATGCGGATGCCCGGCGGGGCGCGGAAGGGAACGATCGGCATATCCTTCATCGCCACCTGCGCAAACTGGCGGAAGATAGGGGCGGCGAGGGTGCCGCCCTGCGCATAGCCCCCCATCGGATGTGGCTTGTCATAGCCCATATAGACGCCGCCAACGAGATCGGGCGAGCCGCCGACGAACCAGACGTTGGTCGGGCCGGTATTGGTCCCGGTCTTGCCGAACAGCGGCCGGCCGAGATCGCGCAACACGGTTGCGGTGCCGCGCTGGACGACGCCCTCCATGATATGGACCATCTGATAGGCGGTCATCGGATCGAGCACCTGGGCCGAGCGCGCGCGGGGACGCGGCATTGGCCGGCCGTTCCAATCCTTCGTGTTGCAGCCTTCGCAGGGGCGGTTGTCCGCGCGCCAGATCACCTTGCCGTGCCGATCCTGGACATAGTCGATCAGCGTCGGCGTGACTTTGCGTCCCTGGTTGGCGAGCATCGAATAGGCATTGACCATGCGGAGCACCGTGGTTTCGCCCGCACCCAGCGAATAAGCGATGTAAGGCGGATAATCGCCGACGCCCATCCGCTTGGCGAGATCGACCACTTTGTCCATTCCGGCGGTCGAGGCGGCGCGCACCGTCATCAGGTTGCGCGATTGCTCCACGCCCCAGCGCATCGTCTGCGGCCCGGCATAGCCGCCGGTGAAGTTGCGGAAGCATTTGGTGCCGAGCTGTACAGTCTGGAAGACGCAGAACGGCCCGTCGACGATGATCGTGGCCGGCGTCATGCCGCTGTCGAGCGCGGCCGAATAGACGAAAGGTTTGAAGGCTGATCCCGGCTGCCGCAGCGCCTGGGTGGCGCGGTTGAAGGGGTGGTTGGAGCTGAAGCCGCCCTGCATCGCGACCACCTGGCCCGTATGCGGATTCTCAGCCACGAAGGCTCCGGAGACCTGCGGCGGCGAGCGTAGCGCCCAGCCGCTGCCCGCGGGCGCGACGATTACGATGTCGCCAGTCTTCAGGAAATCGAAGGCCCGGCCGCCGACACCGCGCTTGGGGGCTGCCGCGCCCCAGGGGAAAAGCTCGCTCTTGCTGCCGTCCGTGAACCCCAAAGTAGCGCTGCTGGTGGAACGCTCCAGGATGACCGCCGGCCGCCAATTGGCGTATCCCGTCTCCACATTGGCGCTTGCGAGTTTGGCGGGCCAGCTTGCGTCGATATCGATGTGCCCCGCCCGGCCGCGCCAGCCCATCGCCGATTCATAGCGGACAAGGCCGTCGCGGAGCGCCTGTTCGGCTGCCTTTTGCGCCACCGGGTTGAGTGACGAGCGTACCCACAGGCCGCCCGCATAGACACTATTCGTTCCGTCATTGATGTCGGTGCCATATTTGGCGATCAGCTCGCGCCGCACCTCTTCCATGAAATAGCCTTCATAGGGCTTTTCGGCTTCACGGCGCGCATCGGAGCGCTCAATCGTGCCGAGCGGAGTGCTTCTCGCCTCCTGTTCCTGCGCGGCGGTAATGTAGCCGTTCACGCGCATCTCGTGCAGCACATAGGCCCGGCGGGCGAGTGCGCGGTCCGCGTGGCGATCCGGGTCGTAATTGGCCGGCGCCTTGGGCAAGGTCGCCAGATAGGCCATTTGGGGCAGCGTGAGCTCGGTCACATCCTTGCCGAAATAGGCACGCGCCGCGGCTTCGACGCCATACGCGTTCCGGCCAAGGAAGATTTGGTTGAGGTAGAGCTCCAGAATCTGCTGCTTCGACATCGCATTTTCGATGCGGATGGCCAGCGCGGCTTCCCGGATCTTGCGCGTCGGCGAATATTCGTTGCCGATCAGAAGATTCTTGGCGACCTGCTGCGTGATGGTCGATCCGCCGCGCGCGCGTTCGCCGGTGCCGCTTTTGCGCGCATAGTCGAACACCGCGAACAGGAAGCTTGAGGGATCGACGCCGTGATGGCTGAAGAAATCCTTATCCTCGGCGGAGATGAAGGCGCGGATCAGCTGGGGCGGGAATTCGTCATAAGCGAGTTCGACGCGGCGTTCGCGCGCAAAGCTGTAGACGGGCGTCCCGTCGAGGGCGCGCACGTTGGTCGGCAGCGGCGGCTCGTAGCTCAGCAATTTGTCGGTAGAGGGCAGGCCCCGCAGGAACAGAACCCAAAAGATGCCGTAGAGAACCGCCAGCCCCAGCAGGGCGTAAAACAGCCCACGCACGCGGCGCTTGGCGAGCATGTTGCGGACAGGTGTGGGCAGATGCGCGTGGGGGACGGGGAATTTCACGACAGACGTGTCTAAAGCCTGATCGGGTTTGGCGAAAGCCTCATCGGATCATCCCTGGCCACACCTTGCCATGCCGGACCCTCCGACGGGCTCACGCCGCGCCTGTTTCGCATTGACCCATTTGCCGACGAGCGGCGGCGGGAGGACCTATCTCGCGTCCGGTTTGCGAAAGCGCAGGATGAATTGATCGGTATGACCCCGGATCGACGGGTCGAATACTGCGGCTGTGCGCGGATCGGCAGGGTTGGCGAGGATCTTGCTCTCGCCATCGAACTTGAAGCCCGCTGCCTCGACCTCCTTGCGCACAACCGCCGCGTCAATGCGGTGAAGCGTATCGGTGACGGTGGCGCCCGATCCGGCGACGGCGGAATGGTCGAGCACGACATAGACGCCCCCGGGCCGCAGCGAACGGTAGATCAGCTTGTTGAGCGCCACGAGATCGGCGCCCGGAATGTTGTGGAGATCATGATAATTTTGCGACGTCCACACCACGTCCGCGACATTGTCGGGCCCGGGCGCGAGTAGCGGATTATGTTCTACCTGGACGTTGTTGTGATTGGGCTCGGCCGCGACCGCGGTCGCCCCGTTGATCGACTTGGGATATTTGGCGAGCATCTCGTCCGGCACATAGGCGATAACCTTGCCGGTCGGTCCGACCACATCGGAGAAGAGGCGCGTGAAATAGCCGCCGCCCGGCAGCATTTCGACCACAACCATGCCGGGCTTTACGCCCGCAAAAGCCAGCATTTCAGCGGGCTTGCGATCGGCGTCGCGGTCGCGATCCGCCGCGGGCCGGGTCGTATCGGCGATCGCGGCGGCAATAGCCGGGGAAGGGGGGGCGGCTGGGGCCGTGTTTGCAGCTAAAATCAACGCAAGACTGGAGACGGCGACGCGG
>Ga0207706_10002716_pt1 | contig 17238 bp, 13 predicted proteins | sample KBSC53metaG_FD_184318 | JGI IMG/M metagenome (GOLD analysis project Ga0207706, IMG submission 184318) | Corn rhizosphere microbial communities from Kellogg Biological Station, Michigan, USA - KBS C5-3 metaG (SPAdes) (version 2) | ecosystem: Host-associated > Plants > Roots > Rhizosphere > Soil ... | reverse complement strand
AACTGCGGAGGCGACTCTCCGTGTCACTCCGGGTGCATCCGCTTCGACACGATATGTATCGTACGCAAGCCGACACGCCGCCGATGGCGGCTCCCTACTGCCCACAACGCGAGCGAAACGGTGCAGCTCGTCGTCGTAGGAACCAGTCACCACACCGCCTCCGTCAGCCTTCGTGAAGGGCTGACCATTCCGGCCGACTCACTCCCCCAGGTGCTCGCTGAGCTCCGCGAGAACGTAGGGGAGGTGCTCGTGTTGTCGACGTGCAACCGCGTCGAGCTCTACGCGCTCTGCGGCCACGAGTCGTCGGGGGCGGAGTTGCTCCGGCAATTCCTCGCAACCCGGGCCGGTCTCTCGCTCCGCACCGTGCGCGACGCCACCTACGCGTACGGCCACCAGGCCGCCGTGCGTCATCTACTCCGCGTCACCGCCGGGCTCGACTCCATGGTGCTCGGCGAGAGCGAGGTTCTTGGCCAGGTTCGCCGCGCGCTTCTTGCCGCCCGCCAGGCCGACGCGCTCGGTCCGGTGCTCGACCGGCTCGGCGACTCGGCCCTGGCGTGCGGGAAGCGCGCGCGCGCAATGACCTCGTTAGGCGAGGCGGAGTCGGTGGCGTCGGTGGCGATCCGGCTCGCGGCGCGTGACGGCGGCGGTCTCGACGGCGCGAACGTGGTCGTTCTCGGAGCCGGCGAGACGGCGAAGTCGGCTGTCACACATCTCGCCTCGATCCCGAATGTCCGCATCACGGTCCTGAGTCGCACGTTCGAGCCAGCGCTCGAGGTCGCAGACGCCCATCACGCGGCCGCGCGCCCGTGGGAGCAGCTTTCGGAAGCGCTCGCCACCGCGGATTTCGTTGTCGGATGCACCGGCTCGCGCACACCGGTCATCGATGCCGCGACGCTGTCGAGCGCTCGCGGTGCCAACGCCGGTCCACTCATGTGTGTCGATCTCGGTCTCCCGCGCGACATCGACGCTGCTGTCACGGCGATTCCAGGCGTCAGGCTCATCGACCTCGAGCGCGTTGGCGCCGAGACGTCGGCACGACGGGTCGGTCGAGCACGTGCGCTCGATGAGGCAGAGGTGATCGTGGAGCAGGAGACCGAGCGTTACATGGAGTGGTGGCGCGGCCGTGGCGTGGCGTCGACCATCGCGCAGCTGCACGCTCGCGCCAACGCCATTCGAGAAGCTGAGCTCGCGCGCGCGCTGGCGCGTCTCCCGGATCTCGACGGCCCGGCTCGTGCGGTCGTTCGCGATCTCGCGGCACGCATGACGGCCAAGCTGCTGCACGAGCCCACGCTCGCGCTCAAGCGCGATCCGGAAGGCGTCAACATGGCGGTCGTCGTCGAGCGGTTGTTCGCGCTCGGGCCCGCAACCGACTTTCCATCGGCGGCGTGCGCGCACGGCGAGAGCGTCGCCGAGCGGACCACTTCTCAGGAGTCCAACGTCGCATGACTGTCGTTGCCGCCGCACCCACGTCGGCGCCCGAAGCGCGTGTCGAGGAGACCGCACCGGTCGCTTCCCAGTTCGTGCAGTACCTGTTTCTCAAAGTGGATTCCGAGTGGCGGCGCCTCGACTCGGCCACGCGAGCGCGAGGTCTGGGAGAGTTCGAGAACGTCGTTGCTGACGCGGCACCCGGCGTGACCACGCACGCATACAGCACGCTGGGACTCAAGGCGGACGCGCAGCTCATGCTCTGGTGGAAGAGCGCCAACGCCGTCACGGTTCAGGACACGCTCGGCGCCCTGCTCGCGACGGGGCTGGGCAAGTATTGCGAGATCGCGCATTCGCTCTGGGGGCTCACTCGGCCCTCGATCTACACGAAGCGCCGCACGACGCAGGAGCAGGCCGTCGACGAGACGACTCGCCTTCAGTACCTCGTCGTCTACCCGTTCTCGAAGACCATCGAGTGGTACCTGATGAGCCGCGATGCGCGACAGGGCATGATGAACGAGCACATGCGCATCGGGCACGACTTCGGTGATGTGCGGCAGGTGCTGCTCTATACGACGGGCCTCGATGACCAGGAGTTCATCGTCGCGTACGAGACCGATTCGCTGGAGCGTCATCAGGATCTCGTGATCGCGCTGCGCTCGACGGAGGCGCGTCGCTACACGCTGCGCGACACGCCGATCTTCACCGCGGTGCACCGCCCGCTGCGGGATGCGCTCGCGCTGCTCGGGCCGCGCTGACGCGATGCCACGCGCTCCCCTGCTCGTCCAGGCCGCCCGGCGGGAGCCCGTGGAACGGACTCCGGTGTGGTTCATGCGTCAAGCGGGGCGGATTCTTCCCGAATACCGGGCGATCCGGGAGCGCCTAACGCTGATCGAGATCTCGCAGCACCCCGACGTTGCCGCCGAGGTGACGCTGCAGCCACTCCGCCGCATGCCGCTCGACGCGGCGATCGTGTTCGCCGACATCATGACGCCACTGATTGGCGCAGGCGTCGCGCTGGACATCGTGGAGGGAGTCGGCCCCGTCATCGAGCGCCCGATCCGCGATGATGCCGGGGTGCGCTCCATTCGCGCGCTTCAACCAGATGAGGACGTTCCGTATGTCCTCCAGACGCTGCGCCTCGTGCGAGCGGAGCTCGACCCGGCGCAGGCGCTGATCGGCTTCGCCGGCGCGCCGTTCACCCTTGCCGCGTACCTCGTGGAGGGTCGCCCGTCGCGCGACTTCGTGCGGACGAAGTCGCTCATGTACGGCGCACCGGCGACCTGGCACATGCTGATGGATCGGCTGGCCGAGTTGACGGTGGCGTATCTGCGCGCGCAGATCGGCGCTGGCGTCGACGCGGTGCAGCTGTTCGACAGCTGGGTTGGCGCGCTCAGCCCGGACGACTACGCGCAGTTCGTCCAGCCGTACATGCGCCGCATCTTCACATCGTTAGGCTCCGCCGGCGTCCCGATGATCCACTTCGGCGTCGCGACGTCGACGCTGCTGGAAGCGATGGCGACGGACGGCGCCAGCGTTATCGGGCTCGATTGGCGCGTGCCGCTCGACGAAGGGTGGTCGCGCATTGGCCATGATCTCGCGGTGCAGGGCAATCTCGACCCGGTGGCGCTGTTCGCGCCGCCCGATGTGCTCGCGGCGAAGGCGAGAGACGTGCTCCAGCGTGCCGGCGGTCGCCCGGGCCACATCTTCAACCTGGGTCACGGGTTCCTGCCGGGGACGCCGCTCGACAACGCCATCCGGCTCGCCGAGCTCGTGCGCCACGAAAGCGCTCGGCCGCGCGACGATCGCCGGCCGCTCGCCATCTCTGCCTAACGTTCCCATGCCGACTGCACCGACGGGCATCCTGCTGCTCGCCTACGGTAGCCCCGACACGCCCGACGACGTCGAGCCGTACTTCCGCCACATTCGCGGCGGCCGCACGCCGTCGCCTGAGGCGGTGGCCGACCTGCGTCGTCGCTACGCGCTGATTGGCGGCCGAACACCGCTGCGCGCCATCACGGCGGAAACTGCCGAGGCACTTCAGGCCAAGCTCGACGCCCGCGCGCCAGGCGAGTACCGGACGTATGTCGCGATGAAGCACTGGCACCCGTACATCGGCGACGTCATTCCGCGCATGGCGGCGGACGGCGTGCGGCGTGTCGTGGCGATCGTGCTCGCGCCACACTACTCGCGCATGAGCGTCGGCAGCTATCGGCAGTACGTCGAGGAAGCGATCGCGAAGCTCGATGCGCCGATGGACCTCGCGTTCGTCGAAAGCTGGCACCTCGAGCCAGCGTTTCTCGCCCTCATGGCCGGCCGCGTTCGGGAAGGACTGGCGGCCTTTCCGGAGGGCGACCGCAGTGAGACCTGCGTCCTCTTCAGCGCCCACAGCCTGCCGGTGCGCATCAGAACGTGGGGCGATCCCTACGAGGCGCAGCTACTCGCGAGCTCTGAAGCGGTCGCGCGTGAAACCGGGCTCCCGACCTGGCGCTTCGCCTGGCAGAGCGCGGGTCACACCGGCGAGCCGTGGCTCGGGCCGGATATCGTAGACTACCTCGAGACGCTGCACGCCGAAGGCATACGCCACGTGCTCTCGGTGCCGATCGGATTCGTGTGCGATCACCTCGAGGTGCTGTACGACATCGACCACGAGGCGGCCGCCAAGGCGGCGGCGTTAGGTATGACCCTGCGCCGGACGCGCATGCCGAACGCGACTCCGGAGCTCATCGCCGTGCTCGATCGTCTGGTCGCTGGTGTCGACCACGCCGCAACGGTCCGCTCCGCCGCGGCACTCGCCTGACGGCTCCATGAGTACGCGGACGGTCACCGTCGGCACGCGCGGCAGCGCCCTCGCGATGACACAGACCGAGTCGGTCGTCTCGGCCCTTCGCGCGCTCCATCCCGCGCTCGCAGTGCGTGTGCAGCGGATCACGACGACGGGCGACGTGATGCGCGACGTGCCGCTCGCCACGATCGGCGGACGCGGCGTATTCGTCGACGCGATCGAGAATGCGCTTCGCGAGCACGAGATCGATGTGGCGGTGCACAGTGCGAAGGATCTCCCGTCTCGCATCCCCGCCGATCTCGCGATCGCCGCGTTTCTCGAGCGTGCCGACGCGCGCGACGTGCTCGTGTCGCGCGCCGGAGGCCTCCGCGAGCTGCCGCCTGGCGCACGCGTCGGCACGAGCAGCCTCCGTCGTGTGTCGCTGATTCACGCGGTGCGGCCCGACATTCACACGCTCGATCTCCGCGGCAACGTCGATACCCGACTCCGCAAGCTCGACGCGGGCGACTACGACGCCATCATGCTCGCCGGGGCCGGCCTCATCCGGCTTGGCCTAACGAGCCGAGTCACGGAGTGGCTTCCGGCCGAGTCGTTCCTCCCATCGCCCGGCCAGGGCGCGCTCGCAATCGAGATCCGGGCGAACGACGCGGACGTCCAGCAGCTGTTCCGCCCGCTCGCGCACGCGCCCACCGAAGCGGCGCTCGCGGCGGAGCGGGCATTCCTCGCGCAGCTTGGGGTCGGGTGTGCGGCGGCCGTCGGCGCGTACGCGAGCGTGGGCCACGATGACTCGTTGACACTCCGGGCGATGATTGGCGCACCCGACGGACGGTCGGTCAGCGGAGACGCGACGGACCGCGCGGACCGCGGCACGGAGCTCGGCGAATCACTCGCCGCGCGGCTCCTCGCGACCGGCGGGCGTGCGCTGGTCGACGAATGCGAACGTGGGAGCGTCGTATGACTCGGCCGACCGTCCTCGTCCCCGGGGCCGTGCAAGCTCGCCCGCTTCGCGGGCGACGCATCGTCCTCACACGGCCTCTTGCCCAGTCCGGAGACTTCGCGGAGCGCGTTCACGCGTTAGGCGGCGAGCCGGTCGCAACGGCCGCCATCGAGATCGTCGGACCGGAGTCGTGGACCATCGCCGATGCGGCGCTTCGCCGCGTCGGCACCTACGACTGGCTCGCGTTCACCAGCGCCAACGCGGTGCGCATGCTGGTCGATCGAGCCGATGCTATCGGCGTGCCTCGTGACGAACTTCGGTCGCGGCGGCTGGCTGTCGTCGGACCGGCTACCGCGTCCGTGGTTCGCACGACGCTCCGGCCGCCTGATTTCGCGCCGACAGTCAACACCGCGGAGATGCTCGGCGAGGAGATCACGGACGTCGACAACACTCGCGTCCTCCTGCCGCGCGGTAACCTGGCTGACGATACGCTGCCTGCCGCCCTTCGGGCGCGAGGTGCGTTCGTAGACGAAGTCGTTGTATACCGGACCGTGCCCGGGCCAGGCATCACCGCAATTGTCGCGGGCGTCCGCGAATCTGCCGTCGACGCCTTGCTGTTCGCCAGCGCGTCGGCCGTCCGATTCGTCGCCGATGCGCTCGTCGCCGATACGGCGAGCACGGGCCTCCGGCGTCAGCGATGGCCGGTCGCCGCGTGCCTTGGCCCGGTCACGGCGAGCGCCGCTCAGGCGTGCGGGTTCCAATCCGTCATCGTGGCCGACGACGCGACGCAGAACGAGTTGATCGACGCCGTGGCCCGGTGGTTCGGGGCCGAGACAGGAAAGGGAGCTTGATCTGATGGAAGCGCTCACCGTTACTACTGCCCAAACAACTCGTGCCCGGCCTCGACGGCTCCGCCGAACCGCCGCGCTCCGGGACGCGTTAGGCGAGACGACGCTCCGCGCGGCGCAGCTCGTGCACCCGCTGTTCGTGCGCGACGGGTTCGCCGCCGAGCAGCCGATCGCGAGCATGCCGGGTCACGCGCAGCGCACGGTCGATCGGCTCGACAGCGAGGTCGCCGGCCTCGCCGAGCTTGGAGTCCGGTCGGTGCTGCTGTTCGGGATTCCCGACGAGAAGGATGAGCACGGGAGTGGCGCCTGGGATCCTGCGGGCCCGGTACCACGCGCCATCACGGAGATCAAGCGACGCGATTCGACCGTCACCGTCATCGCTGACGTCTGCCTCTGCGAGTACACCTCTCACGGCCACTGTGGCGTGCTCGATGAGCGTCACGCGGTCGTCAACGATGCCACGCTGGCGCTTCTCGCTCGTGCGGCTGTGACGTATGCGGATGCCGGCGCGGACATCGTGGCGCCGAGCGCCATGATGGATGGTCAGGTCGCGGCGATCCGCTCGGCACTCGATGACGCCGGGCACACCGACGTCGCCATTCTCGCGTACGCGGTGAAGTACGCGTCGGCGTTCTACGGCCCGTTTCGCGACGCCGCCCAGTCGGCGCCGGCTTTCGGGGATCGGCGTGCCTATCAGATGGCGCCGCCTAACGCTCGCGAGGCATTGCGCGAGGCAAAGCTGGACGAGGACGAAGGCGCCGACATGCTCATGGTGAAGCCGGCGGGCCCGTATCTCGACATCATCCATCGCGTGCGCGAATCGACTGACCTCCCGCTTGCCGCGTATCAGGTGAGCGGCGAATACGCGATGCTCAAGGCGGCGGCGGAGCGCGGTTGGATCGACGAACCGCGGGCAGCGATGGAGAGTCTGCTGGGCATCCGTCGCGCCGGCGCCGATCTCGTGATCACTTATTACGCCAAGGCGGCGGCACGCTGGCTGAAGGACGGAGTCGCCGTATGACGCGCACCACCGTCGCCGCGACGCCGGTGGCGACCGCAAAGTCAGCCGCGGCGTTCGAGGACGCGCTCCGTGTGATTCCGGGAGGGGTCAACAGTCCGGTGCGGGCGTTCCGCAGCGTGGGTGGTACGCCGCGGTTCATCGTGCGCGGCGCCGGCCCGCGGGTGACCGACGTCGACGGCAACGAGTACATCGACTACGTGCTGTCGTGGGGCGCGCTCGCGCTCGGGCACGCGCACCCCGCGGTCGTGGAGGCGGTGTCGCGACGTACGGCGTTAGGCACCTCGTTCGGTGCGCCAACCGAGGCCGAGACGCTGCTCGCCGAGCGGATCGCATTGGCGATGCCGGCGGTCGAGATGGTCCGCTTCGTCTCGTCCGGGACGGAGGCGGTCATGAGCGCCATTCGACTGGCGCGTGCGGTAACGGGTCGCCGCAAGTTCATCAAGCTCGCCGGATGTTATCACGGGCATGCCGACGCGCTGCTCGTCCAGGCCGGGTCAGGCGTGGCGACGCTCGCGCTTCCCGACAGTCCCGGTGTGACGCCAGGCGCCGTCACCGACACTCTCGTCGCTCCGTTCAACGATGCAGCCGCAGTGGAGCGCCTGCTTGTCGAGCACCGCGCTGAGGTCGCCGCGGTGCTGCTGGAGCCAGTGGCCGGGAACATGGGCCTCGTGCTCCCTGCCCCGGGTTACCTGGCCGAGCTGCGACGGCTGACAATCGAGCACGACGCGCTGCTCGTGCTCGACGAGGTCATGACCGGCTTTCGCGTGGCGTACGGCGGCGCGCAGGCGCTGTATGGCATAACACCTGACCTGACCTGCCTCGGCAAAGTCATCGGCGGAGGGCTGCCAGTCGCTGCGTATGGCGGTCGCGCGGACATCATGCGACTGCTCGCTCCGTCGGGCGCGGTGTATCAGGCGGGTACGTTGTCGGGCAATCCACTCGCGATGGCTGCCGGCCTCGCGACGCTGCACGAGCTGGAAGCACCGGGCATTTACGAGCAGCTGGCCGACGCAAGTCGAGCACTGGCTCGCGGTGTCGAACGCGCGGGCGAAACGGCCGGCGTGCCCGTGCAGACCGCCTCGGTCGGCGGCATGTGGGGATTCTTTCTCACGCCGACGCCGGTCACCGATTACGCGACCGCGAAGACCGCTGACACCGCGCTGTTCGCGCGGGTCTTCCACGCCCTTCTGAACGAGGGCGTGTACATCGCGCCGTCGCAGTTCGAGGCGTGTTTCACGTCGACGGCTCACGACAGGGAATCGCTCGACCTAACGATCGACGCGTTCGCGCATGCGTTCGACGCCGCGTCGCGCACGAGCGGCGATGCCTGACGAGCACGCATCGGGCGCCACCGTCGCCCCGCCACCACGCGCCATCGTTCCGCTGAGTGACGTCGAGTGTCGCGCTGTGCTCGAGCGGCAGCGTCTGTGCGTGGTGTCGGTGGTCGACGATGGGGAGCCGTACGCGGTGCCGGTCTTCTACGGCTTCGATGGACACACGCTATTTCTCGGCGTTGCCGAGGGTCGGAAGACGCGCGCGCTCGACGTCAGTGCGCGCGTGTACATCGTGGTGACCGAGGTGGGTCCCGGCGACGCGTGGCGGTCGGTGGCGATCGCTGGCCGAGCCCGCACACTGGTCGATGCCGCCGAGCGGCAAGCGGCGATCGATGTGCTGGTCGCGCACAATCGACGGGTTCGGTCGTCGGACCCGCCGCGCGACGGCCCCCCACCGCGACGCACCGGCGGTCGCGTATTGCGGATCGAGGATGCGGTGGTGACGGGGAGGGCGTTTGGCTGAGGGCAGGCGACAGGCGACTGGCGACTGGCGACTGGCGACTGGCGCGTTGCGGTAATAGCAGCAGCTCGTAGCACGCGGCAGTAGCGCGCAGCCGTCGGCTACCAGCTTGCAGCCGCACGCAGCTCGCAGCTGCACGTAGCCCGCAGCACCTTAGCCAACTCCCTTCGCAATCCACGACAGCAACACGACCAGCAGGACATATGTCGCCAACACGCGCCGGTCACCGGGGCCAACCTCGCGCTGCGCCGCGCGCCAGACGGCGACGCCACCCACGATGAACAACAGCCGCTGTCCGGTGAGCCACAGCATCACGCCGGTCGCCGCGACCACGATCCAACGCTCCGTACGCGACAACGCGTGAAAGCCGCGCGAGCCGTCGAGCTGCCAGACCGGGATGAGGTTGAACAGGTTGAGGAACCCGGTGAGGTGCGCGATCGCGAACCAGATCTGCGCGTTCGTCGCCGCGTAGACACCTAACGCGGCGAGCGCGGCGCCGAGTCCCCATACCGGACCGGCGAGCCCGATCTTGGCGTCCGTCACCGGATCGTCGACGTGCTGCTTGAGCATCACGAACGCGCCGACGCCGGGAATGAACAGCGGCGCGCCCGCCGCGATCCCGAGACGCCGCAGCATCGCCACGTGACCCATCTCATGGATGTAGATCGAGACCACGATACCTAACGCCAACGGCCAGCCGTACACCGACCAGTAGACGCCGAAAAAGGCGAACATCGAAATGAACGTCGTCGCCTTCGTGAGCCCGAGCAGCAGGAACTTGAGCTTACCGATGAGGAGAACCGCGATGCTCACGATCGCCGCACCGCCGCGCCGCCACCATCCGCTCTGCGCCGGAGCGGTGGGCTTGGCGGATGGCGTCGCTTCGATCCGCTGCGTCAGCCCAGTGACCGTCGTCCGAATTCGCTCGTGCTGCCGCGACTCGACGGGTAGGAATCGTAACGCGCTCTCCCAAAGGTCGCGCGCTTTCGCCAGGTCGCCAGCCGCACTCGCCTCGTGCGCGCTTGCCGCGATCTGCTTCAGCCTTTCCGCGTGAACGAGCGCGCCGCACGCGGGACACGCGAGCGCGTGCGGCGCGAGCTCCGTACCGCACTGCTCGCACCGCCCTCTGTCACCTGCGAATCGCACAGCGCTCGACGACATGCCTAACCAGATGCGGAAGCCGGACCCGTGCCGACGTTGTACGGACCGGAGATCGCGAGCCCGGGCGCCGCGGTCAGCTGCCACGCCTGGCGCATCCCGATGAAGATGATCAGCGCGCTGATCAACCCGAACGGCAGCGACCGGAAGATCGCGACCACCGGCAGGGCGAACACGAGGAGCAGAAGTGGGCCGACCATCTTTACCACGTCGGCACCGCTGACATTCCGGCCAACAGGGCCCGTCTGAACAGGGCCCGTCTGTACGATTGAATCCCCGACGACGGTTTCCGCGCTTGGCCGCGTTTCTCCCGCCACTCCCTTGAACGCCAGCGGCGCGTATGCGAGCCCGACGGCCCAGTACGTCAGCACCACCGCGAGGATCTGAAATCGACGGCCGCCTCGGCCACCGGCGCCCTTCCGCACCGCCCAGCCGACCATGTAGCCGATCAGGATCGCGACGATGCCGATCTCGAGGTTCGCGATGGCGATCACCGCATAGTAGATCGCGGCACCCGCGACCGCGGCGCCGAGCCCGAACAGACCCGCGAGCAGCAATGGGCCCGCCGAGCGCGGTGTTGCCGCGGCCGACGTCACGGCGTCCCGGCAGCTGGCGCAAATCGGCTTGTCGTTCGCCGTGTAGTACGAGGCCCCGACCGACCGGCCGCACACGGCGCAGGTCACGGTGGGCAACGCGGCCGGGTCCCCCGATGGATCCGTCGTCTCCACGCGATCGAACTGGAGGTCCTCCGGCTCGTTGCGACTGTCTGGTGCGTCGTCTGGGGACATGATGTTGGCGTCGAATGGGGATCGCTCTTTCCCACGCATCGGCGGAAAACTAAGATGTGACGCGACTTCCTAACCCACCACCGGAGCCAACGTGGCCCTCTCCCGCTCTCTCGGCGTGGCGCTCGTGCTCGCACCCGCCGCGCTCTCGTCTGCCGCCCTGGGCGCGCAACGCACTCCGCGAACCGCGGCCGCCAACATGAACACCCCCGCGGCGCCGGATTCTGTGACATTCCGCGCGCTGCAGTGGCGCCTCGTCGGCCCGTTCCGCGGTGGGCGCGCGAACGCGGTTGCGGGCGTCACCAGCAACCCATTCGTCTACTACGCCGGCTACACCGGCGGCGGCGTATGGAAGACGGAGAACGCCGGCGCGTCGTGGCGCAACATCTCCGACACGTTCTTCCAGACGGGGTCCATCGGCGCGATCGCGGTGGCCGAATCGGACCCTAACGTGATCTACGTGGGCACGGGCGAGCACGCCGTGCGAGGCCAGTCGTCGTCGTACGGCGACGGTGTCTACAAGTCCACCGACGCGGGGAAAACGTGGACCCGCATTGGCCTCGAGGCCACGAAGCAGATCTCGGAAATCCGTGTGCACCCGTCGAATCCCGACCTCGTCTACGTCGCCGGCCAGGGTGACCGGTGGAAGGGCACGCCCGACCGCGGCATCTATCGCTCGAGCGACGGTGGGAAAACATGGACTCAGGTGCTCAAAGGCCAGAACCTAACGAGTGGGCCGAGTGACCTGTCGATGGACCCGACGAACCCGCGCATTCTGTACGCGGGGTTCTGGGATCATCAGCGGCTGCCGTGGCAGGTGCGGAGCGGTGGTCCGGGCAGCGGCATCTGGAAGAGCACCGACGGCGGTGACACCTGGACGCGGCTCACGGAGGGGCTGCCGAAGCTCATGGGAAAGATCGGCGTCGCCGTGTCGCCCGCGAACCCCGACCGCGTGTTCGCGATCATCGAGGCCGAGAAGGGCGGGCTCTATCGCTCGGATGACGCGGGAAAGACGTGGCGTCTCCTGAGCGAGGACCGTGAGATCCAGTCGCGGTCATGGTACTACATGAACGTCACGGCCGACCCGGCGAACGCGGACGTCCTGTACATCATGAACGCGCCCATCAGGAAGTCGATCGACGGTGGCCGTACGTTCACAACGCTGCCCGCCATGCACGGCGACAATCACCAGTACTGGATCAACCCGAAGGACTCGCGCTACATGGCGAACGCCAACGACGGTGGCGCGTCGGTCTCCGTCGACGGCGGCAAGAGCTGGAGCACGCAGGACAATCAGCCGACAGCGCAGTTCTATCACGTCATCGTCGACGACACCTACCCATATCGCCTCTACAGCGGTCAGCAGGACAACAGTTCCGTGATCATCAAGACACGAAGCGACGGACCGAACATCTCTGACCGTGACTGGCAGAATGGCCCGGGCTGCGAGAGCGCGAACATTGGCGTGGACCGGAAGAATCCGCGTTACTCGTATGGCGGCTGCTATCAGGGCATCTTCGAGGAGATGGACATGGAAACCGGCCTCACGCGGCAGATCATGGCGTGGCCGGCGCTCGCGCTCACCGAGCCGACGAACGAGATCAAGTATCGCTTCAACTGGACGTCGCCCGCGGTCGTGTCACAGCACGATTCGAAGGTGATCTATCATGGCGGCAATGTCCTCTTCCGCACGGCCGACCGCGGGAAGACGTGGGCCCCGATCTCTCCCGACCTGACGCGCAACGACAAGGCGACGCAGGGCTGGGGCGGCACGCCGTTCACGAACGAAGGCGCGGGCGGCGAGGTATACGGTACCATCGTCACGATCGCGGAGTCGCGGCATGACGCCAACACGATCTACGTGGGCACCGACGACGGGCTGGTGCAGCTCACGCGCGATGGCGGGAAGAGCTGGACGAACGTCACGCCGTCGGGCGTGCCGGTGGGGCTCGCGAACGAGGTCGAGGTCTCTCCGCACGATGCCGCCACCGTGTACCTCGCATTCCGGCTCGATCGACACGGGGATTATGCGCCGTACGCGTACAAGTCCACCGACTACGGAAAAACGTGGACGCCCATCGTGAAGGGATTGCGCGCGGGCGAGCCGGTTCGCGCCGTGAGAGAGGATCCCGTTAGGCGCGGCCTGCTCTACGCCGGCACGGAGACTGGCGTCTACGTCTCGTTCGATGCCGGCGCAAACTGGCAGTCGCTGTCCCGGAACCTCCCGGCGGTCCCGGTCGCCGATCTCGAGGTCCGGCACGACGACCTCTACGCGGCGACGGAGGGGCGCGCGTTCTGGGCGCTCGACGACCTGAGCGCGCTGCGTCAGATGACCGGTCAGGGCATGACGGACGCGGTCCATCTGTTCACGCCTCGCGCCGCGATGCTCGCCGGTGGCCCGTCGCCCGCGACGACGTCCGCGGGTCGCAATCCGCCGGCCGGCGCCAACGTGTACTACTGGCTCGCCGCCGCACCGGACTCCGCGGGCACGTTCAAGCTCGAGTTCCTCGACGCCGGCGGGAAAACGCTCCAGACGTATGAGCGCTCGTCAGGCACCGCCGGCCCGCCGGCAGGAGGTGGAGGAGGGTTCGGACCGCCGCCGCGCCCACGACTCCAGCCCAAGGCCGGCCTCAATGCGTTCCAGTGGGACCTCCGCGCCGAGCCGCCGACGACACTGCCCGGCAACATCTCGATGTTCGGCGGGCCCACGAACGGCTACCGCGTCGCGCCGGGCAAGTATCAGGTGCGCCTCACGGCCGGCTCGACGGTGCTGACCCAGCCGTTCGATGTCGTTGGGGACCCGCGCCTGACCATCCCCGCCGCCGAGGTCGCGGCTCACGACTCCATGGCCCGTGCGATCAATGCGCGCGTGGCCGAGATCAACGACGCGCTGATCAGGGTACGGGATGTGAAAGACCAGGTCACGCGGTTCGTGGACCGCTCGAAGGATGCGCCTAACGCGTCGGCGATCTCGGACAAGGGCAAGGCGATCGGCCAGAAAGCCGACACGCTCGGCCCGAAGCTCTCGACGAAGGCGGCGAACGGTCAGGACATCATCAACTTCCGGAACGGCATCAATGCGCAGTACGTGTTCCTGCTCGGGAACCTGGAGGGGAATGACGTGGTGACGCAGCCGGTTCGGGATCGGTTCGCGGAGTTGGAGAAGCTCTGGTCGGCATTGAAGGGTCAGGTGGACGTGCTCGAGATGCAGGATGTGCCGGAGTTCAACAAGCTGCTGGGTGAGGGGAAGGTCGAAGGGGTGATTGTTCCGAAGCCGAAACCGAAGGTTGTGATGTGACTGACCGGAGGACGGCAGACGGCAGACAAAACAAGACAGCAGACGGCAGACAGCAGACGGCAGAGGCGAGGATGTGCTGTTTCCTCTGCCGTCTGCGCTCTGCCGTCTGCCGTCTTCAGTTCGCTGCCGTCGGCCGTCTTAGCTCGACCCAACGGAGAACAACGATGCGCCTAACGATTTCTTTCATCGCGGTTGTCATCGCGTCGCCGGCCATTGCCCAGCAGCTCCCCAGTGATGTCGCGAGCCGAGTCGATAGTGTCTTCGCCCGATTCGCCCGCCCCGACTCGCCCGGCTGCGCCGTCGGCATCTTTCAGAACAGCGCGATCACCTACTCGAAGGGCTACGGCTCCGCCAACCTCGAGTACGGCGTGCCGATCACGCCGGCCACGCCGTTCATCTCCGGCTCCGTCGCCAAGCAGTTCACCGCCGCCGCCATCGCGCTGCTTGTGGAACAGGGCCGCATCTCGCTCGACGATGATGTTCGCAAGTACATCCCCGAGCTGCCCAGCTACGGTGCGAAAATCACCATCGACCAGCTCGTGCACCACACGAGCGGCCTTCGCGACTTCTGGGCGCTCGTGCAGGTGGCGGGCATGCGATTCGACGACGGCTACACCGTCGGCGACGTCATTCGCCTCGCCGCTCGGCAAAAGCACCTCAACTTCCCGCCGGGCACCGAGTACGACTACAGCAACACCGGCTACATCGCGCTCGGGCTCATCGTGCAGCGGGTGACCGGTAAGTCGCTCCGGGACTTCACGGCCGAGCAGATCTTCGGGCCGTTAGGCATGACGAGCACGCACTTCCGCGACGATCACACGATGCTCGAGCCCGGGCGGGCGTCGGCGTACTCGCCGCTGCCCGAGGGCGGCTACCGGATCAACGTGTGGAACAACGACATCGTTGGGCAGGGTGGCCTGATCCTGACGGTCAACGATCTCCTGAAGTGGGACGAGAACTTCTATACGGGGAAGGTCGGTGGCCCCGGGTTCCTCAAGCGCCAACTGCAGCAAGGCAAGCTCGCGAACGGAAAGACGCTGTCGTACGCGTTCGGTCTTACGGTCGAGGAGTATCGTGGCCTCCCGCTCGTGGAGCACGGCGGCGCCAGCGGCGGTTATCGCACGATCATCTCGCGCTTTCCGACGGCGCACACAAGCGTCGTCGCGTTATGCAACACGACCGAGGCGAATACCACCGTGCTCTCGCACCAGGTGGCCGACATTGTGCTCGAATCGAAGCTGTCGGCGCCGGCGCAGCGCGCCACGCGCCCGGACACGGCGGCCACTCGCGCCACGGCACCAGCCACCCGCGATCTGACCGGGCTGGCCGGTCGCTATTACTCGACCGAGCTCGACGCCACGTACGACGTCAGTGTCACCGGCACCACGGTGACAGCGAAGCGCCCTCGTGGCGAAGTGGACACGCTGCAGGTCGTCGGCCCGCATACGTTCCGCGCCGGCGGTTTGACCTATCGCTTCTCATCCAACGTTGCGGGTAAGGCGCCAAGCTTCGCCGTGGACATCGGCCGCGCTCGTGGCATGGAGTTCGATCGCGTGCCGAATTCCCCGCGGCCGGCATCTCAGACGAAAGAGTGAACGGATTCTGAATCCGTTCTAACCTTCGTCTGCGTGGCCAGCCTCTCCGGCCACCCGCCAACAGCGTCACCTCGGGCTCGGTACTGCTGTATTGTGCCTGGTTCCCAAGCATCGCTCTGAGGCTGGTTGTAGATGCCAGCCGGTTCGACGCGTGCGTGCGTCCTGCTCCTCGTTGCGTGTACCGCGTGCGCAACGTTCCAGCCGAACCATCCACTCAGCCATGCTGCTCCGGACGCGACCACCCGCCACACGATCCGCGTGGGGGGCCTGAACCGCAGCTTCTACCTCCACCTCCCGCCCCACTTCTCGGCGCAGGGCAGGTATCCGCTCGTCATCCTCCTTCACGGGCACAACAACAACGGCTCCAACGTCATCGGTCAGACGAAGATGGACGCCGTGGCCGATCGGTACGGATTCATTCTCGCGGCGCCTAACGGGACCGGGCGATTTGGCCGGTTCGGTTTGACCTGGAATGTGGGCACATGCTGCGGCTCCGCGCAGGAGAAGCACATTGACGACATCGGGTTCCTCGCCACACTCATCGACACGCTGAAGCGCGTGTTTCCGATCGACTCGACCCGCATTGCCATTACGGGCTTTTCGGCGGGCGGCATGCTGGCACTCCGCACCGCCTGCGATCGACCGGAGATCGCCACGGTCTACGTGAACGTCCAGGGCACGATGCCCGATACCGCGTGCGCCGCCCATCGGCCGGTCTCGATGCTGCTGTTCGCCGGCGATGACGACGAAGACATGCGCACCGAGCACGAGGAGAACAAGCATCGGAACAATCATCGGTACGCGACATCGGCCATGGGGACGTTCCGCTTCTGGGCAGAGCACGACGGGTGCGCTCGTCACTTCATCATCGAGACGACCGACGCCTATGTCGACCACATCGCCGTCGAGTGCGCAAACGGCACCGTGACGCGCCTCCTGACCGTGCACGCTCACCCGCACGCGTGGCCCGGTGGGCACAAGACGTGGTTGTTCTCACCCACACCCAATCCGAATCTCGACGCCAGTCTGATGATCGCGGAGTTCCTGAAGAATCAGCCGCGGCAGTCGGGTGAGGCTCAGCCCCGCCTGCTCGGGATTCCCTCAACACTTGATACAATTAAGCGCGTGCGGTATCCTCTTCCGTTATCACCACCGGGCGACCTGTCATGTCCCTCCCGCGAGAGACTCCACGTTGGCGACGCTACCTTCGATTCTGGGGACGCGATGTGCGCGCGGACGTCGACGACGAGCTCGCCTTTCACCTCCAGGCACGAATCGGCGACCTTGTCGAGCAGGGTGCATCGCCTGACGACGCACGAACGCGCGCACTCGAGGAATTCGGTGACGTCGAGGAGTTTCGAGCTCGTCTGACGACAATCGACGACCGCATGGCCCGTCGTGACCGGCGAACCGAGTGGCTCGACGGGTTGCGACAGGACGTCGCCTACGCATTGCGCGGACTACGACACTCCCCGAGCGTCACGGTCTCGGTCGTGCTGACGCTCGCGCTCGGGCTCGGCGTCAATGTCGCGATGCTCACCCTGCTGAACGCCGTGTTTCTCCGACCACCGGCAGGCGTCGATCGTCCGTCA
>Ga0207706_10002715_pt1 | contig 17238 bp, 15 predicted proteins | sample KBSC53metaG_FD_184318 | JGI IMG/M metagenome (GOLD analysis project Ga0207706, IMG submission 184318) | Corn rhizosphere microbial communities from Kellogg Biological Station, Michigan, USA - KBS C5-3 metaG (SPAdes) (version 2) | ecosystem: Host-associated > Plants > Roots > Rhizosphere > Soil ... | reverse complement strand
CGAGCCCGGCGAAGATCCCGGCGAGGATGCTGAGCAGCGGCCGCGGCGAGACCGGGCCGCCGGGCGGCACCGCCGGCTCGATGATCCGCAGGGTCGGGTCGCCGGTCACTCGCAGCCCCTCGAACTGGGCGATCCGCGACGCCAGGGTGTCGCGGGCGACGCCCGGCGGCAGCTCCTTGAGGCGGTCGTTGAGCGTCGGCAGCTCGCGGTCGATCGTCCTGCGGACGGTGTCGGCCTGCTGCTGGATCGCTGCCTTGGCGAAATTGTTCGCGAGCGCCGCTGCCCCGACCGCGGTCGAGGCCTGGGCCTTCAGGGAGACCACGTTGCTCTCGGCGATCGGCTCGGCGGTGATCTTGTTGAGGATCGCCTGCGGGTCGCCTCCCTGGTCGTTGTCGGCGGCGATCCGCTCGGCGGCCCCCTGGCTGGTCAGGAGGGTTGCCGCGGTCTCGACCGCGCGCAGCGGGTCGCTCGACTGGCCGATCAGGCCGAGCGAGGAGAGGTTGCCCTCGGGGTCGTCGACGGGGACGACGAGGATCTGCACGTCGGCCTCGTAGACCTTGTCGGCGGTGACGACGTAGAAGATCGCCGCGGCGGTGACGATCACGACCGAGACGATCACGACCCAAAGCCGTTCCCGAAGGGTCTCGAGGAACCGCCTGAGGCTCTGTTGCTCGCCAGGTGGCTCGACCCAGGTCGCGGAACTCTCGCTCGTTTGCTTCATCCGTCGGGGATTATCGGTTCAGGTGATCTGCACGTGAGGGGTGCGACGACTCGTGCAATCCCTTACCCGCGCTCGTTAGCGGGCCCGTACTCTAGCCGGATGCGGCTCGGCGTCTACACCGACTACCTCTACGACATGCGCGACGGTGTGCCGTACGGCGAGCGCGCGTTCGTCGTCTTCATCGCCCGGCTCGCCCCGCGCTTCTCGCGGTTCACCGTCTTCGGCCGCCTCGACCCGACCGGATCCACCCAGGCCCGCTACGGACTCGGCAGCGACGCCGGCTTCGTTGCGCTGCCTTATTACCGGACGCTCGGCCGCCCGTTCGAGGCGCTGCGCTCGATGGGATCAGCGGTCCGTCACTTCTGGCGCGGCCTCGACGGGCTCGACTGCGTCTGGCTGCTCGGGCCGAACCCCTTCGCCCTGGTCTTCGCGCTGCTCGCGATCGCCCGGCGCCGGCGAATCGTCCTCGGCGTTCGTCAGGACTATCCCGCCTACGTCCGTGCCCGCCATCCCGGCCGGCCCACGATCCAGGCGATGGCGGCGGTGATCGATCGCGCCTTCCGCCTGCTGGCGCGGTTCCATCCGGTCGTCGCGATCGGGCCGCAGCTCGCCGCCGACTACTCGCACGGCCCGGCATTGCTCGAGATCGCCGTCTCGCTGGTCGAAGCCGACGAGATCGTCAGCCCCGCGGAAGCGTCGCAACGGAGCTGGGAGGGAGAGCTCGGGGTGCTCAGCGTCGGCCGTCTCGAGGAAGAGAAGAACCCGCTGCTGCTCGCCGAGGCGCTGCAGCTGCTCTCCGCCGACGGGCGGCACTGGAAGCTGACGGTCTGCGGCGAGGGGCCGATGGCCGCCGAGCTCGAGCAGGAGCTCGAGCGGCTCGGCGTCGCCGACCGTGCCGAGCTCCGGGGCTACGTAGCCCAGGGCGACGTGCTCGGCCGGATCTACCGCGACAGCCATGCCCTCCTGCACGTCTCCTGGACCGAGGGGCTGCCGCAGGTCCTGCTCGAGGCCTTCGCCGCCGGCCTGCCGACGGTGGCCACCGACGTCGGCGGCATCCGCGAGGCCGTCGGCGACGCCGTGCTGCTCGTGCCGCCGGGCGACCCCGAGGCGGCCGCGGAGGCTCTCGACCGCCTCGCCGGCGATCCGGAGCTGCGGGCCAGGCTCGTCGGCGCGGGGCACGAGTACGTCTCGACCCGTACCCTGGCCCACGAATCGATGCGGGTGGCCGACTTCATCCACGAGACCTGCAGCGACGCCGGCGCGGCGGCGGGCTGACGTGCGGGCACTGGTGACCGGGGGCGCCGGGTTCATCGGCTCGAACCTCGTCGACGCCCTGCTCGACGCCGGCGCCGACGTCCTCGCCGTCGACGACCTCTCGACCGGACGGCGCCGAAATCTCGAGGGGGCGCTGTCGCGTGGTGCCGAGCTCGCCGAGAGCGACATCGCCGACGCCGCCGATCTCGACGAGGCGATCGACGGGTTCCGTCCCGACCGCGTCTTTCACCTCGCCGCTCAGGCCGACGTCCGCAAGGCGGTCGCCGACCCGGCCTTCGATGCCACCGTCAACGTGCTCGGCACGATCAACGTCCTCGAGGCCGCGCTGCGTCACGGCGCGCCGGTCGTCTTCGCCTCGACCGGCGGCGCGATCTACGGCGAAGGGGAGGGGAGGGAGCTGCCGTTCGGCGAGGAGGCGCCGAGCCTGCCCGAGACCGCCTACGGGGCGAGCAAGCTCGGCGGCGAGGTCTATCTAGGCCTCTACCGGCGTCTCCACGGACTGCCCGGCGTGGCGCTCCGCTTCGGCAACGTCTACGGACCGCGCCAGGACCCCCATGGCGAGGCCGGCGTCGTCGCGATCTTCTGCGGGCTGCTCCGCTCCGAGGACCCGCTGCGGGTCTTCGGGGACGGAGAGCAGACCCGCGACTACGTCTACGTCGGCGACGTTGTTGCCGCGATCCTCGCCGCCGAGCGGGTCCTCGCCGCCGACGGCGCCGCGGTTCACGGTCCCTACAACGTCGGGACCGGGATCGAGACCAGCGTCCTCGACCTCGCCCGCCGGCTCGGAGCCGTGACCGGCGCCGAGCCGGAGATCGAGCACCACCCGGCGCGCAAGGGCGAGGTCCAGCGCGTCGCGATCGACCCCGGGGCCGCCCGCGACGATCTCGGCTGGGTGGCCGCGACCGGGCTCGACGACGGGCTCGCGGCAACCGCGGCGGCGCTCGGCGACGACGACTAGGCCACCTACGGAACGCTAGGGCGCGCTAGGGCGCAGCGAGGTCGATCCGCTTCAGGTCGGCGAAGACGGCATAGCGCTGGGCGGCGCTGTAGAGCGGGTGGCAGGACGTGAGAACGAGCCGGTCACGGCCGATGTCGCGGACGATCCCGACCTGGTCGGGGTCGACGATCCGCGTTGCGGTGACGTCGTAGGTGAACGTCCCGTACGGCATCTCGAGGACGATCGTGTCCCCGATCTCGATCTTGTCGATCTGGTTGAACGGTGCGCCGTAGGTGGTCCGGTGCCCGGCGATGGCGACGGTCCGCCGCTGCCCCGGAAGCGCCGTGTCCGGGTAGTGCCCGGGACCGCGCTCGAGATCGGCCTCCTCGGTCCCCTCGACGACGACGTAGTCGGCGTCGATCGACGGGATCTTGATGCGACCGAAGGGCTTGCCCTCCTCGAGGCGCTTCTCGTAGAGATCGGCGAGGCGCTCGGCACGGCGCGCGGTCGCCGCCCGGCTCGCCGCCAGGTCGGCGACTTCCGGGTCCTGGAGGAACTCGTCGCTGAGCGAGTTGAGCTCGTCGGCAGCCTGGTTCTGCTCGATCGCGGAGTAGATCGCCGACAGCGGCTCCTTCCAGACCAGGGTGAGCGCCGCGTCGGCGAGGAGCACGACGCCCGCCGTGATCAGCGCCACCGACGCGATTCGGGCGAGTCGCCGCATCGCCGGGATCATCGCTGATCGAGGCCGGCCGTTCGCCGCCACCTGCAAGACTGCCCGTCCCGTGAACGCCCGCCAGCAGCCGATCGCCGCTTATCAAGCCGACCCCGAGCAGATCGGCCGGGTCCTGCTGCTCTACTCGGGCGGGCTCGACACGAGCGTGATGCTGCACTGGATCCAGGCGCAGTACGGGGCCGAGATCGTGACGCTTACCGTCGAGCTCGGCCAGCCCGACGAGAACCTGGACGCCATCGTCGCCAAGGCGCGCGACATGGGCGCCGCCGAGGCCCTCGTGGTCGACGCCCGCGAGGAGTTCGCCGCCGATTTCGTCGCGCCGGCGATCCGCGCGAACGCGCTCTACGGCGGGGGCTATCCGCTGTTCACGGCGCTCGCCCGGCCGCTGATCGCCAAGATCGCCGTCGCCGCGGCACGCGAGCACGGCTGCGACACGATCGCCCACGGCTGCACCGGCAAGGGCAACGACCAGGTGAGGATCGACGCGACGATCGCGGCGCTCGGCCCCGAGCTGCGGGTGCTGGCCCCGGTCCGCGAATGGGCGATGGGAAGGGAAGAGGAGATCGCGTATGCGCGCGAGCACCGGATCCCGGTCACCGGGGGTGCCGAGAAGCCGCCGTACTCGATCGACGACAACCTCTGGGGCCGCTCGTCGGAGGGCCGGGTCATCGAGGAGATCGACCAGCCGCCGCCCGACGACGTCTTCCAGCTCGTGACCAGGCCCGAGGAGGCCCCCGACGAGAGCGAGCTGATCCGGATCGGCTTCGAGGCCGGCCGGCCGATCTCGCTCGACGGGGAGCAGCTCGGGCTGGTCGAGCTGATCGATCGGGTCTCCGAGCGCGGGTGCCGGCACGGGGTCGGGATCGTCGACCACATCGAGGATCGGATCGTCGGCCTCAAGGTCCGCGACATCTACGAGGTCCCGGCGGCGACGATCATCCTCGCCGCCCACAAGGACCTCGAGAAGCTCGTCTCGACGATCCACCAGAACAACTTCAAGGGCGCCCTCGACGACCACTGGGCGTACCTCTGCTACGCCGGGCTCTGGTACGAGCCGCTGCGCACCGACCTCGACGCCTACATGGTCGCCGCGAACGAGTTCGTCGCCGGCGAGGTCACCGTCAAGCTCTACAAGGGCTCGGCCACGGTCGTGGCTCGCAGCTCCCCCTACGCCCTCTACGACAAGTCGATGGCGGGCTTCAGCGAGTCCGGCGGTGAGTTCAGCCAGCTTGCAAGCCCGGGCTTCATCGAGCTGTTCTCGCTGCAAACCCGGATGGCGCATCGGGTCCGGCAGCGAGAGCGTTAGATTCAGGCCATGACCTTCGTCTACACAACGATCGGCCGCCTCGTCGTCTACGTGATCCGGCGCCGCTTCGGCCGCCAGCTCCGGGTCGTCGGCGGCGTCGCTCTCGCCGGCGCCGTGCTCGGCGGCGCCGTCGGCGCCTACCTGCTCGCCTCCCGGGACGTCGAAGAAGGCTGACCCGGGCAGGACCCGCCTGGTCGGCGGATCAGCGCTCGGCGAACGCCTGCTCGACGATCGGATCGGGGTTCTCGACCCCGGAGTGGCGCAGGACGTCGGCGATCGTGTCCCGGTCGACGCCGGCTTCGGCGAGCTGGCGGGCCCGCTCGAGGGCGGGATCGACCGGCTCGTGCTGCTCGCTCCCGGGAGCCTCCACCGGGGGGCGCGCCTCGTTGTTGTCCGTGACGGCTCCGAAGCCGGTTCCCGCCGCCGCGGCCGCCGCGGCCTCCGGAGTCGGCTGTGGTGGGCCGGTCGCGGGCTCGTGGCGAGCCCCGAGCGGCGGTCCGGCAATGGGGGCCGGGGCCCACGCGGGCGGCGGAGGCGGCGGCGCGCCGACGATGTCGGTGTAGACGCCGGAGGGATGCGGCGCCGGCTCACCGGGCGCGGCCGGCGGTGTGTAGGGGACCGCGGGGGTGGGCGGCGTCGCGGGAGAGGGTGGCGCCGCGGGCTGGGCGGGTTGGACGGGGTGAGCCGCTTGGGCCGGGTGAGCGGCCGGGTCGGGTGGGGCAGGCTGAACCGGTTGGGCAGGCGGCGCCGGTTCGGGCGGTTGGGCAGGGGGCGGTGCCGCGGGGGGCCCGGCTCCGAACGGAGGCTGACCTGCCGGCTCGAAGCGGTCGCTGAGCGCCGGCTGGTCGAGCTTGTCGGTGACCGAGTTGATCGCCGCCTCGAGCGCACGGACCATCTGCTCGGAGTGATCGCGGACGTTCGCCGCGTGCCGGATCAGGTCGTCGGTCAGCTCCGAGATCAGCCCGACCCGCTCGGCGGTCAGCCGGTCGGCCTGGCGCTGCGCCTCGACGAGGTGGAGCCGGGCCTGTTCCTCGGCATCGCGACGGATCGCCTCGGCGGCCCGCTCGGCGGCTCCGATCACCGCCTGGAGCTGGTCGGTCATCTGGTCGATCGTCGACTGCGCGGCGGTCGACGGCGTCGCCGGCCATGACGCCTGGGTCCAGCGGATCGGTCCGCCCGGCTCCGGGGGTTGCTGGTCGGGCTCGTGGTCATGCTCGCTCGTGGCCATCGTGGCTCTTCGTCCTCCTCCTCGTGGCGATTCTAGAACGAGCGCGAGGAGTCGTGGCCGACCCCGTGCCCGGGCTCGATCCGGAACGTGATCTCACGCGTCTGGGCGAGCCGGACCTCGACGGTCCGGCCCAGGCCCGAAGGTCGCCGGGGAACGCTGAAGTCGGCGTCGCGGGCGGCAGCGGCGAGCCTCGCCGCGGTCGTCGCCAGCGCCTCGAGCATGGTCACGTAGCCGTCCTCGATCCGCCGCTGCTGGTCCTCGATCTGGCGGCGGAGGTCCCGCAACAGCTCGACGCGCCCGTTGGCCAGGTCGCCGCCGGCGCCCGCCGCGGCCTCGATCCGGCGCTCGCCCTCGCGGGCTGCCACGGCGACGATCCGATCGGCGTCGGCACGACCGCGCTCGATCGTCGCCTCGATCCGCTCACTCTCGTCAATCGCCACGGCGGCAATCGTAGATGTCGGGTTGGCGTCAATTCCGAAGCACGGCACGCGGCCCGGGAGCAATCGCCGCGATTCGCGGTCGCGCTCGGGGCCCGATCGTGGTAGGACGGTCGTGGCCGTGGTCGATCGAGGAGAGAGGGATGAGCGTCGGGCTGGGGTCGAGCAGCGGATCGCCCGCGCGCGCTCGGCGATCGGCTCGAGCTTCGAGGAGCTGATCGCCCGTGGCGATCGCGGTGCAGCTGAGGGACCGCGAACGCTTCCTCCGGCGACCGCGGAGGGGCCTCGAACGCCGTCTCCGGCGGCCGCGGTCGACGACGACGTCTGGCCGCGACTTCAGGCGACGATCGATGCCCGGCTCGCGGCGGCCGAGGCGGCGCTGCGATCACGGCTCGACCTCGCCCTCGACGAGCGCCAGAGCCGCGGCGAGCGCCGTCTCAGCGACGAGGCATCCGAGCATCGCCGGCGCCTCGACAGCGAGCTCGGCGCGGCGCTCCGCGGCGCCCGGACCGAGCTCGGCCGGGAGCTCGCCGGCGAGCGCGAGGCGATCCGCCGGGAGCTCAGCGCCACGGCGCGGGCGGACGTCGCCGCCGCCGCGGGGCGGATCGATCAACTTCACTCGGCCGCGATTCGCGACGCGGTGCTGGCCGCGGAGGCGGTGACGGCGAGCCGCCTCCATGCGGTGCGGGAGTCGCTCGGCGCCGACATCCGCCGGCCCAGCGAAGAGGCGAGCGCCGAGATCGGGCGGGCGATCGCCATGCTCGAGGGACGGATGGCGGAGCTCGCCAGCGGCCTCCGGGACGAGCAGAGCGCGGTGGCCCGCGAGCGTGAGAACGAGGCCCGCCGCCGCGCGGAGGCGCGGGTCGGCGAGCTCGGGGCGGAGCTGCGGGCGCACATCGATACCGAGCTCGGCCGCAGCCTCCGGGCGGCGCGGACCGAGGTCCGCCAGCTCGCTGCCGATGCCGTCGGGCGCGGCCGCACCGAGGCCCGCGACGGAGCGGAGGCGACGATCGCCCGCGAGGTCGCGAAGGGTGAGGCGACGGTTGCCGCGGCGGCGGCAGCAGCCGAGGCTGCCGCCGGGGCGCGACTCGACGCCCGCGCCGAGGCGGCCGCCGAGCGAGCGGTCGCTGCCGCTCGCGAGAGCCTCGCGGCGAGCGCGGGCGAGGTGGCGCGGGCCGCCGTCGCCGCCGAGGCGCAAGCGACGAGCGCCGAGCTTCAGCGTGGCTTGATGGCGTGCGCGGGCCAGCAGATGGAGGCGATCCGCGAGGAGACCTCGCGGCGCAGCTACCGGAGCCATGCGCTTCGCGCCGAGGCTGCGGCGAATGCACAGCTCGGGCAGGCCCTCGCGGCGCTGGAGCGGCGTCGCGACGAGCTCACCGCCGAGCTCGCGGCGGCGGCCGAGCAGCACCGGGCGCGGCGCGATGCCGAGCTCGACCGCGCCGCGAGCGGAGCGGGCGAGCAGCTCGAGTCGCGCGCCCGAGCGCTCAGCGCCGAGGCGGCCGCCGCGGCGCGCGCCGCGGCGGCAGACTCCGTCGCCGCCGAGCTCGAGCGCTGCAGGGCCGGACTCGAGGCACGGGTCGCGGCGCTCCTGGCAGCCGGCGAGGAGCAGGCCGCGGGGCGGCTCGCCGCGGCGGTCGCCGACGCCGAACGCCGGCTGGCGGCGGTCGCCGACTCGCAGGCGCGCGAGGAGCGCGTCCGCGAGCGGACCGCGGCGGCCGAGCAGGAGGCCTCCGAGCGGGTCCGAGAGGCCGAGCAGCGGCTCGTCGAGGTGCTCGCAAGGATCGACGCCGCCGAGCGCCGCGGCGGTTAGGAGATCGCCGGAGAAGGCTTCCGCAAAACGCGGAGATCGAGCCGGCGGGGCCCGTCCGGACCGCGGTTGGCATCCACCCCCCTTGCCATGATGGGCCGGTGAGCACGACCGCCGCACAGCAGGCAGCGCATCTGCACGTCCACAGCGAGTATTCGCTGCTCGACGGCGCCAACAAGATCGACGCGATGGCGGCGCGCGCCGCTGAGCTCGGGATGCCCGCCCTCGGCCTCACCGATCACGGCGTCATGAACGGCTCGGTCGAGCTCTTCAAGGCCTGCGGCCAGCACGGGATCAAGCCGATCATGGGCCTCGAGGCCTATCTCGTCGACGACGTCGAGGAGATCAAGCAGAAGACGAAGTGGGAGCGCAACCACCTGACGCTGCTGGCCGCCGACGAGACCGGCTTCAAGAACCTCGTCAAGCTCAGCTCGGCCGGCTTCCTCGAGGGGTTCGCGCGCGGCAAGGCGAACGTGGACCCGCGGCTGCTCGATCGCTACTCGGAGGGGGTGATCGCGCTGACCGGCTGTCTCGCCTCGCGGTTCTGCCGGCGCCTCGTCGAGGACCGGCCCGGTGACGCCCGCGCTCACGTCGACGATCTGATCGGGATCTACGGCGACGACAACGTCTACTTCGAGCTGCAGGTGAACGGGATCCCCGAGCAGGACAAGGCGAACGAGGGCATCGCCCGGGTCGCCCGCGAGCTCGGCAGGCCGCTGGTCGGGACGGCCGACGTCCACTACCTGCGCCGCGAGGACTACAACAACCACAAGGCGCTGCTCTGCGTGCAGACGAAGTCGACCCTCGAGGCGCCGAAGCTCAGCTTCGACACCAACGAGTTCTTCCTGAAGACCGCCGAGGAGATGCACGAGTCGTTCGCGCCCTGGCCGGAGGCGGTCCCGAACACTCTCGAGATCGCCGACCGGTGCAACGTCGAGATCAAGCTCGGCGAACTGCTTTTGCCGCGCTTCCCGACCTCGGACGGATCGGAGCCCTCGGAGCAGCTGCGCCGCGTCGCGTCCGACGGGCTCCGCCACCGCTACGGCGACCCGCCGCCCGCGGCCGCCGTCGAGCGACTCGAGTTCGAGCTCGGCGTCATCGAGGAGATGGGCTTTCCGTCCTACTTCCTGATCGTCTGGGACTTCGTCCGCTACGCGAAGGAGAACGGGATCGCGGTCGGGCCGGGCCGCGGCTCGGCAGCGGGCTCGATCGTCGCCTACAGCCTCGGCATCACCGATCTCGATCCGCTCGCGAACGACCTTCTCTTCGAGCGCTTCCTGAACCCGGCGCGGCGGTCGATGCCCGACATCGACATCGACTTCTCGGTCCGTGGCCGCGAGCGGGTGATCCGCTACGTGACCGACAAGTACGGGCGCGAGTCGGTCGCGCAGATCGTCACCTTCGGCAAGATGGCGCCGCGGGCCGCGACCCGCGACGCCGCCCGCGTCCTCGGCTTCGACTACGGCGCCGGCGACCGGGTCGCGAAGCTGATCCCGGAGCCGATCATGGGCCGCAGCCCGAGCTTCGAGGACTGCCTCAAGGCCGGCGAGGACCTCAAGAAGGCATACGACGCCGAGCCCGACACCCGCCAGATCGTCGATACCGCCCGCGGGCTCGAGGGGATCGTCCGCAACCACTCGATCCATGCCGCCGCCGTCGTGATCGCCGACCGCCCGCTCCAGGAGGTCGTGCCGCTCCAGCTCGCCGAGGACCGCGGCGCCGCCAAGGACGGCGAGCGCTCCTACAAGATCGTCACCCAGTACTCGATGGGGCCGGTCGAGGAGGTCGGCCTGCTGAAGATGGACTTCCTCGGCCTCCGCAACCTCGACGTGATCGAGGACGCGGTCGACATCGTTCGGCGCTCGCGCGACGTCGAGCTCGACGTCGAAGCGCTGCCGCTCGACGACGCGAAGACCTTCGAGATGCTCTCCCGCGGCGACTCGATCGGGGTCTTCCAGCTCGAGTCGGAGGGGATGCGGGAGGCGCTCCGGCAGATCAAGCCGACCCGCTTCGACGACATCGTCGCGATCGGCGCCCTCTACCGGCCCGGCGCGATGCGCTTCATCCCCGACTACGCGCGTGGCAAGCGCGACCCCGCCGGCGTCCGCTACCAGGACGAGCGGCTTCGCCCGATCACGGAGGCGACGTTCGGTTGCTGCATCTACCAGGAGCAGCTGATGGAGATCTCGAAGCAGATCGGTGGCTTCAGCCCGGCTCGCGCCGACGACCTCCGCAAGGCGATCGGCAAGAAGAAGCGCGACATGATGGCGAGCCTCGAGGCCGAGTTCATGGACGGGGCGGCGGCCTCGCAGACCGACCCGGCGGTGTCGCGCGACCTCTGGAACCTGATGACCGCGGCGGCCGACTACTCATTCAACAAGTCCCACGCCGCCTGTTACGCGCTGATCTCCTACCGGACGGCCTATCTGAAGGCCAACTACCCGGCCGAGTACATGGCCGCCGTGATCAGCTCGGTCATGTCGACCAAGGACAAGGTCCCGTTCTTCGTCAATCGCTGCGAGGAGATGGGGATCGACGTCCTGCCCCCGGACGTCAACGCCTCCGACCACGACTTCGTCGTGACCGGCAACAAGATCCGCTTCGGCCTGGACGCGGTCAAGAACGTCGGGCACGCTGCCGTCGAGGCGATCCTCGAGGCCCGCGAGCAGCGACCGTTCGACTCGCTCTGGGACTTCTGCGAGCGGGTCGACTGCCGCGCCGTCAACAAGCGGGCGATCGAGTGCCTGATCAAGTGCGGAGCCCTGGACTCGACCGGAGCGAGCCGCAGGGCGATGCTCGCGGTCCTGCCGCAGGCGCAGTCCGCCGGTGCGAAGGCGCAGGAGGACGCAGAGCGCGGCCAGGCGTCGATCTTCGCCCTCGACGATTCCGGGCCGGCCGCGTCCCGGGCCCAGCACGCGCCGATCATCGGCGACGAGTTCGAGCAGCGCGAGCTGCTGGCGATGGAGAAGGAGACGATGGGCACGTTCCTCTCCGACCACCCGCTCTCCCAGGTCCGTGAGGCGCTCCGGGTCCGCAGCGACTGCACCCTCGCCGAGCTCGAGAAGCGCCCGGACGGGGCGACGGTGACGGTCGGCGGGATCGTCTCGGAGGCGAAGCGGATCCGGACGAAGAGCGGCAGCACGATGATGTTCGCGACGCTCGACGACCTCGAGGGGCGGGTCGAGATGATCATCTTCGCGAAGACGCTCGACGCCAACGAGGGGCTGATCGACACCGACGCGGTCCTGCTGGTTCGCGGCCGCGTCGATCGCAAGGACCGCGGCGAGGTCAAGCTCGTCGTCCACGAGGCACAGCCGTTCGAGCCGACCAGCGACGAGGTCGAGACCGCGAGGGAGAAGGTCCGCGAGCTCGACAAGCCGGTCTGCTTCGCGCTGCAGCTCGACGCCGCCGACTTCGACCCGTCGATCATCGAGGAGCTCAAGTCGGTGTTCGCGAGCTTTCCCGGCGATGCCGAGGTCCTCCTCGAGATGAAGACCCGCGAAGGCGCCCGCAGGCTTCGTTTCGGCAGTGCCTATCGGGTCGATGCCTCGGTCGGCCTCCGAGCCGAGATCGAGGACCTCCTCGGCCGCCCGCCGATAGCCGCTTGAGCGGCGTCGAAACGAAGATTTGCGGCGAGGTCTTTAGGACCCGGAACTAGAATCCAGCCATGGGAGCCACCCGCACAGCCGAGGTCGCGCCGCCGCCCGGGGAGTGCCGGAGCTGCAGGACTTTCTGCGACAAGCTGATCGAGCCTCGCGACTGCCTGGCGATGCGGTGCCCGTACCTGTGGAGCTACGTCGACGGCCCGACCGGGCGGCGGTTCATGGGCTGCGTGCAGAAGGTCTTCCGTGGCGAGATCGACATCGCCGGGTTCGAGGCCGCCGAGCGCAACGGTGGCTTCGGCGGCATCAAGATGACGGGCGAGCCGCTGCCGCAGTGCCAGTTCCGGGTCGAGCCCGCATTCGAGGGCGACGGTCCCGCCCATACCTGCCTGAACCCGTCGTTCTTCGACATCGCCGACCCGGCCGACTTCGATCTCCGCACCGGCCTCCCGCTCGCGAGCTAGCTGGATAACTGCGCGACTCGCGCGGCCCTGCCGCGCTCGACTGCGCCGGGCCGCCGGGTCACGCCCCGGCGGCCCTCCCATCGAGGCCCTTCTCCCGCAACGTCTTCGTCCTCTGAACCTCGGTGAGGTCGGAGCCCTGCTTGTGTGGGCCCGGGGTCTCGAGCAGCGCCGGGAGGTTTTCGAAGCGCGGCTCAGAGAGGAACGTCGCGATCCCACGCTCGCCCATCTCGCCCTCGCCGACGTTGGCGTGCTTGTCGCGATTGGCGCCCATCGGGACGGCGCTGTCGTTGACGTGCAGGCAGCGCAGCCGGTCGAGGCCGACCAGCCGGTCGAGGTCGTCGACGACCGTCGTCAATCCCTCGGGCTCGCAGATGTCGAAGCCGCTCGCGAACAGGTGGCAGCAGTCGATGCAGACGCCGAGCCGCTCGCCGCCGCCGGCCGCCTCGACGAGCATCGCCAGCTCGTCGAAGTCGCGTCCGAGCGGGCCGGTCGTGCCGGCGGTGTTCTCGAACAGCACCGGACAGCGCTCCGACTCGGCCAGCGCTGCGCCGACGAGCTTGCCGGACCTCGCGACGGCCTCGGCGAGCGGCGCACCTTTTCGCGATCCGGCGTGGAGGACGACGCCGTCGGCGCCGATCGCATCGCCGAGCCGGAGGGCGTGGACGAGCGAGGCGAGCGACTTCGAGCTGATCTCGGGATCGGGGCTGCAGGTGTTGATCAGATAGACGGCATGGATGACGACCGAGCCGAGCCGCGATTCGGCGAACGCCGAGTTGAACGCCTCGAAGTCGGCCGGGCCGAACTTCGTCGGTCGCCAGGCCCGCGGGCTCTGGTGAAAGATCTGGATTGCGTCGCATTCGCGCTCGACGCCGCGCTCGACGGAGTTGGCGAGGCCGCCCGCTGTGGAAACATGCGCGCCGATCAGCATGGAAGGTTCCCTTCGAGTCCGTTTCGCCCCCTCGCCGACCGGAGCGCTCCATATCGGCGGCGCGAGGACGGCACTGTACAACTGGCTCGTCGCCAGAGGCTCGGGAGGAACCCTGGTGCTGAGGATCGAGGACACCGACCGCGAGCGGTCGACGGCGGCGAACGTCGAGCAGATCATCGACGCCCTGCGCTGGCTCGAGCTCGACTGGGACGAGGGACCGATCAGCCAGAACGAGCGGGCACCGCGCCATCGCGAGCGCCTCGAGGAGCTGCTCGCCTCCGGTGCCGCCTACCGCGACACGACGACCGGGGCCGAGGTGCAGGAGTGGCGCCGGCAGAACCCGGGCCGCGGCTACCGGGGGCTCGCCCTGGAGGGCGCGGCGGCGGAGGGCGCGGCGGTGCGCCTCAGGGTCCCCGACGAGGGCGTGACGGTGGTGCCCGATGCGATCCGCGGCGAGATCAGCTTCGAGAACTCTCTGCAGGACGACCCGGTGATCGCCCGGGCGGACGGATCGGTCCTCTACAACTTCGCGGTCGCGGTCGACGATGCCGACATGGCGATCACCGACGTGATCCGTGGTGACGACCACCTCTCGAACACGCCGCGCCAGCTCCTCGTCCTCGCCGCCCTCGGCGAGCCGGCGCCGCGCTACGCCCACCTGCCGCTCCTCCACGGTCCGGACGGCAAGAAGCTCTCGAAACGCCACGGGGCCGCATCGGTCCAGGAGCTCCGCGAGGAGGGCTATCTGCCCGCCGCGGTCCGCAACTACCTGGCGCTGCTCGGCTGGGGCGCCGAGGACGACGAGACGATCCTCTCGACCGAGGAGCTGGTCCGGCGGTTCTCGATCGACCGGGTCGGCCGCGCCGCGGCGATCTTCGACGAGCGCAAGCTCCGCTGGCTGAACGGCCGCTACATGCGCACCGAGCCGCTCGATGCATACGAGGCGCAGCTCGCGGCCCACCTCGAGCGCAATGATCCAGCTGCGGCCGCCGCATTCGCTGCAGCCGCCCCGGCGGCGCGTCGCGAGGCCTGCGAGATCGTCCGCGACAAGGCGCAGACGGTCGCCGAGGTCTGGCCGCTCGTCGCGTTCCTGTTCACCGAGCCGGACATCGAGGACGTCGACGAGAAGGTCTGGCGGAAGGTGATGAAGCCGGGCGCGGGATCGCTGCTCCGCAAGGCGGCGACCGTGATCGCCGATGCGGAGCCCTTCGACGCGGCGACGCTCGAGGCGGGCCTCCGCGAGCTGATCGACGCCGAGGGCGTCTCGGCGAACAGGGTCCTGCAGCCGGTCCGGGTCGCGATCACCGGCACGAACGTCTCGCCGGGGATCTTCGAGTCGCTCGTCGCGCTCGGTCGCGAACGGTCGATCGCGAGGCTGGATCGGGCGATCGGCCGGCTCGGCGATGCGCTCCCCGGGGACGACTCCGACCCCGGTTAACGGGAAACGTCCCATCTGCCGATGAGCGTGACGGAGACGGCAGGGAACCATCTCTGGTTCCGGCCTTCCCGTTCAGGTGACCCCGATGGCCACAGCGACAAAGAACGTCAAGACGCCCCTTGCGGGGGCACAGGGCAAGGGCGGCCAGCGCCTTGCCGCCGCCTTCGATGCCGTCAGCCGGATGCCGGCCCTCGAGGAGACCGTCGACCGGGTGCTCAAGGCCGCCGCGCAGGAGAGCTCGTCGCTGACCGAGATCACCGAGCTGGTCGAGACCGACACCGCGATGGCGATCGCGGTGATGCGCTCCGCCAACAACGGCGGCGGGCCACACGGTCGCGTCGCCAACGTCCCCGACGCCGTCGAGGCGCTGACGCCGGCGGGGATCCGCGCCGTCGCCGGATCGCTTCCGACCTACGCGCTGCTTCAGGCCTCGACCTCGTGGGCGAGCCTTCCGGAGCGCTTCCGCCGTCATGCCGTCGCGACCCGCCATGCCGCCGAGAACCTCGCCGGCCTCGCCGACGTCGCCGGTCGCGACGAGCTGGCGACCGCGGCTCTCCTCCACGACGTCGGTCAGCTCGTCCTGATCCGCCTCTATCCCGGCTACGAGGAGATCCTCGCCGACCGCACGACGACGCCGGAGGCGCGCGTCCAGATCGAGCGCCGTGAGTTCGGCATGGACCACACGATCGTCGGCGGCGTCCTCGCCCGCCGCTGGGGCCTGCCGACGGTCATCGCCGGCGCGATCGAGCGCCATCACTCCGAGAGCGCCGAGGGGCTTGCCGCCGCGGTCCGGCTCAGCGATCTCGTCGCCCATCACGCGGCCGGCGACACGGTTTCGCCGGACGCGATGGTCGCCAGCGCCGCTGCCTGCGGGCTCAGCGAGACGCGGCTGCATCAGCTCGTCTACGAGTTCCCGCACGCCCGGGCGCCCCGGCAGCGGCGCGGCGAGCCCTGTCCGCTCTCGCGGCGTGAGATCGATGCGCTCCGCGGCCTCGCCGAGGGCAAGGTCTACAAGGAGATCGCCGAGGAGATGGGCCTCTCGGCGAGCACCGTTCGCACCCACCTTCACAACGTCTACCGGAAGATCGGCGCCGCCGATCGCGCTCAGGCGGTATTGGTCGCGAGAGAACGCGGCTGGGTCTAGCCGCTCAGTCGATCAGGGAGCTTCGCAGGGCGATCGCGATCGCATGAGCGCGGTCGCGGGCGCCGAGGCGGGGGAGGGTGGCCTTCGCGTGGGTACGGACGGTCTCGGCGCTGAGGCCCAGTCGTTTCGCCGCCTCGTCGGTCGAGTGGCCGTCGGCGAACATCTGCAGGATCTGGCGCTGCCGTGGCGTCACCCGGGGTCGCTCGTCGTGGTTCCGCTCGACGTCGGGATCGATGAACGAGTTGAACCTCAGCACCTCATCGATCGCCGAGCGCATCGTCGCCGGTGAGGAGCGCTTGCTGACATAGGCCGAGGCGCCCGCGTCGAGGGCCGCCTTGATCGCGTGGCGATCGCCACCGCCGCCGTGGGCGACGACGCCGAGGCCGGGCTGTTGGCGGAGCAGGTCGCGGATCGTCGTGGTCCCCGACGGTGCCTTGTCGCCGGCCCCCCGCATCTCGACGATCGCGACCTCGAAGTTGCCGACGTTATTGAGCAGATCGACGGCACCGCGCCCGTCGGGAAGCTCCTCGAACTCCCAGCTCGGCTCGAGCAGGCGCTTGATCCCCAGCCGCACGACCGGATGCGAGTCGATGATCATGCAGCAGCGGTCAGCTCCCAACGGTTCCTCCAAGCCCCCTCCGGCGGGTAGTCGAGGGACGATCCTATCGGAGGAGACGCCGTCCGATCCGCTACAACCACGGCGCGATGATCTCGGTCACAGCGAAGTCCCGCTACGCCGTGGTCGGCATGGCCGAGCTCGCCCGCAACAGCGGCCGTCCGGTGCCGATCGCGACCGTCGCCGAGCGCCGGGAGATCCCCGTCCAGTTCCTGGAGCAGCTCTTCTCGACCCTCCGCCGCGCCGGCCTGCTGACCTCGCAGCGCGGCGTCAAGGGCGGCTACAGCCTCGCCCGCGACGCCGAGCAGATCACCGTCCTCGAGGTCGTCCAGGCGCTCGACGGCAGGCTCGGCGAGGAAGGCCGCGAGGCCGGCGGCATCTGGGCGGACGGCGTCGACGCGCTCCGCACCGTCTTCTCCCGGGCGACGATCGCCGACGTCGCCCGCCGCGAGGAGGCCGAGGCCGGCGGCGACATGTACTTCATCTGAGGTACTTGGTTCTAGCAAGCCATTTGCGGCGGTATTGGCCAGCCGCGGAAGGTCGCAAATAGCGGACGAATCACTGGTCGATCCGTTCGGCGTTGGCCCTCCGACCGTTTCCGA
>Ga0207706_10002714_pt1 | contig 17242 bp, 9 predicted proteins | sample KBSC53metaG_FD_184318 | JGI IMG/M metagenome (GOLD analysis project Ga0207706, IMG submission 184318) | Corn rhizosphere microbial communities from Kellogg Biological Station, Michigan, USA - KBS C5-3 metaG (SPAdes) (version 2) | ecosystem: Host-associated > Plants > Roots > Rhizosphere > Soil ... | reverse complement strand
TATCCCTTCCCAGACCGAGCGGATCCGCGCGGCGTTGACGACGATGCGGCTGTCGACCGCCTGGCCGTCAGCGTCCACCTGGCCGGACTTGATAGTCATGCCGTCGGTCTGCCACGGTAGCTCGGCGCCGTCGGCCAGCCTCGCCATCAGGCGCTCGATCACCGGCTCGTTGAAGGTCACGCCCTGCGAGCGGGCGATGATCACACCGGCGAGCGGCTCGCGGACGCGTTGGCGCTCGGCGCTCTTGGCCGAGCAGTCGTCCATGGACAGCAGCATGGTGCCATTCCATGCCTGGTGGATCTCCTCGAGCAGCAGGCGCCGCGCATCGGCTGCGCAAGGCGACCACGCCATGTCGTGCACGTGCAGCCGGTTTATGAGGAGGTCGTCGGCGTCCAGGATGACCAGGCCCGTGCCGCGGCCGTTGCCGGTGATCTCGAGGCCGTCGATGGCGCTGTGGCGCACGTTGGCGAGCCAAACGCCCGCTGCCTTGGTTGGACTGCCTTGCAGCGGCGAGCGGCCGCGGTCGATCGAGAGCTTTTGCAGCTGCACCTGCAGCGGTGCCTTCGGGCTGCCGCGCACCTCCAGCATGCGCAGCTGAGGCGCGGTGTCTTCACCGTTGGCCGGTGCGAGCCTTTGCAGGCGAAGGTTGCGCAGCACGATGCTCTTGCGCACGACCAGGCCCCGGTCCACGCGGAACGTGCGGCCGCTACCGTCGACCAGGTCGCCGTCGGAGGCGCGGTCCAGCACCGCCTGGAGCGCAGCCGAAACGTCCCGCCCCTCTTGGAGCGCCGGCCCGATGACGGCCTCGAGGCGGATCGTCGCGGCGGTGCCGGCCGCTGCCGCGACGAGCAGCCCGAAACCGACCATGCCGCGGCGAAGCAGCGTCGGCAAGTTGGAGGTGAGTTGCAAGTTCATCGCTGCGCGGCGAGCTGTTGCGACCGCTGGAATACGTCGAGCACTTGCTCCCGCAGGCGGGCGTCCGAATACTCGGCCTGCAAGCGCGACTGGGCGTTGCGCACGAGGTCGAAGCGGGCTTGCTCCGAGGAGCAGAGACGCTCCAGCGCGGCGATCCACGCCTCCGGCGTGTCCGCGAGGAGGCCGCAACCGTCGGCGCAGCAGTCGTCGTACACCAGGTCGCGCGAGGCGATGACGGCGGCGCCCACTGAGGTGTACTCGACCCACTTGGTGTTGGCCTTAACGCGGTTGAAGGGCGTCGCGACGAGCGGGCAAAGGCCGATGTCCCAGTGCAGGTTGGCGAAGGCCTGCAGGAACTCGGCATAGACACGCACCGGCGGAATCACCTTCACGCGATCGCCGAACTCGTCGAGCTCGGTAGGCTTCGGGATGGAGCCGAAGAGCTCGAAGCTCACCTGCGGCTGCGAACGGAGGATGTGCACCACCGCCGGCAGGATCATCTCGAGGTCGTGCGCATGGTCGAAGCCCATGTAGCCGATGCGGGTCACCGGTCGCAGCACGGCCGGGTTGATGATCGAGCCCGCGCAGTAGACCTTGCCGGCGAGCATCGGCGACGTGAAGCCCAGCTCGCGGAACCGGCGCAGCAGCGGCTCGGTCGAGCAGTAGACCAAGTCGGCCTGTTTCAGCAACAGGTGGACGGTGGCCAGGCGCTCGGGCGCGTTGTGCATGCGGTATTTCGCCTCGCCGATCTCGATCGGCACATTGAGCAGGTCGTCGTCGATGTGGAACACGACGGGAACGCCGCGAGCGCGTAGGCGCTGCACCATGTGCTCGGCGAAGCGGTCGCTGTAGCGGCAGAAAACTGCGTGGGTCGGCGCGAACTCGTCGAGGGTGCGGTCAAGCCACGCCTTGAGTTCGCGCTCGACCGGCAAGCCCTGCGCCTTGAGCTCCGACTGTTTCTTCTTGATGTCCTCGCCCGACACGAGTTGCCACTGTACCGCGCCGCGAGCGACGTCCTCGGCCAGCGGCTTTAGGAACGACAGCTGCAGCGTCGGGATGAGCGCGTTGGCGATGTAGAGCACGCGCCGGGGTTGAGCGCGAGGCCCCGCCTGCGCCTCCGGCGCCTTCACCGAGCCCGTGACGGCCGCGCCGGCGTCGCCGGCCAGCAACCGCGCGAATCGGCGGCGGACCTCGTCTGGCTCCAGCAGCATGCGAGTGCCTTCGAGGAAGCGTTGCTGGCGCTCAGCGAAGGCCCCCGGCTCGCGCGTCGCCTCCTCTTCGAACGCCAGCCAGTCGTCGAGCGTACTGATGGTGCGCAGGCCGCGGTACCGGCTGCCGTCCATCCGACCGTCCGGGTCGAGCCAGACGGCAGTGGGGATGCCGGCCAGCAGCATGTCTATCACCACTGACGAGGGCGCCGAGATGCCGTAGCGGTACCGGCGCAGGTCGACGCGGTACATCGGGTCGTTGTTGAGCCCGATGTTAGGCGGCAGCGCGACGTTGTTCCGGATGACGTACTGACCGCCCGGATGAGGCCTCAGCGTGGCCCGCTTGCCGCCTGTCGCGAGGCGCTCGCAGAAGGCGAAGAACGTCTCCATGAAGCTGGCCTTGAAGTCGCCGCTGACGCTCATGCGCGCCGAGTGGAGGTTCTCGCAGACCAGGCCGCCGGGCTCAGCGGTTCCGCCGTCCGGAGGCGGGTTCAGCAGCGTCGAGGGGCCAGTGAGGAAGTACTTCGAGCGTTCGCTTGCCGCGACGGAGTGCATGACCGACAGGTCGCACCAGCCGCAGATCACGTCCGCGCCGAAGCCGATGCCCCGGCCGTGCGCCTTGTCGTGGTCCCGGTTCTGCAGGAAGCCGGGGCATTCGTAGCCGTGCTGCAAGGTGACCCGAAGGTAGTCGAGCGGCGCCACGCGGAAGACGTTGTGCGTCAACGCGTGCGCGCGCAGGTTGGACTCGCTCGCCGCCACGATCACGCCATGCCCGCCGACGAGCAGCCGCAGCGCGGCCAGTTCGCTATCGTAGGTGTGGACGCCCGCGCCGGTCTGCTGCTGGAGCTCCTGGAGCTCGCTTTGCCAGAGGCCCTGGCTGTCGCGTTCGAGGAAGCCCTCGGTCACCAGCAGGCGAACCGGCAGGTGAAGCTCCCGGGCCGCCAGCAGCGCTAGCGGCCGGACGATGTTCACATCCTGCAGGAGGTTCAGCAGGAAGACGACTTGGCGGCTCATGCTTGGGGATCCTGGGCAAGGCACGCGTGTTGGTCCGGCGCGGCGGAATGGAACGGTGCTTCGGTTTCGGAGCGCAGCAGCTCTATGCCGGGGAACAAGGCTTCGGCGAGCCGCGCCATGTCCCGCATCACGCCTTCGTAGCCGAGGAATCGTTCCGGACGCGAGCGCTCCGCGAAGCGCGCCTTCAGCGGTGCCACGAGCGCGGGACAGATTTCGCGCAGCGCCTGCAGCCGCTGCAGCCGGCCTGCGACGGCTGTGCCGTCGCTCCAGCCCCGCTGCCGCTTCTTGTCCAGCAGGTTGTAGGCCGCATCGCTGAGCTGCACCAGCAGTTCGCCAGCCTCGGTCAGCACCAGGCGCAGGTCGTAGTTGAGCGACTCGACGCTATAGGGGCTGCCGATCGACAACTGGCGTAGGCGCTGGGTCGACTGATGGACCGCGCCGATGCTGCGCAGCCCATGGAGGACGCCGACCAGGCCTGGCGAGAGTTCGGCCGGCGCCTGCAAGGGCTCGCGTGCCCGCTTGCGATCGAGCAGCGCCGAGAGGAAGGTCGCCAGCTGCTCCGTTTCGCGCTCCGGATCCGCCAGCCGGGACATGAGCTCGAAGAACGGGTGCACGGTCTCGGCGCGTAGCTTCAGGGTGTTGCGCTCGAGGTCCTCCACCAGCCGCGCAGGGTCGTCGTAGACGAAGCTTGCCAGCGGTGCATACAGCGGGAAGCCGTTCGACAGCACCTGGGTGCCGGCGGTGAGCGCCGAGACGGCACGGTTGAGAGACTTCGCGATACTGAACGACTGCCCGTTGACCGGGATGAAGGCGACCATGCTGTTCTTCAGCAGGTCGCGCTCGGCTTCGAGGCTCCACTCGTCGAGCTGCCACCGCACCGGCAGGCGCCGCAGCAGCTCGAGGCCTTCGGCGGTCAGCGCGCGCCGATTGGTCAGGATGCCGAGTTCGACGTCGAGGCCTTTCGTGGCGAGGACAGCCAGGCCATGGCCGAACGCGTGAAGGTCCCGCAGGCCGACCGCGAAGTGCGGGTTGTCGCCAACGCCGAACCAGGCGGCCCGGATGCAGCGGCCAGAGAGCGCGGCGAGCCGGTTGCGCTCGACGGTCTCTGCTATGAGCCGCGGCTCGGCCTCGTCATAGGGATCGTTCAGCACGTGCCCCGGAACGCTGGGCATGAACGCCTGGCCCACGGACAGCATTTGCGGCGTCGAGCACATGAAGAAATCGGAAACCTCGCCCATGCCGCGCAGCCAGTCGCGGTGGCAGACGAACCGGGGATCTCCGGCCTGGCTGAAATAGTCGTCGAACAGGTCGACGCCGACCAGGCGGCCGCTGCCGCGTAGCAAGCGGGCGATCAGCAGGCTGCGGGCGTCGTAGCACTTGCTGAAGAGATAGGTGTCATGGCTGAACTGCTTCAAATTGCGGTACTGGTCGATCACTTCCAGCGACGGCTCGTGGCCGAGCGCCCGCAGGGCCGGCTCGATGCGCCGGTAGCGGATCCGCACCCCGGCCTGGCCGAGGTAGTCCTCTGAGGGCACGACGATGCAGATCTTCATGCGTCGAGGTCCCTCAGGGCGGTGCTCCTGGCGAGCACCTCGTGCCAGCGCTCGAGCGGCAGCAGGCGCAGCGAGTGCGTGTCGGAATAGACCGTGCCGACCGGCGCGCTGAAGGAGGTGGCGGTGACGACCGACGTGCAGAGGTGGCGCAGGCCGTGGCCCGCCGCGCGCAGGCAAAAGTCGACGTCGGCATGCTGCATCGGAAACCGCGCCTCGTCGAGCCCGGTCATGTCGCGCCACACGTGGGCCGGCACCATGGCGAGCCGGAAGGTGTTGCCCAGGACGGGATAGGTCGCGAGGGGGAACGCGTGGCTGGTGACGGTCTCCTCCAGCGTGAGGCTCACCCGCCCGGTGAAGGACAAGTGGCCAGGGAAGAGGCCGCCTGAGACGTACGTGATGTCGGTGCCTTTCTTCGCGGGGACTTCCCGCACGAGCAGGCATGAGGCACTGGCGGTGCCGGGGTGGCTGGCCACCCGGCGCAGCGTTTCGACGGTCCGGGTGTCATGCAGGAAGGTCGCGGCTTCCATGAACAGCACGAAGCCCTGCGCGGCGCGAGCGGCTTCATTGAGGCGTGCGCTCCGACGCGCATCGGCCGTGTCGACCAAGCGCAGGCGCGCGACCGGCCAGTGGGCTTGCAGCTCGGAGCGCAAAGCCTGCTGCTGGGCCTGCGGCAGCGACCCCGGGATGGCGACCGCCAGCTCGATCGCCTCAGACACCGTCTGAGCCTGCAACGAAGCCAGAAGGCGGGTCACGCTCGCCCGCCGCAGGTCCTCGCCGTCCAGCACGACCGTCACGCGGCTGGCGGGCCCTCGGCTTTCGACCGCCGTAGAGCGGAAAAGCGGCCCCGCCAGGTCGGTGGGGACCGGCGCCAACGCTCGCGCGGCCGTCGCGCCTACGCGCTCGGTCAAGCGAACGGCCAGCGGCAGCTCGCAACGGCCCATCGGGCCTTCCGATGGCAGCGTCGAATCCGCCGCGGAGGGCCGCAGCATCGGCCACGCCAGCGGCGCGCCGGCGGGCTGCAACGCCAGCAGCGACGCCTCCAAAGGTGGCAGGCTCACGAGCGTGTGTGGCCGCCCCGTCGCGAAATGCGCCATCGCATAGGTTCCTACTGCGCCGGCCTGCCCCGGACCCAGCACGAGCCGGCGGCTGGCCAACAGGCTGAGCGTCGGCACGGCGTCAGCGGGCAGGTACAGGCTCAGGCCGCCGCTTCGCGAGCGGGCCAGGCGCTGTCCGCCCGGCGAGGCCTCCACGCCTCGCGCGTCGCTGCAGGCCGAGTGCAAGTGCTGCGACACCGGCTCCAAGAGATCGCCCGCTTGCCCCGGCTGCGGCGAAGGCATCGGCATGCCCATCACGCCGGCTAGCCACTGGCGCACTGGCGCCTGGAAAACGCTTTCCGCGCCGGTCGCGCCGGCGAGGTCGATCTTCAGGGCTTCCAACGCCAGGGGTCCCTCGAAAAGCGGCCCGCCGAGCAACTCATGGACGAGCACGTTGCTCGTCGCCTGCAGTTCGGCCATGGAGGCTGGCGCGCTGCCGCTTATCCAGAGTTCCGCGTGATGCATGCCTCCGCGGCAAAGCGACGGAAAAGGCAGCAGGCTCGCGTCGAGCCAGCCGTCCTGCGCGTCGGTGGCCACCAGCAGCACCGGGAACATGGCATGACGGAGCCGCACGTCGACGATGTGTGGACCGGGGCCTTCGCAGCGGGCACGTGCCAACGCGACCGGCACCTGCCCGTCGGGGCCCATCTGGAGGAACGTGAGCTGGCACGGGGGCACCTCGCCGTCCGGTGCCTCGGCTTCGAGGCGCCAGCGCAGCGTGCGCTCGTCCAGGTGGCCAATGTCGGCAATGGAGCGCCCGGTGCCGACGAGTCTCGTGCGCATGGGCTGCGGGCCGGGTGCTCCTGCCATCGGCTGGCGTCCCGATGCGAGAGCTGCGGCCGGATCGTCGGCCAGCAGGGCGGCCAGGGTGGCAGGGGCGGCCAGCGCACTGTCGTCGAGGGTCGCCTGAGTGGGCAGGCGGGCGATTGCGACACCGCAGAAGTTGATGGATTGGCCATTGGCTCGCGGGAGCGCCGGTTCGGCTTCGGTCCGCGGCCTCGATGGCAGCACTGGAGAAGGCAAGGCGGCGGCCGGCGACGGCTTGGCTGTGCCCCGGGCTGCGGTGGCCGGTGTCGCTGCGGGCGGCGCGATCTCCGTGTCGGGCTTGGGCGATGCCACCGCCGCGGGCGCGACGTTGGCCGGCCGTGGCGGCACCCCGAGCGTGTCCCTGCCGGTCACGCTGCCCTGGCCCAATCCGGACAAGGCCCGCAATGCGTTGGCCCCGGGGCCCGTCGGCTGCTGCTTGACCACGGTGATCCAAGACGCCGGCATCGCTCGCGGCGGCTCGCCGAGCCAGTCGCGGACCTGCTCGAGCATCGCGGCGGCCTGCTCGGGAAGCGCCAGGGTGCCGATGTTCGCCGCCGCGGTGACCGACGTGCGCGTGACTGCGTCCATCGAGGACCACGCAGGCCCTTCAGGCAGCGGGCCGGCGCCGACGTCGACCAGGACCGGACAGCGCCACAACGCCCTGGCCGCGATGGCCAGCAGCAGCGTTCCTTCGCCGACCCCGACCAGGTGCAGCAGGTCCACGGGCTGCCGTGCTATCGCCTCGAGGGCCTGCTGCGCCGATCCCTTCCCGACGGCGTCCAACGCGTGCACCGGCCAAGGAAACCCTGCCGGCGGCTGGCCTGCCCCGAGCACCGTGAGCGCGGCATCCGGGCCATGACAGCGGGCCACGACCGCGAGGCGGTCGGCGTGAAGGCCGAGCTCGGTGCTGGCGACCAGCACCCTCGGCCGCTGTGACGGGCCCTCCCCCGCGCGCAGGCGACGTCGGGCGAGCTCCAGGTTGGCCAGCGTGAACGACGCCATCTCCGGCGTCTGGCCGAGGGAGCTCGCATAGCAGGCGATCGCCTGGAGATAGTCGGCGCGGCGAAACGCCTCGTTGCCGAGTTGCAGGGATGTACGCATCGTGATGAGGGCGGGCAGTTTCGCGCGTTCTCGCGGTTCAGGGGGCTTCAGCGGGACAGCCGCGTCAACAGCAACTCTTGCCGCGGGCTGTCGGAAAGGGTGAGGAGCAGCGGCGACGCGCCCTCGACGAGGGCGACGGGCCGCCCGGGAATCGGCTCGAGCGCCGGGCACGGCATCCATACCGAACCGCCCTGCGCGGAGCCGACGAGCCAGCGGCCGCCGGCTCCGCGGGCGATCACGCGGCCGTTGGCGTCTTCGGCCACCGGCCCTTGCAGGCGCGCCGTGCGCCGCACCCCGGCCGATTCCACCTCGATCCACACGAGGCGAGATTCGTCGAAGCGCCACGTGCTCGAGTGCGTGGCTTCGCCGGAGGTCACGGCAAAGCCGGCGCTGCCCGGCATCCGCTGCAGCGTCTCGCGGGTGCCCAGTCGGAAGGCGGCTTCACGGGGGGCCGACCAGGGCCGCGGATCGCCCGGTTCGGTGCTGCGGCGCCAGAAGGCACGGCCTTCGGCGTCGACCCAAACGAGCAGCAGATGGCCTTGCGCGTCCTCCGCCAGGTGCAGGCCGTCGTGGGTCCTGGGGGCGCTCTCGAGCGGCAGGGTCCGGGCGCGGACCGTCGTGCCGTCCGCGGCTAGCCTCTGAACTTGCACTTGCCTATCGGTCTCGAGCCACGCGACGACGGCATCACCCTCTCTCAGCCGCAGCGCGGCCACCACCGGCGCCGGCGTGGCGATCGCTCCGAGGGCCCGCGGACCGGCGGCCACCTCCGGCAGCTCGGCGGGTCCGGGCGACGGCAAGGCTGACCCTTCGACCGTCGCCTCTGTTGGTGCGCCGGCGGACTTGTCCAGCAACGCCATTTGGGAAGCAGCCCGCCGACGCACCGCCGAGACGCTCGCCTGGCCAGGCGAGGCGAGCGTGAGCGCGCAGGTGAAGTGCACTTGCGCGCGGAGCTCGTCCCCCTGGAGGGCGGCGGCGCGGCCGAGCGTGTCGTGCAGGCCGGCGATCATCGTTTGCGCGATCAGCCGGCGGTCCACCTGCCAGTCCTGCGCACGCTGCAGGAACTGCTGCGCGGCCGTCCGCTGCCCAAGCTGCAGGTGGGCAGCGGCGATCATCAGCGCGAGTCGGCCGGGGTCGGGACTGTGCTGGAGCGCCGTCGCGGACACGCTGGCCAGCGACGACCAGTCGCCCGCCTGCCAACGCTCGCGCGCCTGGTCGAACAGCGCCGCCCCGCCGCTCAGGTTCAAGGCGACGGCCTCTTCGTCGACGGCACCGGACGCCGGCGCGACGATGACAGCCGGGCTCGGTGGCTGCGCGGTGTGGACGGGCGCCGCAGCGGCAGCAGGCGCGGCCGGTTGGCTGCGGACTGCGCCCTGCGACGGCCTGAAGTTCCGGAAGCGCCTTGGCTTCATGGCTTCACAGCCCCTGTCCTGCGAGCAGCAGGCTCTTGATCATCTCGAGCTGGCCCTCGGCCTTCAGCAGCTCCTCCTGCAGCAACTGCTGGCGACGTGCTGCGGAGGTCCTCTCGTCGCGCTGCACGCGCAACTCGTCCTCGAGGCTCAGGCAGCGCTGCTGCCAACCGGCTGCGTCGGCCGCGCTCAGCTTCGCCTGCAACGCTTGGGCTTGCGCCTTCGCCTGCTGCAGCTCGCTGTCCATCGCGGCGCGCTGGCCCTCGCTGCGGTCGGCTCGCGCGCCGAGGTCGGCCAGCCGTTGCCGCAGGTCCTCGGCTTGCTCGGTCTCTCGATGGAGCTCATCCCGCAGGTCGCGGTGCTCTTGCCGCAGCTCGTTGAGCTGCGACTGGGCCTGCGCCAAAAGGCGGTGCTCGGATTCCAGCTGGCGCCGGAGCTGCTCTTGCGCGGCCGCCTGGGCGGCGAGGTCCTGCTCCAGCTCGGTGGCCCGCGCGTCGAGCCGAGCCGCCCGGGCCTGCGCTTCGGCGAGTGCGTCGGCGTCGCGCCGACGCGCCTGCTCCAGCGCGTCCTTCGCTTCGAGCAGCGCGTGGCGAGTGGCTTCTTCGCGTCGGACGGCTTCCTCGGCAGCCTTGCGCAGCATGGCCAACTGGTGGCGCAGCGCGTCGAAACGATAGAGGCGCACGGGCCACAACGGGTTGTCTTCGCAATGCTGCGAAGACAGCCTGAAGCCGGCCTCTTGCAAGGCCGTCGGCACCGACGTGCTGTCGGCCTGCCGGCCGCGCACGATCACCAGGCAGAAGCGCCGCAGCTGCTCCCGCGTCAGCGAAGCGAGCAGGGCCTCTTCCTGGCCCGGCACGTCGAGGATCAGCGCGTTCGCCGCTTCGCCGTCTTCCGAAGCCGCCACCCGGGCCTCGACGAGGTCGCGCAGCCGCTGCGAGGCCAGCTGCTGGCTCTCCAGCCGCCGCAGGCGCGGATAGATGCGGGACAAGGAACTCTGGTCCGCCGGGCCGTTGAGGTCCGGCAACGAGTAGCGGTTCCAGGCCACCGGGGCGCCGTCGGCCGAAACCACTTGGTCGAGGATCTCGACGCCGGGTCGGCCTGCGCAGCGCCGTTGCAAGCCGGCCGCGGTCTCGAGGTCACCCTCGACGAGCAACAGGCGACTCGACTGGCGGGGCTGCCAGCGCGCGAGGCTCGTTTCGTCGGCGTCCCCCGCGCCGAGGTACATCACCGTGCCAGATGGTGCATCTGGACCGGAAGGGAGGTAGGCAAGCAGGTCAGCCATGGGAGTGGGACGGGGGCCAGTGCAAGGTTGCGGGTAAGGCTTCGGCGATGTCGATCAGGGGGCTCGACGCATGCGGCGAGCCACGCGTCGCACCAGGGAAACGGGCGGCGAACCACCGTGGGACAGCAGCCGTTGCGCCTCGCTGGCCACGCGCTCGGCCAGCGCAAGCCAGTGGCTCGCGTGCGGAGTGGGCGGCAACGCCGAGGGCTGCAGGTTCGCGAGCAGCCGCGGCAACGCTCGGGCCGCCTCGAGCGCGAAGCGGCGGTCGTCCAGCGGCAAGGCGCGCCAGGCCGTCGTGTCGGCGGCGTGTCCGCCGATCGGCAGCCACAGGTGCTCCGGCACGTCCCCTCGCTCGTCGTCCGGCCAGACCAGCAGAGGCTCGAGGCCCGCGTCCGGGCAAATCAAGGCCAGGCCCGCAGCGGCGCCTTCGGGTTGCCAGTGCAGGCTCAGCCGCGCGAGGTGGCGATGGCCGAAGTGCACGTCGGCGATGTCGACTCGCCATGCGGGGTCGGCACCGTGCTGGTCTTCGGTGACCTGGACACCGCCATGGCGCCAGCGAGGCGGCAGCGCCCTCAGCTGGGCGGCCAGGCGCTGCGCCAGGGGTCCCCATGTCGGCCGAAGCTTCGGGTGGGATTGCGCCAGCTCCGCCTCGATGCGGGCGATTGCGGCCAGCAACGCCAGCCAATCGGCGCTGTCGAGGGCCTCGAGAGCCGCGGCGCTGCCGGGGTCGCTCGGCACCAGCAGCATGTAGGGTCGGTCCTCCTCGCGGCCGGTTTCCTGCCAATGGCGGAGCAGGCCCGCTCCGCCATTGGCTCCCATGACGACGAGTCCGGGACGGCCATGGTGCTCGACCAGACGTAGCTCGGCCGAAGGCACGGTTCGCCCTAGCACCTCGATTTGCCGCGCATGCCAGGTGATTTCCCGATGAGGCCGCTCGTCCCGGGGGCCTGCAGGCCGGAGCTCCTTGATGCGGACCGCAGCATCGTCGGCCGGCCTGCACGGTGCCACGCTCGGGGTCGGCGCCCGCAGCTTCACCAGGGCCTGCTCGAGCGCTTCCTGGGCCGCGTGGAACTGCACGAGCAACGCGTCCTGCTCGTCCCGCAGCTGACGCAGCGCCGAGGCAGCACCTCGGGTGGCGTCCAACTCGTCGGACAGACGGCCCATCTCCTTGTCGAACAGCTGCAGTTGCTCCGACAGGCCGTCGCGCTCGGCTCGCACGGCCGCGCTCTGGTGGCGAGCCTCCGCGAGCGAGGTCGTCGCCTTTTCCAACTGGCGCCGGTGGGTGCGAAGGTCGGCATGCAGTTCGCGAAGTCGTGCGAGCGCTTGCGCTGCCGATGGCTGTCCCGAGGCCGGGCGGGTCTCGGCGGGCCAGTCGCAGCAGGCCATCAGCTCTTCCTGCAGCCTGCGCACGCTCGGGTCGCCCTCGCAGGCGACCCGAGCCATCGTCGCGACGAGCGGATCCAAGGCCGAGGCATGCAAATCCTCGCCCTGCAACGGCATCGACAACCAACTTCCGAGACGTGCTGGCAAGGCGTCTGTCGGCTGGTCCTCGTCGTCGGCATCGATGACCAGGCACCGGTCGCGATGGCGCTGGATCAGCCGCAGCAGGTGGCGGCCGGCCTCCTTCCAATCGGCGAGCCAGCGCGGCATGTCGAACGAGTCGTCCAGCAGCCGAGGTGCCAGCGCGGTGGCCGGCGCCTCGACGAAGACCAGCGCCCGCGCGCCTGCCGGCCACTGCTCGAGCAGGGCCTCCAGCCCACGCAGGTCGGTGCATACGCCGCCGAATTCGCTGTACGGCTGCACCGGCGCGGGCAATGCGGAAATCGAGGGGAGGAGCGAGGCGGCACGGGCGGGCCAACGGCCCGGCGGTGTGCCCAGGATGAACACCACTGGCGAACTCATGTTTGTTCCGAAGAAGTATCGGCCTCCTCGGCGGCGCTCGCCTCGGGGGCCGGAAGGCGGCGCTGCCGGTGGGCCGAGCGCGCGGCTTCCGCGATTTGCTGGCCGAGCGCGTCGAGGCGCCGGGTCGCGGCTTCGGGCATCGAGAGGTCAATGGCGAGGCCGCCGAGGAAGCCGTCGATGAACTGCTCGTAGCGCCGTTCCAGCTCGGCTGGGTCGAGGCTGTCGGCGGCTTGCCAGGCTTGCTCGACGGTGCCGGGCGTCGCGTGGCAGGTGACCGCGTCGTACTCGGCGCGTCCGAAGGTGATCACCGGCTTGCCGTGCAGCAGCGCCTCGAAGCCGACGCCGCTGTTGATCGTGAAGACCGCTCGGGCGTGGGCGATCAGGTCATGGACGTTCGCAGTGCTCCAGCGGGCCCCGTGAGCCGCGGCCACTTCCTCGAACTCCTTCATGCTGCGCAGGTTGGCCGGATGCGGCTTGAACACCAGCGTGAAGCCGCGGGCGCGGCTCCACAACGCTACCGCCTCGACGACCTCCCTCTCGCTCCAGTCGGAGAAGTAGCGGATGCTCTGGTCGTGCGGGATCTGAAGCGGAAAAAAGAGGTAGTCGCCCTCGGGAATCGCTCCGCTCGCGACCAGTTCGGCGCGGGGCCTGGACTGCGCCTGGCCGAACTTGCTGTCCAGCCGGCCGCCGGCGAGCCGGGCGCGGTACTCGCGATAGACGCCGCTCGCCGTGGCCGGGAGCCGCTGCAGGTCGATCGGATAAGTGCTCGCGGACGCGCTCCAGCCGGCGGGGTCGACCACGAACACCCAGCGGAAGTACTCCTGCATGTAGTACCACACCGGGGTACGGTCGGGCTCGAAGTCCAGCTTGCAACGATGCGGGATCAGCGCGAGGTCGGCGCCGGCGGCATCCACCGTGTCCGGGGTGATCTGCCACGCGGACATCTCGACCACGTCGACGAGCACGCCGTTGCGCTCGATGGCATTTGCGAGCCGCGAGGTCAGCTCCTTCCAGGGCAGGCGGAGCGAAAGTGTCTCGGTGCTCAGCTGCGGCGGCACTCGCCCCGGGCGGATGGCCGTTCCCCATGGCTGGTCGAGCCGCGGCAGGTATAGCGCCACGCGCGGCGGTGCCAGCTGCGCTGCCCGCTCGGCCAGATCGCGCAACCAGCCCGGCGCCTCGCCGAGGCCGAATGCCTCCTGCGCGAGCCTGAGGGCCGCTACCTGGCGGTGGGGCTGGTCGGTGAGCAGGCGCTGCAACAGCACGAACCGCAGGTCGGCGAACTTGCGCTGGCCCTTGCCGGCCCAGAGCACGCTGCCCTGCCGGAACTCCCAGTCGGCGTAGCGCGGCTTGATGTTGAGGGCTACGACGCGGCGCCGGAACGCATCGAGCTGGCGCGCGACGACGGCTTGGTCGACGAACCATTCCGCGCCGTCGCCCGCGAAGAGCCCGGCCAGTTCCTTCGCCACCGCATCGAGCCAGTCCAGCGCGCCCTCGGTGGGCCGGATCCAGATGCTTCCGTTGGCCACGCGAAGGTGGTCGGGCGTGTCCTTCCCTTCCTGCTCGCGCCGGACGAGGCAGATCTCCGCGTTGGCCTTGTTGGTGAAATCGCCGTCGAGAGGCGAGACGAAGAGCGAGTCGGCGTCGACGCAGAGCACCGCGCCGCCGAGCGATCGCATCACTTCGGACAGCCGAAGGAAGCGCATGCTGGCGAAGTACGCACGCCGGCGTTCCGCGCTCATGTCCGTCAGGTCGACGTCTTCCAGCGAGATGTGCAGGCGGGTGTGTCGGAGCGTCGCCGCAAGATCTTGCGCACGGGCGACGTCCTCGTTGCGCGGGTTGGCCACGTGAAGCACTACGAGCGCGCCGGGCGAGAAGGCTTCGAGGCTGCGCACGAGGGCCACCGCGTGGTCGAGGTATCCCGGGTCGCAGCTGGTAAAGACCGCCAGCTCGCCCTCGGCAGCGCGGGGGGCATCGCCCAGCCAGCGCACCGAGCGTCCTCTCAGGCCGTACGGCTGGTCCGCCGCCGGCGAGTGGGTTCCGGCCGCCATGTCAGTGGGCAGGCCGCTGGAAGTACATCACTACCCCGAGCTCGCCGCCGTGGTCCGTGAACTCGACGTGGCACGTGCGGGTGCGCAAGCCCTGCACTACGAAGAAGAGCTCGTTGAGCGAGTATGGATTCATCTGCATTTCCGGATCGGCGCCTGCAGGTGCTGGCTCTACGGCCCGGACACGGCGGGCTGCGCGCAGCGGGCCGGGCCACCGAGACGGCTCCGGAGCCGGCGGAGGCGGCGGCAGCTGACCGAAGGTCTCGGCATGCCAGGCCTTGGCATAGGTGAAGTGCAGCGAGGCGATTCCGCCGGGCGCCAGCCGGCCGATGAGCCGGGCAGCGATGTCGCGCCCGCGCCGTGCGTCGATGTGCTGGAAGACGATGAACGAGTGGATCAGGTCGAACTCACCTTCCACTTGGCTGAGCTCGTCGTCGGACGTCACGAGGCTCACCCGCTCGCTCACGCCGAAGCGTTCGCAATTGCGCCGGGCCTCTGCCAGCATCGCCGTCGACACGTCCACGCCGACGACATCGCATCCCTGCTCCGCGAAGGCGACCGCGAGCCGACCCACGCCGCAGCCGAAGTCGAGCACCCGCCGGGGCTTGAACTTCGGCACGAACTGCTGGCGTCCCACCCTCAGCACATGGCCGGCGTACTTGCGCCCGGTCTGGAAGAAGTACTGGATCGCCTCCTCGTCCAAACGGTCCTTGCGGAAGCGCTCGTCGGTGATCACGCCGTAGTACGGATCCTGCTCGCCCCAGCGCTGCCATTCGGCGTCTGTGCGGTGAGAGGTCGGCGTTGCGGGCGTATCGTTCATGAGTCTCGAGGTTCGATGATCGGCCGTGCGGGGCGATTGAAGTCGGGCATCCAGTCGTCTCGGTCGAGGGCCAGCCACGGGTGGCTGTGCGGATCGCGAGCCGGCAGGCGCGACTGCCATCGGCCGGCGAAGCGTGCGTGGTCGGATTCCTCCGCGAGCCCGCCCCGGCTCCAGCCTTCGTGGTGACACAGCTGCGCCGATGCAGCGACCACGCTGCCCCAGCCTGATTCTCGCAGCCGCAGGCAGTAGTCCACGTCGTTGTAGACGAGGGGCAGCTGCTCATCGAAGCCGCCCACCGACTCGAAGACCGATCGCGGCGTGAGCAGGCAGGCGCCTGTGACGGCGCTCGCGGGCAAATCATGGACCAGCCAGCGCTGCACCCGCGGCTCGTCGCCGCGGCAGAAGCGGAACAGGTGGCGGCACATCGCGTGGGGCTGGCCGTGCACCTGGATGCCGGCATGCTGCACGCGACCGTCGGGATAGCGCAGCAGCGCGCCTACGGCACCCACGCCGCTCAGGGCCAGCTTCGCCTGCATCGCGGGCAGCCAGGCGGTCTCGATCGGCGTCACGTCGTCGTTCAGGAACAGCAGCTGGCGCGCCCGGGTGGCGCGTGCGCCCGCGTTGTTGAAGGCAGACCAGTTGAAGGGACCATCCAGGTGTAGCGTGGCCACCGGCCAGTGCGCCAGGCGATGCCGCGCCTCCTCGACAGTATGGCCGCGCAGGTTGTTCAGCACCACCAGCACCTCCAGCCGGCTGGCCTCCGCCGTGGCGAATAGCCCGTCCAGCGCGCGCGCCAGCATCGCGGGATCGGCGAGGCAGGTTGGGATGATCACCGCCACCCGCTCGTCCGGCGTGCGGCGCGGCGGGCCGGATACAACGGTCGTCGGGACCGTGGCTTCGCACGGCTTCGCCCGAGCCGACAGCAGCGGGCTGCGCAATTGCACGATGCGGCGGGGCGGCGCAGCTGTCGCAGACCAGGCCTGCAGCAGGGCTGGACCGTCGTCGAACGCGTGCGACGACGGCCAGTGGCGCGTATGCATCAGCCAGGCCCGCGTGGCCACTTCGGGGTGGTTCGCGAGGACGGGGTGCCAGCCGGGCTTCAGCACGGGATCCACACGAGCATCGGCCGCGTCGACGTGGTCATGGTCGGCGACGAGCAGGTCCGGCTCGTCCCGCAGCGCACGCGCCAGGAGGCCAGTCAGCCCCGGAACCGGCCGGTCGCCGGGACGCACGATGCCTGCGTAGGGGGTTCGCGGACACTGCAAGGCCAGGCAGCCGTCGACCACCAGCGACCGGCTGTTGGGGCCGCCCATCGCTCGCCAGTGGTCGGCGGTCTCGGCAGCGCTCGCGGGCGACTCGTCGTCGCGACAGACCAGCCAAGTGATGTCCGGCAGCTCCGTTCGGAGGCCGGCAGGCGGCACTGCCGCGGCAGAGATCCAACGCTGCCACGCGGCGTCGACCGATTCGCGTGGCAACGGGCGTCGCCAAGTATGCACCACCCGGCCCGCCACCAGCACTTCGACCTCCAGCGACAGTGCTTCGGTGGTGAGCTCGGGCAATGGCAGGTCGCCCGCGAATCCGCTGTTCATGGCCGAAGGCCGCTCGGGAAAGGCCGCGGCGGCGTCAGCTCTGCGTAGTCCGACCGCGAGGTCCAGAGGCGCCGGCAGACCCGGGTAATTCACCCTGACGGCCTCGACCAGTCCGTCGGCGTGCGTCGCCCAGCCGCGCAACGGCAGCGAGTCGCCTGCCCAGCGGCGACCCGTGTCCAGCGGTGATTCCAGCACCCCGAGGAAGGTTGGCAATTCCATGGGCGTTCAGCATGTCGCTTCCGAGGGCTGGCCGGCCGCCAGCACCGTGCGGGCAAGCTTAGAAGGGACCGTCCACCATGTGCTGTTCGCTGTAGTTCACCAGGAGCTTCTCGCGGTGCCATTCGCTGGCCATCGGGGCGTCGGCGTACTCGTGGAAGCACGGCGTGCCCAGCGTCCAATGCAGGAGCTTCGCGTCGGGGTTGCTGCCGAACTCGTCGGGTAGCCAGTTCCATTCGATCGGAAGCTCGCCGATCAACGAATCATCGAGCCAAGTGAAGCGGTGCAGT
>Ga0207706_10002710_pt1 | contig 17257 bp, 20 predicted proteins | sample KBSC53metaG_FD_184318 | JGI IMG/M metagenome (GOLD analysis project Ga0207706, IMG submission 184318) | Corn rhizosphere microbial communities from Kellogg Biological Station, Michigan, USA - KBS C5-3 metaG (SPAdes) (version 2) | ecosystem: Host-associated > Plants > Roots > Rhizosphere > Soil ... | reverse complement strand
ACCTCCGCACCTCCGCACCTCCGCACCTCCGCACCTCCGCACCTCCGCACCTCCGCACCATCCTGCCGCAAGTTTGTTTTTTCCCGTCCGATGGTTAGTTTGTCAGCGCCGCACGTCCCAACAGCTTTTCGATCCCGTACCCGGGCGCATGGAAAACAAGCGAATCCTGCGAACCACGGCGTTTACCCTGCTGGCGCTCTCGGCCGTGGCGGCCGTGGGCGTGCTGCTGGTGCGCGACCAGATCAGCCGCAGCAAGCGCGACCTGTTCAGCCCCCACCCGCTGCGCCGCCTGGCCGCGCTAGAGTACATGGGGAGCGTGACGGCCAGCGTGGACACCGTGCTGCTGCTGCGCGACTTTCTGGCCTGGGAGCCGCGCCCGCTGCTGCGCAAGCGCGCGCACGCGGTGCTGCAGCGGCTCGAGGGGGCGCTGGCCGCGCGCGAGGAGGTCGCCTGATGGCCGCGGCCGGCGCCAGCAGCTGGAGCTTCGAGGAGCGCGACTTCACGCGCATCGACCGCCTGCTGCAGGGCTTTCTGTACGACAGCAACGCCCGCTGCGCCCTGCTGGTGGACCGCACCGGGCAGCTGGTGACCACCGCGGGCGAAAAGCCCGACTTCGACACCACCGCCTTCGCCTCGCTGGCCGCGGCCGACTTCTCGGCCAACGACCAGCTGGCCACCATGATCGGCGAGAACGAGTTCTCCTCCCTCTTCCACCAGGGAGAGAAGGAGAGCATGTACCTGGCCGACGTGGCCCGCCGGGTGATCCTGGTGGTGCTCTTCGACAACCGCACGACGCTGGGGATGATCCGCATCAAGGTCAAAGGAGTGGTGCGCGAGCTCGCCGAGATCTTCCGCGAGATGTTCGACCGTTCGGCCACGGCGCCGCAGGGCTCGCGCTTCGAGGCCGGCTTCGCCGACGAGGCGGAGGACGAGATCGACCGCCTGTTCGGCGATCTGTGAGGAGGGCGTAGACCGATGTCGATGATCAACTACGCCTCGCGCGAGATCAACTGCAAGATCGTGTATTACGGCCCCGGCCTGTGCGGGAAGACCACCAACCTCGAGTACGTGTACGAGAAGGTGGCCCCCAACACCCGCGGCAAGCTGATCTCGCTGGCCACCGAGACCGAACGGACGCTCTTCTTCGACTTCCTCCCGGTGGACCTGGGGGCGATCCGCGGCTTCAAGACGCGCTTCCACCTCTACACGGTGCCGGGGCAGGTGTACTACAACGCCAGCCGCAAGCTGATCCTGAAGGGGGTGGACGGGGTGGTGTTCGTGGCCGACAGCCAGGTGGAGCGGCTCGACGCGAACATCGAGAGCATGCACAACCTGTACGAAAACCTGGGCGAGTACGGGCTGGACCTGCGCGAGATCCCCTTCGTGATCCAGTACAACAAGCGCGACCTGCCCAACACCAGCGCCCTGGGCGAGCTCGAGGCGCAGCTGAACCCGGGGAAGGTGCCGCACTACGAGGCGGTGGCCACCCGCGGGATCGGGGTGTTCGACACGCTGAAGGCGGTGAGCAAGCTCGTGATCAAGTCCCTGAGCTGACGCAGGCGGCGCTCCGCATGCCCTGGATGAACCTGCCCAACGCCATCACGCTCGGCCGCATCGTCCTTGCGGTGCTGCTGGCGCCGATGATCCTGGCCGATTCGTTCTGGGTGCGGGCCGCCGCCTTCGTGGTCTTCCTGGTGGCCGCCTTCAGCGACCTGGTGGACGGGAAGCTCGCCCGCAGCCGCAACCTGATCACCGACTTCGGCAAGCTGGCCGACCCGCTGGCCGACAAGCTCCTGCTGGCCTCCACCTTCATCACCTTCTACTGGCTGTCGCACGGCGGCGAGCCGCGGACCCCCTTCTGCTGGTTCGGCGGCACGCTCCCCTGGTGGATCCTGTTCATCCTCTTCGGGCGCGAGCTGTTCATCACCGTCTTCCGCGGCTACGCGGCCAAACGGGGGGTGGTGCTGGCGGCGGGAAAGGCGGGGAAGCTGAAGGCGGTGTTCCAGAACATCGCCACCGGCGCCATCATCTGCTGGTACGCGGCGTGGTCGGCGGCGCGCGAGTACGGGTGGGACACGCGCTTCTGGCACGGCGTCTGGCTCCCCTTCCACCGCACCTTCGCCATCCTGGCGCTCTCCGTGGCGGTGATCCTCACGGTGTGGTCGCTGGGCGTCTACCTGCAGAGCTTCCGCACGCTCAACCTGCAGCGCGGGCAATCGCGGTAGGGCCGCCGGTGAGCCAGGCCCTGCTCCCGCCCGCCGGCGTCACGTCGGAGTTCCTGGCCGGGGACGGGCTGCGCCTGCACGCCATCGCCTGGACGGCGAAAGATCCTCGCGCCGCCGCGTTCCTGAGCCACGGCCTGGGCGAGCACGCCGGGCGCTACGCCGGGCTCGCGCGCGACTTCACCCGCCGCGGCATCAGCCTGTACGTGCTGGACCACCGCGGCCACGGAAAGAGCGGCGGCCCCCGCGCCTACACGCCGCGCTTCAACCGCTTCATCGCCGACTTCGAGGACTTCCGCCGCCGTGTCGTCCGCGACGCCCCGGGGCTTCCGCTCTTCCTCTACGGCCACTCGCTGGGGGGGTTGATCGCGCTGCGCTGGCTGCAGACGCATACGGACGTGCCGCTCGCCGGCGCGGTGCTCTCCGCGCCGCTGCTGGAGGTGAAGGTGCAGGCGCCGCGCTGGAAGCTGGCGCTGGCCGCGCCGCTCTCCAGGCTGCTGCCGGCGCTGCCGATGAAGAACGAGATCGACCCCGCCGAGCTCACGCACGACCCCGCGCACGTGCGCGCCTACCGCGAAGACCCGCTGGTGAGCAGCCGCATCACCCCCCGGCTCTTCACCGAGATGGTCGCCGCGATGGCGCGGGCGCGGGCGGAGGGCGGCCGCATCGCCGTCCCCGTCCTCTTCCTGGTTCCCGGCGAGGATACGATCGTACAGGAAGAGGCCACCCTCCGCTTCGCCGCCGAACTGCGCGGCGACGTGACGGTCCGCCGCTACCCCGGCTTCCGCCACGAGGCGCACAACGAGCTGGAGCGCGACCGGCCGGTGGGCGACGTGCTGGAGTGGATGGAGAAGCGGATCGGAAACGCGGACTGAGCGGCCGTCTGATCGATCGAAGTGCCGGGGGAAGGTCGTCCAGGCGGGTCCGGGCGATCGACGCCAGGGTGAGGGCCGGGGCGCCGCGGAACGGGCTGGATCTCCGTGGCGGGATTCGCCGTCTGCCGCGCCCTGCCGTACTTTCGTACCCCGTCCTCCCGGGCCGGGCCGGATCCTGCCAATCCGGCACCCGGACCCGGCACCGCGCTTGCTAAACCGCTGTTTGCCTCCACGGCGTCCGTACCTTCCGGCGCGCGCTGGCGAACGGTCTCGGGAAACCGGCGGCGCGCCTTGCCGGTATTGTCTTCACGAAGCGGAAACATGGCTGACCACAAGCATCATTCGCGGCATCGCGGCGACCACTCGCACGACGCCCACAAGCCCAACGGGCAGAGCAGCGCCCCGGCGAGCGGCCCCGCCGACGAGACGCCGCCGGCCGCCGGGGCGTCGGCCCAGGCCGAGCCGCAGCCCGCCGAGCCGCAGCCGCAGCCCGAGGCGCGCGCCGACGCGCCCAACGAGCTCGAGGCGGTGCGCGACCGGCACCTGCGCCTGGCGGCCGAGTTCGACAACTACCGCAAGCGGGTGGAGCGCGAGAAGGGCGAAAGCTGGGTGCGCGCCCAGGCCGAGCTCGCCCAGCGCCTGCTGGAGCCGCTCGACGACCTGCTGCGCATCGCCGACTTCGACCCGGCCACCACCAACGCCCAGGCGCTGCACGAGGGCGCCGAGATGGTGGAGAAGAAGTTCCTGCGCGTGCTGGAGAACGCGGGGCTGGAGGTGATCGACGCCGAGGGGAAGCCGTTCGACCCCACGCAGCACGAGGCGCTCACCACCGTGCCCGCCCAGAGCGAGGACGAGGACGACACGGTGGCGCAGGTGTACCGCAAGGGGTACCGCTTCAAGGGCGTGCTGCTGCGCCCCGCCCAGGTGGTGGTGAAGAAACTCTCGTAGCGCGGCGGCGCGGGCACGCCGCGCGGCGTTCCTGATACAAGGCGTACCATGCCGACCCAGAGCAAAGACTATTACCGCGTGCTGGGCGTTCCCGAGAACGCCAAGCCCGACGAGATCAAGAAAAGCTACCGCAAGCTCGCCAAGCAGTACCACCCCGACGCCAACCCCAACGACGCGGCGGCGGCCGAGAAGTTCAAGGAGATCTCCGAGGCGTACTCGGTGCTCTCGGACGAGGACAAGCGCAAGCAGTACGACCAGATGCGCAAGCTGGGCGCGTTCGGCGGGCTGGGCGGCTTCCGTCCGGGCGGCACGCGCCCCGGCGCTCCGGGGCAGCCGGGCGCGCCCGCGAGCTTCAGCTTCGAAGATCTGGACCTGGGCGGGCTGGGCGACATGTTCAGCTCGATCTTCGACTTCGGGAAGCGCGGCCGCCCCGGAGCGGCGGGCGCGGGCACCCGTCCCGGCGGTCCGCAGCGCGGCGAGAACATCGAGTACCAGGTGGAGGTGCCGTTCAAGACGGCGGCGCGCGGCGGCACGGTCACCGTCACCCTGCCGGTGACCGAGGAGTGCCCCGTCTGCGGCGGAACGGGGGGGAAGCCGGGGACGCCGATCATCACCTGCCCCGAGTGCCACGGCGCGGGCACCATCACCTTCGGCCAGGGCGGCTTCGGTGTCACCCGGCCGTGCCCCAACTGCATGGGGCGTGGCAAGGTGCCGCAGGACCCCTGCGACAACTGCCACGGCCGGGGCCAGGTGCGCGAGCAGAAGACGGTGAACGTGGCCGTCCCCGCCGGTGTGGACAACGGCTCCAGGATCCGCATCACCGGGCAGGGCGAGAAGGGCGCGGGCGGCGGGCCTGCGGGCGACCTGATGCTCTCCTTCCACGTGACGCCCGACCGCTTCTTCACCCGCGAGGGGCTGGACGTGCACGTGAGCGTGCCGATCAACCTGGCGCAGGCGGTGCTGGGCTCGCGCATCAAGGTGCGCACGGTGGACGGCAACGTGGTCCTGCGCATCCCGCCGGGCACGCAGAACGGCACCAAGTTCCGCATCAAGGGGCAGGGCGTGGAGAAGGGCGGCCGGCGTGGCGACCAGTACGTGAAGGTGGAGGTGGGGGTGCCCGAGAACCTGAGCGACGAGCAGCGCCAGGAGTTCGAGCGCTTCGCCGAGACGGTGGGGTTGAAGCACTGAGGCCGCGGCGGGCGCGGATCGTGCCGGTGCGCCCGCCGGGAGTTGGATCGGAAGACGCGGACCCGAACGGATGGAGCCGGGATGAGCCACACCTTCACCGACAAGAACCTGCTCACCTGGGAGGCGTACGCCTCCAGCGGCAACTTCGGTCTGGCCGTCAGGCCGCGCATCGTGTTCAACTGCCTGAGCGACCCCTCGCTCACCCCGCGCTACGTGGAGCGTCCCGGCGACGAGAGCGACGCCGAGGAGCAGGTGCACGAGCTGGGCGACGACAGGCTGCGCGACCTGCTGCGACAGGCACGGCCGCTGGAGTAGCGGGTTCGGGAGTACGATTCACAGCGAGGCGCGACGATCACCGTCGCACCCCGCTGCTTCGTCGTGCTCGAAAGAACATGGGGAGCACGGGAGAACCGCGGCCGGACGCAGTTCTCCGTTCCTCCGGCCGTTCTCCGCTCCTCCGTGTGACCGCAGTTCAGCGTCCCGGTCCACGCCGCCTGGCCTGGGGCGACACGAAGGGGGATCGCCTACGCCGGCCCGGCGGTGGACGCCTTCACGGGCTGCGGCGGCCCCAGATCCGGCCGCTCGGCGGGGCCGAAGGCGAGGTCGCGCACCAGCACCGTCAGCGGCACGGCCAGGATGGCGCCGGTGGGCCCCAGCACCCACGTCCAGAAGATCACCGACAGGAAGCTGAGCAGCGCCGAGATCTGCATCTGCCGCCCCACGAAGCGGGGGCCGATCACGTTGTCGATCACCGTGTTGATCACCTCGTAGGCCGCGAACACGATCAACGCGCGCATCCACCCGCCCTCGAGCAGCGCCAGCAGCGTGGGCGGGATCACGGACAGCGTGAACCCGATGTTGGGGACGAAGCTGAGCAGGAAGCTGAGCACGCCCCACAGCAGCGCATGCTCCACTCCCAGCACCAGCAGCAGGATGTAGTTGAGCACCGCCGCCGCCAGCCCCAGCACCGCCCGCACCCCCACGTAGCCGCGCAGCGTCTGCGAAAAAAGCATGAAGCGCGCGGCCAGCTCGCTGTGGTCGCGGGCGCCCTTCCGCGCGCGGCGCTCCATCTCCCACATCCCGCCCAGCATGAACGCGAAGATGAAGAGCGTGAGCACCCCGTTGCCGAACGCGCCGGCCACCGCGCCGGTGACGCCCAGCACCGTGCGCCCCACCTCGGGCCCGCGCAGCGCCTGCTCCACGTAGGCGCCGGCGTCGATGCCGCGCGTGGCCAGCATCCGCGCCAGCGAGTCGGCGATCCCCTCCAGCTCCTTGCCGTAGGTGGGGATCTCGAGCGCCAGCTGCCGCAGCGACACGCCCACGAACCCGACCAGCGCGAGCCCGCTGACCACCACCACGAACACCACCAGCGAAACCGCCACGCCGCCGGCCACGTGGTGCCGCAGGCGCCTGGTCAGCGGTTGGAGCAGGAGAGCCAGGAAGCCGGCCATCAGCACCGGGTTCAGCCACCCGGACGAAGCGCGCAGGCCGGCGGTGATCACCACCACGGCCGCTCCGCCCACCAGGAAGGGGAGCAGCCCACGCTTGGGTGAGGTCATCGAGTCTTGCCGGTGGGGCAGGTGAGAACGCGGTGTGGTCCATCCGCGCGTCAATCTACGCCCGGCGCGGCGATGCGGCAGGTGGGCCCGAGCGCCGCGCGTACGATACCAGATTTCCACGATGGATAGTGCACTCGCGAACCGCTGCAGTCTCGTCATCCTGAGCGCGACCACCCTGTACTTCGGCCTGCAACGTATTACGGTGTGGCCGGCCTCAGGATGACGGAGGGTGGCTTGGGTTGGAATGATGAATCGAGAAGAGAAACGGCCCAGTCCCGTGGTGACGGGACCGGGCCATTCTCGACCGCCGTCCCGCGATAGAGCTTCAGCTCGCGATCCGTCCGCCGCCCAGCACCACGTCGCCGCGGAAGATGACGGCGCTCTGGCCCGGAGTGACGGCGCGCTGCGGCCGGCTGAACTCCAGCCGGATGGTGTCGTCCGCGATCGCGGCCACCGACGCATCCACGGCGGGGGCGCGGTGGCGGATCTGCACCTGCACGGCGTTGCCCGCGGCGGGCGGCGCGGCCAGCCAGCTCAGTTCGCCGATCTCCACCCCGGCGCGGTGCAGCTCGTCCGCCGTCCCCACCACCACCTCGCGGCGCTCGGGGCGCGTGCCGATCACGTACAGCGGCAGCGAGCGTCCGCCGCCCAGCCCCTTGCGCTGGCCCACGGTGTAGCGCGCGTACCCGTCGTGCCGGCCGACGACCTCGCCCGCCGCGGTGACCAGCTCGCCGGGTGCCAGCGCCGCGTGGTCCGCCCCCAGCCGCTTGCCCAGGAAGCGGGGGTAGTCGCCATCGGGCACGAAGCAGATCTCCATGCTCTCGGGCTTGTCCGCCGTCTCCAGCCCCAGCTCGCGCGCGATCGCGCGGACCTCCGGCTTGGTCAGCTCGCCGAGCGGGAACATCAGCTGCGGGAGCATCTCGGGCGGGAGCGCCCACAGGAAGTAGCTCTGGTCCTTGTTGGCGTCCACGCCGCGCAGCAGCACGGGCCGGCCGCGGTCGTCCGCGCCCATCCGCGCGTAGTGCCCGGTGGCGATGGCGTCGCACCCCAGCATCTTCCCGCGGCGCAGCAGGTCGCGGAACTTGGTGTTGCCGTTGCAGCGCACGCACGGGTTGGGGGTGCGCCCGGCGGCGTACTCCCGCACGAAGTCGTCGATCACGTCGCGCGTGAACTCGCGCTCCACGTCGAACACGTAGTGCGCGATCCCCAGCCGGTTGGCCACGGCGCGCGCGTCCATGATCCCGTCCAGGCCGCAGCAGCTGCGGGTGGGGCCGGCGAGCTCGGCCTCGGCCTCCTGGTAGCAGAAGGTCTTCATGGTCACGCCGATCACGCGGTGGCCCTGCCGCACCAGCAGCGCGGCCGCCACCGAGCTGTCCACCCCGCCCGACATCGCCACCAGGACGGTCTTCTTCTCCATCGCCGTACGCTTTCCTCGCGCCCACTGAATCGATCCGGAGCGATGATGTACCCCGAAGGCGGGCGCGGGTGCGCTCGACACCCGCCCGGGGGGATCACTGCCTGCGGAAGGTTACCGGAAGGCTGATCCACACCGGCACCGGGGTTCTTCCCAACCGCGCGGGGCGGAAGCGCATCTTCGTCACCACCCGTGCGGCGGCCGCGGCGATGTCGGAGCGCTCGGTCCACAGCACCCGCACGCTGGAGCTGTCCACCGCGCCCGTCTCGAGGACCCGCACCCGCACCACCGTCCTCGCCTCCACCGGCACCCGCGGGAGCCTGTCCATGCGAGCCGCTTCCCGCGTCAGCGCGCGCCTGATCTCGTCCCGGTTCCCGAGCTTCGGCGCGATATCCACCGCGCGCACCTCGCGCTCCACCGGCATGGCACCGTACACCTCCTGCAGCACGCCGCAGGTGGTGCGGACGATGGGGAGCCAGTCGGGCGGCACCGGCTCGAAGCGGCCGGACGTCGAATCGGTGTGCTGCACCAGCGCCGCTTCGCGGTAGAGTGCGCCGGTGATCGCGAGCACCCGCTCGCGCGCGCAGTCGATCTCGTCGGTGTTGACCTCGGTGTCCACCTGCCGCTGCCGGGCCACATCGGGCGGATAGCGCAGCACGGTGCTGGCCACGAAGGCCGAGTCGCCGCTGTGGGTCACGCTGGCGGCGTCCACGAACACCTGCGTCCCGTCGCCGGCGGTCAGCACCGGCAGCAGGCCGGAGCGCGGCGGCTCGTTCTGGGCCCGCAAGCCGCGGCAAGCGAAGGTCAGGCACACGGCGAGGAGGGCGGCGAGTCGGGTGGTCATGACGAGGGATGGGTGTGGTGAGTCTGTGGGTGAGGGGAGCTTGAAGATGCAGACGGACGACCCGGAGACAAGTGTGCGGTGGCCCCGTCCGCTACTGGATCAGCGCCGTCCGTGCACCGCCTCGTGCTGGGCGATCAGCGCCTCCGGCGGCGTGCTGGCGATGATGCGGCCGACCGCGTCCAGCGGCAGGTCGTCGGCGGACTTGAAGCGGATGCAGCTCTTTCCCATGTCGAGCGTCTTGCCCGCGGCCGCGAACGCCTCGCGCAACTCGCGCTCGCGCTGTGGGCAGCCGTAGACGCAGGTCAGGTACAGCGCGTAGTAGTTCTTCTGCGCGGCCAGGGCGGCGAAGGAGAGCGGCTGGCCGTTGTAGGTATCCGGATAGCGCTCCAGCGGAATGCAGTACCCGATCATCCCGTACGCCATCGACTCGCGGTACCCCTCCGGCAGGTGGCGCAGCACCGCGTCGCGCACGGTGGAGACGACCCGGCGCCGCTCCTCTGGCAGTTCGGCCAGGTACTCCTCGACGGTGGATGCGGCGCTGCGGGCCATGGAGCCTCCGGTGTGGGGGGAGACGTGGAGATGGCGATCGGCTGGATGGCCCGGCCGTACCGAGATCAGCCGCCCAGCGCGCGGACGCGCTGGACGATGGCGGGGAACACTTCCAGCACGCGGTCGATCTCCGCGTCCGTGGTCCCCCAGCCCAGCGAGAAGCGCACCGACGGTCCGGCGATGCGCGCGGGGATGCCCATGGCGGTGAGCACGTGCGACGGCTCCACCGCGCCGCTGGAGCACGCCGAGCCGCTGGACGCGGCGATCCCCTCCAGGTCCAGCGACATCAGCAGCGCCTCGGGGTCCGCGCCGGGGAGGGAGAGGTTGCTCACCGTGGGGAGCCGCGGCGCGCCGGCGGCGTTGACGATCAGGCCGGGGACGCGCTCGCGCAACCCCGCCTCCAGCCGGTCGCGCAGCGCTCCGATGCGCGCCATCGCCGGCTCGCGCTCTGCGTCGGCGGCGTGGGCGGCGGCGGCGAAGCCCACGGCGCCGGCCACGTCTTCGGTGCCCGGCCTCAGGCCCCGCTCCTGGCCGCCGCCGAACAGCAGCGGCTTCAGCGCGGTGCCGCGGCGCACGTACAGCGCGCCGATCCCCTTGGGGCCGCCCACCTTGTGCGCGCTGAACGCCAGCAGGCCCACCGGAATCGTGTCGACGCGCACCGGCACCTTCCCCAGCGCCTGCACCGCGTCGGAGTGGAACACCACCCCCGCCGCCCGGCAGCGCGCGCCGATCTCGCCCACCGGCTGCAGCGTGCCCACCTCGTTGTTCGCCCACATCACCGAGAGCACCGCGGGCCGCTCCGCCAGCGCCGCGTCCACCGCGTCGAGGCTGACCACGCCGTCGTGGTCCACCGGCAGGGTGAGGACGCGCGCCCCCTCCTCTTCCGCCGCGTGCGCGCTGGCCAGCACCGCCTTGTGCTCGGTGGCCGACACGGCGACGGGCGCGCCGCGCAGCTGCCGCGCGCGGCCCAGGACCGCCACGCCGTCGGCCTCGGTCCCCGCGCGGGTGAAGACGATCTCCTGCGGCGCCGCGCCGATCACCGCCGCCAGCCGCGCGCGCGCCTCCTCCAGCGCGGCGCGCGCCTCGCGGCCATAGCGGTGGATGCTGGACGGGTTGCCGAAGCGGCCTTCCAGGAACGGGAGCATGGCCTCGCGCGCCTCGGGGCGCACCGGCGCCGAGGCGGCGTGGTCCAGGTAGATGGCGGTGTCCGTCATCGCGCAGACCGCCGCACAACGTGCGTGCAACGATGCCGCCCGAAGCGGTTCATCTTCAAACGCATCAAACGGTTACGAAAGGCTTGAGGCATCCTGTTCACCATGATACATTGCGGGGTGAGCAGCCGCATCTCCCGCCCGAGGTCCCCGATGATCCCACCGCTACCGACCGCACAGCCCGCGGTGTTCCGTACCACGGTGCACGGCACCGTGTTCGCCGGCCGCGCGGCGCACGTGGGCGAAGTCGAGCCGGGCGACACGCTGCTGCTGATCCCCGACCCGCCGATGGAAGACGACCCCGAGGTGTGGGTGCACATGGCGGGCGGCGACCCGCTGGGCCACCTGCCGCCCGAGGTGAACCGCTGGCTGGCGCCCTGGCTGCTGCGCGGCGGCGCGGCCACCGCCACCGCCGTGAAGGTGCGCGGCCCCGACGCGCCCAGCTGGAAGCGCCTGCTGATCGAAGTCCATTGCGCGGAAGCCTCCGCGGCCTGAATATAGGGAAGACGGGCCGGTCTCGCTTTGGGACCCTCCGGGGCAACCCCTCATCTGGAGCAGCGGCCAGCCGCTGACTTCGCCTGCCGAGGCCGGCCCCCCCCACACACAGTGGCGCGGCGATCCATGTGATCGCCGCGCCGCTGTGGTTTTGTCGTCTTCGCCATCTGGGGACGGCGTGCCCGTCAGTGGGGGTAGAGCGTGAACGCGCGGTCGAGCCACACCACGTGCAGCACCTGGTTGCTGCGGAACCCGACCAGCGGCGCCATCCCGTTGAAGCGGATGGCGAGGAAGTCGACGTCGTCGGTGATCCCCTGCGGGATCGGCGCGCGTATCGAGGCGCGGCCGATCTTCTCGGACCCCAGCCCGTGGCGCGGCGAGTTGCGGATCTGCGACCACGTCATCCCCGACAGCCGCTTGAGCGTGAGGGCGAACGCGGCCTGCTCGTGCCGCTCACAGCTGGTAACGCAGAACGGCGGCGCCAGGTAGCGCAGGCAGAACACCGGCGTCAGCCCGTCGGTGGACCCCGTGCCGCTTTCGCGCGGCTGGATGCGGTCGCCCCGGTTCTTTCCGTGCGGGCTGACGAAGCGGGCCACGGCGCACCGTCAGGCGGTGACGTAGTCCTTGAAGTAGTCGCGCAGCGCCGCGTGCGAGATGACGCGGTTGCGCTCGCCGTTCTGGTACGCGTCGATCCAGGGGCGGTCCTCGTGGGTCATGTTGCGCAGCTTCCACGCGGAGTACTGGCCGAACACGTCGTACACCTCGTCGAGCAGCTGCGCCGCGGCGCGGTCGTAGCCGTCGGGGTCGAAATGGGCGGGCGGGGGGAGGTGCCCCGAGCCCCACTGCTTGTACTGCCGGTACAGCTCGGGCACCACGGGCCCGTGCTCCCACGCCTCGATGCGCTCGCGGAAGAGCGGCGTGCCGTGCAGCGCCAGGTGGTAGCCCTGCGCGTAGTACACCAGCTTCTGCAGCTTGAGGTTGGTGATCCCGTCGCCGACGCTCTCGTCGGCCTTGGCCAGGAAATACTCCGCGACCTTCCGCGCGCTCAGCATGGACCCCCCTCCTCCCGAAACCGGCCCCCGATCAAAGAACAACAAAGCAGGTGACGCCAACGGTAATCCATCCCCCTGTCCACAGTCAAGCGCCATGGCCCAAAATGATCAACTTTAAAGAACATGGACACATCCCAGCCGATCGAGCTTCGCGGAACGCCTCCGAACCGCGAAGTCCGGTGTAGTTTCCGTTTCTCCGCGCTTCCGTGAGAGCTCCCGGAGTTGTTGGCGTTCTGGCGCGATCAGATGCTGCGCACGGGGAGGGTCACCACGTCGTCCACCTCCATGGTTTCGTGGACGAAGAAGGGCTCGCCGTACTCCTTGCGGATCAGCGAGCCGTAGCGGGCGGCGTGCATGCGCACCTGGTCGTACAGCGGCCGGTCGCCGCCGGGAAACACCTCGCCGCCCCAGGTCTTCCCGTCGAACTGGGATGAGTAGCAGCGCACCGCCTCCATCTTGGCCTCGATGAACTCGGTGATGTCCACCACGAAGCTGGGCTTCACCGCGTCTTCGCGATAGGTGAGCGCGTACAGCAGCTTGTGCGGGCGGTGCGGGGCGCCGGGCGCGGGGTACTTCGAGAGCCCCGCCAGGAAGCACGCGTCGTAGGCCAGCTGCGTGGCGATGCGGTGGTCGGGGTGGCGGCCGGCGGTGTAGGGGAGGATCACCACGCGCGGCCGGAAGGCGCGGATGTAGCCGGCCACGATCTGCCGCGTCTCGTCGTTGTTGGCCAGCTCCGCGTCGGGGAGCCCGGCGTTGCGCCGGGCGAGCACGCCCAGCACCTTCGCGGCGGCGTCGGCCTCGCGCCCGCGCAGGTCGGCGCTGCCGTCGGTGCCGCGCTCGCCCATGGTCAGGTCCAGGATCCCGGTGCGGTGGCCCTGCGCCGCCGCGCGCGCCATCGTGCCGCCCACCAGCAGTTCCACGTCGTCGCGGTGCGCGGCGATGGCCAGCAGGTCCACCGGCGGGGCGAGCGGTTCGGTCGGGTCGGTCACGTCGGGGCTCTCTCTCGCTGCAAAGGCCGGGGAAGATGACGAGCGATGGGGTGGCGCGCAATCGGCGCGGTGCGGGGGTGCCGAGGTGCGGAGGTGCGGAGGTGCGGAGGTGCGGGGGATGGACGAACGAACGGCGGGCATCCCTGCGGAGCCCGCCGTTCATCCAGCGCCCGTCGATCGACGTACCCAGGGGGCCAGGTCGAAGTTTACCCCCGCACCCCCGCACCCCCGCACCTCCGCACCTATTCGTACCGCAGCGCCTCCACGGGATCCAGCCGCGCGGCCCTCGCCGCGGGATAGAGACCGAACACGATCCCCGCGAACGCGGCCATCCCGATCGACGCGGCCACCGCCCAGGCGGGGACGGCGGCGGGGACGGGGGTGATGGTGCGCAGCACCCAGGCGAAGAAGGAGGCCAGCAGGATCCCGATCCCGCCGCCCACCACCGTCACCGTGACCGACTCCACCAGGAACTGCCAGAGGATCTCGCGGCGGGTGGCGCCCAGCGCCTTGCGCACCCCGATCTCGCGGGTGCGCTCGGTCACCGAGATCATCATGATCCCGATCACCCCCACTCCGCCCACGATCAGCCCGATCCCCGACAGCACCAGCATCACCACGAAGAACACGCCCGTCACCTTGTTGAACAGGTCGGCGAACTGCTCGGGCTTGGTGAGCACGAAGGTGTTGTCGGCGCCCGGCCGGATCCCGCGCGAGGTCCTGAGCGCGCTGGTGACCTGGTCCATCGCCTCTTCCTGCGTGGCGCCGGACGAGGTCACAACCAGCAGCTGCATGAAGTCGGTGGTCACGCCCAGGCGGCGGTGCAGCGTCTGCGCCGGCATGATCACCCAGTCCTTGAACTGGCTGGAGAAGAGGTTGGGCGTCTGGTGGAACACGCCGACCACGGTGATCATCTCGTTCCCCACGCGCACCTGGCGGCCCACGGGGTCGCGCTCGCCGAACAGCTCGTTGGCGAGGTGCTCGGAGATCACCCCCGCAGGCGCGGCGTGCGTCTCGTCGTTCTCCACGTAGTTGCGGCCGCGCAGGAACTCGCCGTCGATGTACTCGACCCAGCGCCAGCCGCGCCCCAGCACCGGGATGTTGGGCACCGACTTGGAGCCGAACTTCACGTCCGACTGGGTGTCGATGGCCGGCGCCACCGCGTGCACCGCCGGCAGGCGCGAGAGCATCTCGGCCTCGGCGAAGGTGATCGGCGGCCGGCCGGCCCAGGGCGGCTTCCCGGTCCCGTCGTCCACGCGGATCGCCGTGTTGTCGAAGCGGTTGACGATGAAGTTCTTGGGGCCGATCGACTCCACCTGTTCCAGCACCGTGCTGCGGAAGCCGCCGATCGCCGCCGCCATGGTGATCACGACCGTGACGCCGATCACGATCCCCAGGATGGTGAGCGCGGCGCGCACCTTGTTCGAGCGGAGCGCGTCGAGCGCGATCCCCACCCCTTCGAAGGTCGAGGTCAGGTTCACAAGGCTCCTCACTCGCTCCGCAGCGCCACGATCGGGTCCAGCCGCGCCGCCCGCCACGCCGGGTAGACGCCGGCCGCGAGACCGACGCCGATCCCCAGCCCCAGCCCCAGCACGATCGACTCCGGCGACACCCGCGCGGGGAGCGGCGACACCGCGGTCACCAGCGCCGCCAGCAGCAGCCCCAGGCCGATCCCGATCAACCCGCCGGCGCCGGAAAGGGTGGCCGACTCGATCATGAACTGCACCAGGATGTCGCGGCGCCGCGCGCCCAGGCTCTTGCGCACCCCGATCTCGCGGGTGCGCTCGGAGACCGACACCAGCATGATGTTCATGATCACCACCGCGCCCACGATCAGCGACACGCCCACCAGGAAGGGGAGGGCGATGATCAGGAACTTCGAGATCTTGTTCCAGAAGCCCAGCACGCTCTCGCTGGTCTCCACCGCGAAGTCGCTCTCCACCCCCGGCCGCAGGCGGTGGCGGATGCGCATCAGTCCCTCCATCTCGCTCATGGCCACCGGCACCAGGTTCTGGTTGGGCACCTTGAAGCTGATCTCCTCGGCCACGTTGTAGCGGTACATCGAGCCGTTGATCGGCGAGCGGAAGGGGGCCACCACGAAGTTGTCCACCGACTGCCCGAACACCGTCCCCTGCTTCTCGAGCACGCCGATCACCCGGTACGGGTAGCCGCCGATCCGCACCGACTTTCCCAGCGAGCGCACGCCGGGGAAGAGCCGCTGCACCACGTCGTGGCCCAGGACGACGACGGGGACGCCGCGCTCGGCCTCCTGCTCGCTGAAGGGGCGCCCCTCGGCCAGCTCGTAGTCACGGATGCGGAAGAACGAGGCGGAGGAGCCCACGATCCAGGCGTTCTTCACGCTCTTCCCCGCCGCGTTGCCCACGGGAGCCACTCCCGACGAGTTGTACGCCAGCGTCCCCGGCGTGTGCAGCCGCTCGCCGATCCACTCGGCGTCGGCCACCTGCAGCCGCGGGCGGCGGCGCCAGGCGCGGCGCCGGGCGTCGTCGTTGAAGCCCTCCTCCTGCGGGGTGCGGCGGACGGTGACGGTGTTGTAGCCGAACATCTTCCCCGCGAAGTCCTCCTTCATGTAGGCGTCCATCCCCTTCAGCACGGTGATCACCGCGATCAGGAAGGTGACGCCCACCACGGTGCCCAGCACCGTGAAGAAGGCCCGCAGCTTGTTGGCGCGGATCATCGCCAGCGCGATCACCACCGCCTCGCGGATCTCCACTCCCTCAAACCTCCGACAGCGCCGGCGCGCCGCCCGCGCGGGCCCCGCCCCACTCGGTGCCGGCGGGCACCGGCACCTGGCGGCGGTCGCTCTCGATCACCCCGTCGCGCAGCATCACCACGCGCTCGGCGTGCGCGGCGATGTCGGGCTCGTGGGTCACCATGATGATGGTCTGCCCCTCGTCGTGCAGCCGCGCGAACAGCCCCATGATCTCCTCGCTGGTCTTGGAGTCGAGGTTCCCCGTGGGCTCGTCGGCCAGGATGATGGAGGGGTGCGTGACCAGCGCGCGGGCGATGGCCACGCGCTGCCGCTGCCCGCCCGAGAGCTGGTTGGGGCGGTGGTCCAGCCGGTCGCCCAGGTCCACCGCCTTCAGCGCCTCGGTGGCGCGCTGCCGGCGCTCCTTCTTCCCCAGCCCGCCGTAGACCAGCGGCAGCTCCACGTTCTCCAGCGCGGTGGAGCGCGGGAGGAGGTTGAAGGTCTGGAAGACGAAGCCGATCTCGCGGTTGCGCACGCGGGCCAGGTGGTCGTCGTCCAGCGCCGCCACCGAGTGCCCGTTCAGCACGTACTCGCCGGCCGTGGGCGTGTCCAGGCAGCCGATCAGGTTCATGAAGGTCGACTTGCCCGACCCCGACGGCCCCATGATCGCCACGTACTCGTTGCGGCCGATCACCAGGTCCACCCCGCGCAGCGCGCGCACGGTCTCGGCGCCCACGTCGTAGTGCTTCTCCAGGCCGCGCACCTGGATCACCGGCGCCTGCGCCGCCGTGCTCATCGCGCCGCCTTCCCGCCGCCGCGCCCGGCCCTGGGCGCGGGGGCCACGTGGATCGGCGCGTCGGCCTCCAGCTCGCGGATGGCGTCGAAGGGGCCCGAGACCACGGCGTCGCCCTCCTTCACCCCGCTCTTCACCTCGAAGTACTGCTCGCCGGCCACGCCCACCCGCACGGGCGTCCACACCGCCTTGTCGGCGCGCATCACGAACACGCCCTCCACCTCGTCGGCGCGCTTGTGCGCGTCGGTCCCGGGCGCGCCATCCGTGGCGGCCTGGGCGTCCTGGTCCTGCTCGCCCTTGAACTTCTTCCCCTGCCGGTCGCGCACGGTGACCGCCAGGATGGGGACGGAGAGCGCGCGGCTGCGCTGGTCGGTCACGATGTCGGCGGTGGCCGACAGGTCGGGGCGCAGG
>Ga0207706_10002707_pt1 | contig 17263 bp, 21 predicted proteins | sample KBSC53metaG_FD_184318 | JGI IMG/M metagenome (GOLD analysis project Ga0207706, IMG submission 184318) | Corn rhizosphere microbial communities from Kellogg Biological Station, Michigan, USA - KBS C5-3 metaG (SPAdes) (version 2) | ecosystem: Host-associated > Plants > Roots > Rhizosphere > Soil ... | reverse complement strand
AGCTGTTCGAAGCCTCGATGATCTGCCTGCGCGCCTCGACTTCCTTGTTGCGAAGGGCCTGCCGGATCTCGTCCTCGTCGCAATCCACGCCGGCTGCGGTGAGGTCGCCGAGAAGCTTGCGGATCACGTCATGCTCCCCCGCTTCCTCGAAGTCCGACCGGATCACGTCCTTTGCATAGGATTCCGTTTCCGCCTCGCTGAGGCCCATTTGTCGCGCGGCCCATTCGCCGAGCAAGCGATTGCGGCGCGCGAGGATGCGAAACTGCATCTCTTCGTCACGCGCATATTTGGCCTCGAAAGCACGCTCGCGGTCATCGAACTGGGTCATGCAAGATCCTTGAACATTTGCCGGCGCAGATAGGGGGCGGCGCGTCGGCGCGCAACGTCAAGAGCGCGCGCGCCACATCCTTACGATCAGAAGGACGACAGCGACAGCCGCCGTATCGGCGAGCCAGTCGAGAATGTCGCTGTCGCGATGAAGCGACGGGATCGCCTGGACCACCTCGATTGCCGCACCAAACAGCGAAAGGCGCACCAGCAGGCTCAGCAGCGCGGTCAGCGGATAGGCAAAACTTCCCAGCAGGGCGAGCGTGGCGAAGGCCGCGATATGCTGGACCTTGTCGTTAGGATGCCCGGGAACTTCCGGCGGATGCGGCAAGACCGCCATCACGAACGCAAAGCATGCGGCGGCCCAGAAGATTGCGCGCGCCGTTCGGCTGGCGCGCCATTCGCTGGGCTTCAAATCGTCACCACCAGCTTGCCGACCGCCTTCCGGTCGCGCAGCTCGACGATCGCCTCGCCGGCCCGCTCGAGCGGATAGGTCCGGCTGATTTTTGGGGCGATCTTCCCTTCTTCCCACCAGCGGAACAGCTGGTCCACATGTTCCGCGTTCCGCTTGGGATCGCGAGCGGCGAACGCCCCCCAGAAAACGCCGCATACGTCGCAGCTTTTCAGCAGCGTCAGGTTGAGCGGAAGTCTCGCGATCCCGGCGGGGAAGCCGACCACGAGGAACCTGCCCTGCCAAGCGATCGCCCGCAGCGACGCCTCGCTGTAATCGCCCCCGACGGGATCGAGGATCACGTCCGCGCCCGCCGCGCCGACCGCATCCTTGAAGAGCGCAGCCAGCGCCTTCTGTCCGTCCCGGTCGAACGGACCTGCCGGATAGACGATGGCCGAATCCGCGCCTGCGTCGCGAGCGGCCCGGGCCTTCTCTTCGGATGAGACGGCGGCCACGACCCGCGCTCCCAAAGCCTTCCCGATCTCGACCGACGCCATTCCGATTCCGCCGGCGGCTCCGAGAACGAGAAGCGTCTGTCCTGCCTCAAGCCCGCCGCGATCGACCAGCGCATGGATGGCGGTTGCATAGGTAAGGAGCAGGGCCGAGCCCTCCTCGAAGCTGCGTTCGGGTGGCAGTAAGATGGCGCGTTCGACGGGGACGATGAGCTGCTCGGCCAAGCCGCCGTAGCCGAGGGCCGCGATCAGCCGGTCGCCAGGAGCCCAGCCGGAAACGCCCGCTCCAACCTCGATGACCTCGCCCGCAATCTCGCCTCCAGGCGCGAACGGCCGAGGCGGCTTCATCTGGTACTTGTCCTCGATGATGAGGACGTCCGGGAAGTTCATCGCACAGGCGCGCACTCGGACGAGCAACTCGCCGGGGCCGGGCCTGGGGTCCGGAACCTCGCCTAGCTTGAGCGTCTCCGGGCCGCCTATTTCGTAGGAAAGGAGTGCTTTCACGGCTCGAACTTCATCCGACGCTGTGGCGTAGCTGGTAGAGGATGTGCGCTGCGAGCATCAGAAGCACGGCAAGGAGCGACGCGGTGAGCGCGGTTTCCTTGGCGTGCCGCCAGGTCATCCTTCGTAGCTCGCCGTCGTCTTCTCGCGGATCTCTTCGGGCGTCACGCCCGGCGCTGTCTCGACGAGACGGAAGGGACTCATGTGCGTCGAGCGCTGGAAGACCGCGAGGTCCGTGATGATCATGTCGACGACGTTCCTGCCGGTGAGCGGAAGCGTGCATTCGGGGATGAACTTCGGATCGCCGTTCTTGGAGACGTGCTCCATGACGACAATGATCTTCTTGACCCCCGCAACGAGGTCCATCGCCCCGCCCATGCCCTTGATCATCTTGCCAGGGACCATCCAGTTGGCGAGGTCGCCGTTTTGGCTGACCTCCATGCCGCCCAGCACCGCAAGGTCGATATGGCCGCCACGGATCATCGCGAAGCTGGTGGCGCTGTCGAAATAGCTGGACTGCGGAAGCTGGCTGATCGTCTGCTTGCCCGCATTGATCAGGTCGGGATCGACCTGGTCCTCATAGGGGAACGGCCCGATCCCCAGCATTCCATTCTCGCTCTGGAGCGTAACGGTCATCCCGTCGGGGACGTGATTGGCGACGAGCGTCGGGATGCCGATGCCGAGGTTCACATAGAAACCGTCCTGCAGCTCCCTCGCAGCCCTCGCGGCCATCTGGTCGCGGGTCCAGCCCTTGGTTTCAACCTGCGTTGCCATCAGTCGGCACTCCCGTTCTCAATCTCGCCGTCAACGGTCAATCGCTGCTCGTTCGGATGGCTCATGCTTCTTCCCGCTGCCGGACGGTCCGGAATTCGATCATCTTGTCGTAGGGCGCTCCGAGGATCAGTCGGTTCACGTAGATCGACGGAAGATGGATGCAGTCCGGATCGAGCGATCCCACGGGCACGATCTCCTCGACTTCGGCGACGCAGACCTTCCCGCATGTCGCGGCCGGAAGATTCAGGTTGCGGGCGGTTTTGCGGAACAACAGGTTCCCGCTCTCATCGGCCTTCCAGCCCTTGATGATGCTGAGGTCGGCGCGGATGCCGCGCTCGAGGATATATTCCTCGCCGTCGAACTCTTTGACCTCCTTGCCGTCGGCAACGACAGTTCCGACACCAGTCTTGGTATAGAAGCCGGGGATCCCCGCTCCGCCCGCGCGAAGGCGCTCGGCCAGCGTGCCTTGTGGGCAGAATTCGATTTCCAGCTCGTGCGCCAGATATTGCCGCTCGAACTCCTTGTTCTCGCCGACGTAGGAGGAGATCATCTTCTTGATCTGCCGGGTGCGGAGGAGCTTGCCGAGACCCTCATTGTCGATGCCCGCATTGTTCGAAGCGATGGTGAGATCCTTCACTCCGCTTGCCACAAGGGCATCGATCAAACGCTCGGGAATTCCGCACAGTCCGAAGCCGCCGGCGGCGATCGTCATTCCGTCGAACAGCAGCCCATCGAGCGCGCTCTCGGCATTGGGATAGATTTTCTGCACTTCGCCCCTCCTGAGGCTCGGCTATGATAAGTTGAACCGACTTTCAACTTTGTCGCTTCGGCTGGCGCGAAGTTCGGCTGCGCCATAGGAGCGCGTGCGAAAGGGGGTCAAGCCAAGCTTGGTTATTTGGCGCCCGTCGAAGGCCTGTATGTGAAGTCGAACGACGGGCTCCAGTTCTTGCCGTCGTCGGTCGATTGCTCGCCGAACTGGCGCACCGAACCGTCCCCATTCTTGCTGTAGGTCATTCGCACCAGGGGCCCGCCCCATTTGCCCGTGATCACCATCGCCTTGCCGTTCCAGCCACCGGTAAAGAATGCGCGCGAGCCGCTGGAATCGATCCAGAACTGCTCCCAATGCTTTTCAGCCGGCACGTAAATGCTCAACGAACCGCCGCCCGCCTTGCCGAGCGGCATCCAGTTCTCGCGTATGCCGCAGCCATAGACCGGTTCGACCAGGCTATGGGCCACCATCGCGCCCTTCGGATCGTAGACGTCCCATCGGCCGGCCCAGAAGTCGAGCCGATGAAATTCGGGGTCGGCGCAAGGCGCCGCGGAAGCCGCTGGCGCCGCTGTCTGTTGCGCCGCCGTTGACGCCGATGAAATAGCCAACAGGCTGAGTGCCGCGACGAGTTTCCGCATTCTCCCACCCCCGTCATTGCGAGCGTAGCGAAGCAATCCAGATGGCGCCTGGATTGCCGCGTCGCTGCGCTCCTCGCAATGACGTATCGACGAAACGGCGAACGGCAGCCTCAGCTTTTCAACTTCGCGAGCACTCCCTGCAGCTGCATCGCATTGCTCATGTCGCCTTCGACCTTGAGCTTGCCCATCATGAATGCCGTCATGCCGTCGAGCTGGCCCGCAGCCATTTGCTGCCAATCGTCCCAGCCGATCTTGATCGTCGTTTCCGCGGCTCCGTCGTCTTCGCTGACCTGCTGGGCGGCGCCGTCGAGCATGATCGCGCCTTCGCTGCCGCCAAAGTCGATCTTCACGCGCTTGCCGGGGATCCAGGCCTGGCCCTGCTGCATCCGCTCGACGAGTTCCTGCTTGGTCATCGCTTGCTTTCTCCTTTGTCAGTAGCGGTAGCCTGCCGTTGCTACCGCTTCAAGGCGCGCCTATCTGCGCTCGCATGGGATACGAAACCTCGCTCCAGCTCTTCATCGATGGCGTTTGGAAATCAGGCGAAGGCCGAGATTGCCACACCGTGGTCAACCCGGTCGACGCAAGCCCGATCGCCGAAGTCCCCTACGCAACCAAGGCCGATCTCGACGAGGCGCTTGCCGCGTCCGAACGTGCGTGGCCCGAGTGGCGCTCGACCGACGTCGAGAAGCGCGGCGCGATCCTCCACAAGGCGGCGGCGCTGCTGCGAGAACGAGCGGACCAGATCGGCGCGACCCTGACCCAGGAGCAGGGCAAGATCCTGGCCGAGGCAAAGGCGGAGGTCCTTGGGTCGGCGCAGCTTTTCGATTGGTATGCCGAGGAAGCGAAGCGCGATTACGGCCGAACGCTCGTTCGCCCGGCCGGGCAGCTCAGCCGGGTTATCCGTCAGCCGGTCGGCCCGACCGCGACCTTCACGCCATGGAACTTCCCGATCTATTTGCTCGCGAAAAAGGTGAGCGCCGCTCTTGCAGCGGGCTGCACGGTCATCTCGCGCCCCCCGCACGAGACTCCGGGCTGCACCACCGAGCTGTTCCGCGCGCTCGCCGACGCGGGCATCCCCGCGGGCGTCGCCCAGCTTGTCCATGGCGACGCAAACCTCATCAGCGAAACGCTGATCGCCAGCCGCGTCATCCGCAAGGTCAGCTTCACCGGCTCGACCGGCGTCGGCAAACATCTGATGCGGCTCTGCGCCGACAGCATGACGCGTGTCACGATGGAGTTGGGCGGCCACGCGCCCGTGCTGATCTTCGACGACTGCGACCTTGAGAAGACCCTCGACATGGTCGTCCCGCAGAAGTTCAGGAATGCCGGACAGGTTTGCGTCTCGCCGACCCGATTCTATGTCCAGCGCGGCATATACGACGCATTCGTGAAAGGCTTCGCGGAGCGAACTCAGAAGGTGAAGGTCGGCAACGGCCTGGAGGAAGGCGTGAAGATGGGCCCTCTGGCCAACAGCCGCCGGCCCGATGCGATCGAGACCCTCGTGCAGGACGCCAAGGCCAAGGGCGCGCGCGTCCTTGCCGGCGGCGAGCGCGGCGACGGAGGGTTCTTCTTCCAGCCTACCCTTCTCGCCGACGTTCCCAACGAGGCGAACATCATGAATGACGAGCCGTTCGGCCCGGTCGCCGTTTCGCGCCCCTTCGACACGTTTGAAGAAGTGATCGAGCAGGCCAACCGCCTGCCCTACGGCCTCGCTGCCTTCGCCTTCACCGAAAATGGCCGCCGCGCGAACCTGATCGGCGACCTCGTTGAAAGCGGCATGGTCGGGATCAACACCTTCGCGATCAGCGTCGCCGACGCTCCGTTCGGCGGTGTGAAGGATTCAGGCTTTGGCTCCGAGGGCGGCAAGGAAGGCCTTGAGAGCTACCAGGTCGTGAAGGCGATCCACCAGGCCTGATACTCCTTCGCACGTCAGCGGGATTCCCGCTTTCGCGGGAATGACGGGCTGAGTAAGACCCGCAACAATGCCACCTTCCCCCACACTTCGCTCCGGCGGCCGCATCCTCGTCGACCAGCTCAAGATCCAGGGCTGCGATCGCATCTTCACCGTTCCGGGCGAGAGCTTCCTCGCCGTCCTCGACGCGCTTCACGACATGCCTGAGATCGACACAATCGTCTGCCGCCAGGAAGGCGGTGTGGCCTATATGGCGGACGCCGACGGCAAGATGACGGGTCACCCGGGTGTGGCCTTCGTCACGCGCGGTCCGGGCGCAACCAATGCGAGCGCTGGCGTGCACGTCGCCTTCCAGGATTCCACGCCGATGATCCTGTTCATCGGCGACGTCGCGCGCGGCGACCGCGACCGCGAGGGCTTTCAGGAGATCGACTTTCCAGCCTTCTTCTCACCAATCGCCAAATGGGCCGCGCGGATCGAGGATGCCCGGCGCATCCCCGAATATATCGCCCGCGCGTACCGGGTTGCGACGGCCGGCCGACCCGGTCCGGTCGTGCTCGCGCTTCCCGAGGACATGCTGCGCGACGAGGTCGACGTGCCCGACCGTCCCTGCGTCCCGCCCCTCGCCGAGGAGCCCGATCCAGGGGCCATCCAGGCCATGTTCGAGCTTCTGAAGGAAGCCGCCTCCCCCGTCGCGATTGTCGGCGGAGCCGACTGGAGCCCGCGCGCATCGCATCATTTCGCAAACTTCGCCTTCCGCTACGGGATCCCCGTCGCGGCCGCATTCCGGCGCCAGGACGCCATCTGCAATACCTGCCAGGTCTATGCCGGTCAGCTCGGCTATGGACCGAACCCCAAGCTGCAGCAGCGCATTCGCGAAGCAGACCTGATCCTCGCCATCGGTCCGCGTCTCGGCGAAGCGACCACGGACGGCTACACCCTCATCACACCGGATCATCCGGGCCAGACGCTCGTCCACGTTCACCCGGATCCCAACGAGATCGGTCGGGTCTATCACGCTGACCTGCCGATCTGCGCCGATATGGGCGAGTTTGCCGAGATGCTCGACGAATGGATCGATCCCGATCTCGTGCGCTTTTCTTGCGGCGACGACGCGCACCGGGACTGGCTCGAGTGGTCGGAGCCTAAACCGCGTGACGGCGTGAAGCTCGATCTCGGGCCTTGCGTCGCCGCGATGCGCGAGCGGCTCCCTGACAATACGATCATTTGCAATGGCGCCGGCAATTTTTCGGGCTGGTGGCACCGCTATTGGCGCTACGGCCCAATGCCGACCCAATTGGCGCCGACCAGTGGTACCATGGGTTATGGCCTCCCCGCCTCGGTCGCTGCTGCGATTCGCTTCAAGGATCGGCCGGTAGTCTGCGTCGCCGGCGATGGAGACTTCCTGATGAACGGTCAGGAGCTGGCCACCGCGGCGCAATATGGGGCTGACCTGCTGGTCATCGTCGCCGACAATGCGAGCTACGGCACGATCCGGATGCACCAGGAGCGTGAGTATCCGAAACGCATCTCGGCGACGGAGCTCCGGAACCCCGACTTTGCGGCACTGGCCCGCGCATTCGGCGGCTGGGGGACGACCGTCGAAACAACGGAAGGGTTTGCCCCGGCACTCGACGAGGCCCTGAAGCTCAAGGGCATTCGCCTGATCCACTGCAAGACCGACGTCGAGCAGATCAGCAACGCGACGACCATCACCAAGCTTCGCGAGAAGGCCAAGGCCTATAGCGCTTGCCGCTTTCGTATTCTCTGACTAAAGTCAGAGAATGGCCGACGCCTGGATCGAGCGAGTCCGCAGCTTCAACCGTATTGTCACCCAGACGATCGGGGCGTTGCAGCAGGATTATCTCGGGCGGCAGCGCCCCCTCGGCGAGTCCCGCCTGTTGTTCGAAATTGGAGAAGATGGCGCAACAGCATCCGAGCTTCGCGCGCGACTGGGGCTCGACTCCGGATATCTCAGCCGGCTCCTTCGATCCCTGGAGCAGCAACAGCTTGTCGTGACGGGCCCAGACGCCTGCGACAAGCGCGTCCGCCGTGCCGAGCTGACGACCTCCGGATTGAGAGAGCTGCGTACCCTGAACCGGGATTCGGACCGATTGGCCAATGATATCCTTGAACCGCTTAACGGAGCGCAGCGGGCAAGGCTCACGACGGCCATGGCCGAGGTGGAGCGCCTGCTGACGGCCTCCGCGGTCCAGGTCGAACAAGTCGCGCCTACAAGCCGCGACGCGGAATTTTGCCTTGACCAATATTTCGCCGAGCTCGCCATACGTTCCGACGTGGGCTTCGATCCTGCGCTCAGCCTCTCGCCCACCCACGAGGAGTTCGCTCCGCCGAGCGGCACATTCCTGGTGATGCGGCTTCACGGCCGCCCGGTCGGATGCGGCGGTTTCAAGCGAGAGTCTGAAGGCGCCGCCTACATCAAGCGCATGTGGGTTTCGAATGATGCGCGCGGGCTCGGCCTTGGACGGCGGCTGCTGCAGGAACTTGAGCGGCGCGCGCGCTCGCTAGGCTACCGCAAGCTGAGGCTCGAAACCCAGAAATCCCTGACAGAAGCACAGCAACTCTATCGCTCGTCCGGATTTCGAGAAGTGTCGCCGTTCAACGACGAGGCTTACGCCCATCACTGGTTCGAAAAGGCGCTTTGACGCTGCGATCGCCGATGAGCTCACCGATCGGCGTGCCAGGCGCAGCCACGGCGGCCAGCTGGTGAGGCCGGAGCGCGGGCGACAGGTCATCGTCATCTTCAAAGTCGCCAGAAGGCAAAAGCGCTGCTCCGATAGTCGCCCCGAACAACGCGCCTAAAGCGTGGATTCTTCCCTAAACGAACATCCGAAGTGAACCCTTCGCATCGGACGCCTACCAGCCTTCTTCCCCAATAAGGGGAACGAAGCGAACTCCGCCGAGATCGGTCTCCTGAAGTGATCCATCCCTGCGCTTCGTTACCTTGACCAGCTTCTGCACCCAGCCGGGCTCGCCCAAGGGCATGACGATGGTTCCGCCGGGCACGACCTGCTCGATCAGTGCCTTTGGAACATGCGAGCCGCTCGCCGCAGCGAGGATGGCGTCGAATGGCGCGTGATCGCGACAGCCTTTCGTCCCGTCGCCCTCGACGATTTCGACCTTGTCGAAGCCGAGGCGCCGAAGTCGCTCGCGAGCGGCCACGACCAACTCGTGCTGCCGCTCGATGCCGACCACCTTGCCCGCAATCCGGCTGATCACCGCCGCCGCGTAGCCAGACCCGGCGCCGATCTCGAGGACCTTGTCTCCGGCTTTGATGCCCGCGGCCTGAATCATCAGGGCGACGATATAGGGCTGCGAAATCGTCTGGTTCGCCTCGATCGGAAGCGGATGGTCGCCATAAGCGAGATGCGCATATTCGTCGCTGATGAAGGCTTCGCGCGGAACTGCGCGGAACGCATCGAGGATTTCGGGCTCGGTAATGCCGCGGCGCCGCAACTGCCGCTCGATCATCGCCTCGCGGTCGACTGCGAAGTCGGTCAGGCTCGTGGACATGGTCCAGCTCCGAAGCCTCAAGAGAACCCGCCATATTGGGTCCACGTTTCCTCCGCGATAACGAGACGGCGGCACGACTCACATAAGGATCGTTCCTTACCGTGCTCGGGAGGCCGATGAGATGAAAGACATGGAGATCAGGTTCACCGGCTCGGTCCCGGCAAGTTACGACCGGCTGATGGTCCCGCTGATCTTCCAGCCCTACGCCGATGAGCTCGCCCGTCGCGCGACGGCGCTTCGGCCGAAGCGCATTCTTGAGACTGCGGCCGGAACGGGCGTCGTCACTCAGGCGCTCCACGAAGCGCTGCCCGATGCCGAGATCGTCGCCACGGACCTCAACCAGCCGATGCTCGACGTCGCCCGGGACCGGATCAGTGTCTCAAACGTCCGCTTCCAACAAGCCGACGCGCAGGAACTGCCGTTTGACGACTGCAGCTTCGACCTGGTCGTCTGCCAGTTCGGTTCGATGTTCTTCCCGGACAAGGTGCTGGGCCATTCCGAGGCTCGGCGCGTGCTTCGCGAAGGCGGCAATTACCTCCTCGCCATCTGGGACTCGATCGAACGGAACGAGGCCAGTGCCGTTGCGCAGCGGGTGCTCATCGACCTGTTTCCGGAGGATCCGCCGTTATTCCTGTGCGAGGGGCCCTTCGGTTATTCGGACCCGAAGAGGATCGACGGCGACCTGCGTGATGCGGGCTTTGCGAATGTCGAGATCGATACGGTCCAGCTTCGCAGCCGAAGTCCAACAGCCCGCGAAGCAGCTTCCGCGCTTTGTTACGGCACGCCGATGTCCGTCGAGCTCGAAGAGCGCGAACCCGGCAGCCTCGACCGTGCGTTCGAACAAGTCGAGCGATCGCTCCTCGCGTTCGAGGGACCAACCGGATTTGACGCGCTTCTGTCGGCGCACATCGTGACCGCGACTAGATAAGGCCAGCCAGCGGACAAGTCTTGATTAGATCAGTCCGGCAAGCGGACTGCTGGGATCGGCATAGCGGCGCTTCTGCATCCGTCCGGCCAGGTAAGCGAGCCGCCCCGCCTCTACCGCCGCCTTCATCGCCCGCGCCATCAGAACCGGATCCTGGGCTTCGGCGATCGCCGTGTTCATCAGCACGCCGTCGCATCCGAGTTCCATCGCCTCAGCTGCGTCGCTGGCCGTTCCCACGCCCGCATCGACCAGCACCGGGACATTCGCGCCCTCGACGATCAATCGGATCGTCACCCTGTTCTGGATCCCAAGGCCCGACCCAATCGGCGCACCCAGCGGCATGATCGCGACGGCGCCTGCTTCTTCCAGCTGCTTGGCGGCGATCGGATCGTCGACGCAATAGACCATTGGCTCGAAGCCTTCCTTCACGAGGACTTCGGTCGCTCGCAGCGTTTCGCGCATGTCGGGGTAGAGCGTCTTCGCTTCACCCAGCACTTCGAGCTTCACAAGGTTCCAGCCGCCGGCCTCGCGCGCCAGCCGCAAAGTGCGGATCGCTTCCTCGGCCGTGAAGCAGCCTGCCGTGTTCGGCAGATACGTGATTTTCGCAGGGTCGATGAAATCCGTCAGGCGGGGCTGGCTGGGATCGGAGATGTTCACGCGCCGAACCGCGACGGTGACGATCTCGGCCCCCGAGGCTTCGACCGCCGCCGCATTCTCCTCGAGGCTTTTGTACTTGCCGGTGCCAACGATCAGCCGCGAGCAGAAAGTGCGTCCTGCGACGGTCCAGCTGCCGGCCTTGATATCCTGCTGCGCCGTCACTCACCCACCTCCAACGAAATGCACGATCTCATAATCGTCCCCGTCCTCGACGCAGACCTCCCGGAGGCTGGAGCGCGGTACGATCTCCAGATTCCGTTCGACCGCGACACGTGATGGGTCGAGCCCGAGGCCATTCACCATCTCGGCTATGCTGATCCCACCGGGAACGCGTCGGTGCTCGCCGTTGACGCGAATCCCAAGGCTGTCATCGAGGCTCATCGCGGCCTGCCAATAAGAGCCGCGCTAACCCGTTGCAAACGCTTCGAACGACTGTTCAGGGTGGACGTACAGCGCGCCGCGTGACAGAGCGCACCGCCAAAGGGACAGGGATTAGTATGGCTCAACCGAAAGACCCCGCCGGCAGCGGCGACAAGGGCGGAATGCGGATAGACACGAAGCTGGTGCGCGAACTCGCAGCGCTTCTCTCCGACAATGAACTGACCGAGATAGAAGTTGCGGACGGCGATCGCAGGATCAAGGTGAAGCGCGAGGCTCCGGGCGTGATCGGCGCCGCGCCCGCCGCGTTCATGGCATCTGCGCTAAGCGCGCCGCCAATGCAGGCGAAAGAGGATCTGGGCACCGAAGCACCCGCAGAGGACCTCGGCGGAACCGCGGTCAAGTCGCCGATGGTCGGCACCGCCTATCTGTCGCCAGAACCCGGTGCCAATGCCTTCATCGCCGTCGGCAAGCCGGTGAAGGCGGGCGACACGCTTCTCATCGTCGAAGCCATGAAGGTAATGAACCCGATCACGGCTCCTGCGGCCGGGACGATCAAGAAGATCATGATAAGCGATGGCCAGCCCGTCGAGTTCGACCAGCCGCTGGTGATCATCGGCTGATGAAAATCCAGAAGCTGCTGATCGCCAATCGCGGAGAAATCGCGCTCCGCATCCATCGCGCTTGTCACGAAATGGGCATCAAGACCGTCGCGGTTCACTCGACTGCCGACGCCGATGCCATGCACGTTCGCCTGGCCGACGAGACCGTTTGCATCGGCCCTCCGTCCGCGACGGAATCCTATCTCAACATCCCCAACATCATCTCGGCTGCGGAGATCGTCCACGCCGACGCGATCCACCCCGGTTACGGGTTCCTTTCTGAGAACGCGCAGTTCGCCGAGATCGTCGAAAGCCACAACATCATCTGGGTCGGTCCGAAGCCCGAGCATATCCGGACGATGGGCGACAAAATCGAGGCGAAGCGCACAGCCGCGAAGCTCGGCCTGCCCCTGGTGCCCGGCTCCGACGGCCCGCTTACCAGCATCGCGCAGGCAAAGAAGCTGGCCGAGGACATCGGCTATCCTGTCCTGATCAAGGCGGCCTCGGGCGGGGGCGGCCGCGGAATGAAGGTCGTTCCGTCAGAGGACCAGCTCGAAAGCCTGATGAGCCAGGCGGCATCCGAAGCGCGCTCGGCCTTCGGCGACGACACCGTCTACATGGAAAAATACCTGGCCGATCCGCGCCATATCGAGTTCCAGGTGTTCGGCGACGGCAACGGCAAGGCGATCCATCTCGGCGAGCGCGACTGCTCGCTCCAGCGACGGCACCAGAAGGTCCTCGAGGAAGCGCCTTCACCGGTCCTCACTCCCGAACAGCGCTTCGGCATGGGGACATTGGTCGCCAACGCCATGGCCGAGATGGGCTATCGGGGCGCCGGCACGATCGAGTTCCTGTACGAGGACGGTGAGTTCTACTTCATCGAAATGAACACCCGGCTGCAGGTCGAGCATCCGGTCACGGAGATGATCAGCGACATCGACCTGGTACGCGAGCAGATCCGCGTCGCGTCAGGCGAAGGCCTCTCCTGCACGCAGGCTGAGGTGCAGCTTCACGGTCATGCGATCGAGTGCCGGATCAACGCCGAGGACCCCGAGACCTTTGCGCCATCGCCGGGCCTTGTGACGAATTACGTCGCGCCAGGCGGAATGCACGTCCGCGTCGATAGCGGCCTCTACACCGGCTACAGGGTGCCGCCTTATTACGACAGCATGATCGGCAAGCTGATCGTCTACGGCATGACCCGCGACGACTGCATCATGCGTCTCCGCCGGGCGCTCGAGGAATATGTCGTCGAGGGCATGAAGACGACCATCCCGCTTCACCAGAAGCTCGTCCGCGACCCGGAATTCCAGTCCGGCGTCTACACGATCAAATGGCTTGAGCAGTGGCTCGCGCGAAAGAGCGAATCCGCAGCCTGATCGGCTAATCCTACTTTCCGTGCCGACGCCTCGTTTCATGTGACGCGGTCTTCTTCTTTGCCGAGCTTTTCTGTTTCGAGGAGCTCTTATGCGTCGAGGCCTTGTGACTCGCCGAGTTCTTGCGATGCCCCAGGTTCTTGCCTTTTGAAGCCTTGTGCTCCGAGCTTGCGAGATCCTCCTTCATCAGATCCCGGCAGCTGCTGCTCTTCATGATTTGCGTGTAAGTCATCTTGTGGCATCGGTTGACCGTCTTCTTCGAAGCTTTCGCGGTCGCCTCGTGCTTCTGCGTTTTGCGTGAAGCTTCGTGCTTCCGGTTCGCCGATCGCGAACCAGCCTTCGAGTTGTGCGAGCTTTTTGCAGAAGCGCGGGAGGTCTTCGCCGAACCCCTATTCGACGCACTTTTCTTGGCAGAACTCTTCTTGGCCTTCGCGCTTGATCCCGACGAGTGATGGCCGCTTACGTCGACCCAGCGGTGGCTCGGGCCCGATTTTGACATTGGCGGAAATGGAGGGGGCGCTGGCGCAACCGAGGTCGGCGCCGACTGGTCGGCTGGCGGCGTCTGCTGCGCCGCGACCGGAGATCCGAAAAGCGTGAATGCGATGCCCGCGCATGCAAGGGCGATCCGCTGCATGATAGAAATTCCCCCCACTCAAATCTTCGCGTCCAAGGGACGTTGGCGCAGGATAGACTGCGGTTCCATCAAGGGCACCGGCTGACCTTTGAGCTTCACCCGAAGCTTTGCACGGACTGGCGCTAACGCTGATACAGCGAGAGCCGAGGCTAATGTTGGCGCTGTCGACCGAAGGCCGGCCGTCGTGCCTCACTCGGGTTGTCTGTCCAAGTAGAGATAGGACGGGTCAAACTCACCGGCTCGCTTGAGCTCGTCAAACTGAAGGATGGTAAGTCGTCGGTTCTCCAGCTCGATAAGCGCTTCGCGCCTCAGGGCCTGGAGCGTGCGGTTCACGTGCACCGCGGTGAGCCCAAGACAACTCGCCAGCTGTTCCTGGGTGATCGGGAAATCAAAGCTTGCGCCGGTCGTCTTTCCCACGACATCCAGTCGGAGAAAGATCTCGCAGAACAGATGCGCCATTCTCGAAAACGCATTCCGACGTCCAAGCGAGACGGCCCATTGCCGGTGAATGGCTGCGTCCACGTTCGTGCTGAACCAATAGACCCGAGCAATGTGCGGAAACCGGTCGGTCAGCTCTTTCAATCGCTCGTGCGGAACCAGGGCGATGATTGAATCCGCCAAGGCAACCACGTCATGATCTAGCCGCTTCAGGGTGAAGCCATGGAGGTCCGCGAAATCGCCCGGCACGTGCAGCTCGGTAATATGACGCGCGCCGCCCGCCATATCGACTGCGCGCGCAAGCCAACCGTCAATCAGCAGGACGCTGTGTTCGAGTTTTTCACCTTCGCGAATTAGCGTTCTGTGCGCACTTACGCGCTGCGTCTGGCTGACCAGGGCTCGGATCGCTTGTTCCTCGGCGGCGCCGATGACGTCGCGCTTTCTCAGTCTTCGAAGATGAGCATCGATCACTAGGTTTAGTCCTCGGGGGCTGACAGTCGCGTTGCGATTGCCGTCGGACTCGAAACGAACTTTGCCCATTGAGGATGCATTCCTGTCGGCCAGAGGGGCCGGTGGACACGGAACAGCGAGGTTGATCCTAAGTTCTAGTCGAATGGGCCGCTCGGCGTGCATTCTCCTAGCCCTTCTCTCCGCTTGTTCAGAGGGCGCCGCCAAAGACCTCCAATATATCAAGCAGGCGCGCTCGATTGGCGCCGAATGGGCGCTGGTCAATGACCAGGCGCATTCCGGCCGCGTCACCACAGTTTACGTTCAGTCGATGCATCATTGGCTGCACGACAGCCTTCAGACCGCATCGTCATCGTTGACTCAGCCGCAGTCCGAATACGGACGGGAAATAAGCCAGCTACTCGCCGAGCCCGCCGACGCCCCGCCCGACCAGCTTCGATCCCACGTGACGAAGCTTAAGCAGATAGAGGACCAGCTTGAATCCGCTTGAGCTGACCCTCGGGATCATGACGGCAGTCGGAGGGTTCGTCGACATCAGCGAGCTCGTGTTTGCCGCCAGGGCCGGATCGACGTTCGGCTTTGCACTGATCTGGGTATTCGCTTTCTCGACGGTCGGCATCGTCGTCTTTTCGGAGATGAGCGGACGGGTTGCGGCGGTGGCAAAGCAGCCCGTCTTCAACCTGATGCGTCATCGGCTAGGACTGAAACTCGGGCTGGTGACCCTGGTCGCGTCGGTGATCAGCAACCTCATCACCTGCGCCGCGGAGATTGGCGGCGTCGCGCTGATGCTCAATTATCTTTTGGGCCTGTCTTACGTTCTGATGGCGGTTGCCATGACGATCGCGCTGATCGTTTCGATCTGGGTCCTGCCCTTCAAATGGATCGAGCGCGCCTATGGTCTCCTAGGACTCTTCATGATCGTCTTTGCGGCTGCGCTGTTCGCAAACCACGCTCCGTGGACGCGGATTGCAGGTGGCCTGGTGCCGCAGGTTCCGCGCGGACTGACCACGAAGGAAATGCTGAGCTTCGGCTATTTCTGCGTCGCGATCGTCAGCGCCGTGATGTTCCCTTACGAAGTCTATTTCTATTCATCGGGCGGGATCGAGGAAGAATGGGGTCCCAAGGACATCCTGACCAATCGCCTCACCAGTATCCTCGGAATGGGCCTCGGCTCGCTGCTCGCAATCGCGATCCTGGCCAATTCTGCCATATTGTTCGGCCCCGCCAACGTGGACCCGGCGATTCCCGGCACCGCTGCGCTCGAGGCGGCAATTCCGTTCGGCAAATGGGGCCTGATCCTGGCTCTGCTCGGAATGTTCTTCGCCGTCGCCGGGGCGGCGGTCGAGACATGCCTCGCGAACGCATATTCGATCGCGCAATTCTTCGGCTGGGCTTGGGGTCGTCACAAGAAGCCCTGGGAAGCGCCGCGCTTCACGCTCACCTGGATCATCCTGTTCCTGGCAGCCCTCGCCATCGTACTGACCGGCGTCGACGTGATGACCTTGGTCGAGTTTGCGGTTCTGTTCTCGATCCTGGTTTTGCCGCTAACCTATCTCCCGCTCCTCCTTCTTTCGGGTGACCGCAAGTTCATGGGCCGGTACGCCAACGGCGCTGTCACCAAGTGGCTCGGCTGGTTCTACTTCTGGATCGTCTGCATCGCGGCGGTCGCTGCACTGCCGCTCTATTTCCTGACCTCGGGAGGCAATGGGTGAAGCCCGACGGCGCCATCAAGCTCGTCAGCGAGCTGCTCGATCTTCCTCTGATCGACAGCAACGGCCGATATTGCGGCATTGTCGACGATGTCGAACTCAAGGGTCAGGCAGGGAAGCCGCTGCGGCTCGAGGCCCTCCTGGTCGGGCCCGGCGCTTATTCGGGCCGCCTGCCGCGATGGGCGATGAGCCTGCTTCGAATGACGGCCGGCGACCGGCTTACTCGCGTGCCGCTCGGCCAGATCCGAACGATCGGCGCAGCAGTCGAACTGAAGGTCCCGGGCGAAAAGCTCGGCCTGCGGAAGACGGAGGATCGGGTGGAAGGCTGGTTGCCGAAAAGGGGAGCGCTGTAATGAGGCTGTCCTCGCTTCGCGGAAAGCTCGTGCGGACGCTCGACGGAGACAAGCTAGGGCGAATACATGAAGTGCATTGCGAAAATGGGCGCGTCGTCTCGCTGATGTGCGGCCCCGGCGGGATTATCGAGCGCTGGACGGCCAAGGCGAAGGGCCGGCGGCCGAGTTTCTCGGCTACTGCGACCAGGCCATCAGCGAGGAAGCCATTCGCGCCATTCTGGCCGACCCGGCTCGCGCCGCCCTGCCCGACAAGCTAGGCGACCAGTACGGCCTGATCGCCTACGCCACCGCCAACGCCCGCGACAAGGAAGTGGCCCAGGCGGCCGGCGTGCTGATCGGACGCTTGGGCCACTTCCTTGTCGCGG
>Ga0207706_10002704_pt1 | contig 17271 bp, 13 predicted proteins | sample KBSC53metaG_FD_184318 | JGI IMG/M metagenome (GOLD analysis project Ga0207706, IMG submission 184318) | Corn rhizosphere microbial communities from Kellogg Biological Station, Michigan, USA - KBS C5-3 metaG (SPAdes) (version 2) | ecosystem: Host-associated > Plants > Roots > Rhizosphere > Soil ... | reverse complement strand
CACGCTCAACAGCGTCGGCGCAACCACCGGCGTGCGGGTCGATGCCATCGACCCGAGCGTCGGCAGCGTCGGCGTGCCGGCCAGTGGCCACTACAACGCAGGCGACGTGCTCACCTTCACCGTGAACACCAGCGAGGCCGTCGTCGTCGACACCAGCGGCGGCACGCCGCGCCTGGTGCTCGACATCGGCGGCAGCACCGCCTACGCCAGCTACATGTCGGGCTCCGGCAGCACGGCGCTGGTGTTCCAGTACACCGTGCAGGCCGGTGACACCGATGCCGACGGTATCGCAGTGGGCAGCCTGCAGGCCAACGGCGGCACGCTGCGCGACGCGGCCGGCAACACGATGCCGCTTGCGCTCAACAGCGTCGGCAGCACCAGCGGCGTGCTGGTCGACACCACCGCGCCTGCAGCCTCAGGCATCGTGCGCGTGGATGCCTCGCCCACCAGCGCCGCTTCGGTCAGCTACACCGTCACGTTCTCGGAAGACGTGAGCGGCGTCGATGCCACCGACTTCACGCTGGCCGGCACCGGCAGCGCCAGCGGCAGCATCGCATCGGTCACCGCGGTCGATGGCCACACCTACACCGTGCTGGTCAACGGCATCGGCGGCACCGGCACGCTGGGCCTGAACCTCAAGGGCAGCGGCACCGGCATCGCCGACCTCGCGGGCAACGCGATCAGCGGCGGTCTCACCGGCGCGGTCTACAGCATCGACCGCGATGTACCCACGGTGGCCTCGGTGAGCGTGCCGGCCGACGGCACCTACGTGGCCGGGCAGAACCTCGACTTCACGGTGAACTTCAGCGAGGCGGTCACGGTCGACAGCACCGGCGGCACGCCGCGCATCGCGGTCACGCTCGACACCGGCGGCACCGTCTACGCCAACTACCTCTCGGGCTCCGGCACCAGCGCACTGACCTTCCGGCTCACGGTGGCCACCGGCCAGCTCGACAGCAACGGCATCACGCTCGCATCGAGCATCGATACCAACGGCGGCACGCTGCGCGATGCAGTGGGCAACAACGCGGTGGCTGCGCTCAATGGCGTGGGCTCGACCACCGGCGTGCACATCGACGCGATCGACCCCACCGTGGCCAGCGTCTCAGTGCCGGGCAGCGGCCATTACGTGGCCGGCGATGTGCTCACCTTCACGGTGAACACCAGCGAGGCCGTGGTCGTCAACACCGGCGGCGGCACGCCGCGCCTGGTGCTCGACATCGGTGGCAGCACCGCCTACGCCAGCTATGTGTCGGGCTCGGGCAGCGGCGCGCTCGTGTTCCAGTACACCGTGCAGGCCGGCGACAACGATGCCGACGGCATCGCGGTGAGCAGCCTGCAATCCAACGGCGGCACGCTGCGTGACGCGGCCGGCAATGCGCTGGCGCCTGCGCTTGCCGGCGTGGGCAGCACGGCCGGCGTCGTCGTCGACACCACCGCGCCGCAGATCATCGACATCACCCGCCTCGACGCCACGCCCACCACCGCGCGCACCGTCGGCTATTCGCTGGTGTTCTCCGAAGACGTCAGTGGCGTCGATGCCTCCGACTTCGCGCTGGTGCGAGGCGGCAACGCCAACGGCGCCGTGATCTCGGTGACGCAGGTCGATGCACGCCACTACACGGTGGCCGTCGGCAACCTCGTCGGTTCCGGCGAAGTGGTGCTGCAGCTCAACGCGGCCGGCAGCGGCATCGTCGATGCGGCCGGCAACGCGGTGTCCGCGGGCGCCAGCGGCGGCGCGTACCTGCTGGTGCCGGTGCCCACGCCGCCGCCGGTGGTCGAAGTGCCGGCGCCCCCGCCGCCGGCACCCGCCGCGCCTGCGCCTGCACCGTGGACGCCGCCGATCACCTTCACGCCCACCGAACCGGTCAACCAGGCCGACGTGCCGACCATCAAGCCGGTGACGGCACCGGCGGCAGGCCCGGGCTCCGCGCCGGGCGGCGCTGGCAGCGTCGTGGCGCCGCTGGCCATCGACACGGGCGGCACCGGCGGCGTGACGATCGCACCGCGCGCCGAGGCGCGCACCAGCTTCATCGAGGTGGGCTCCGGCTCGGCCCGCGGGCTGCAGGCCATTCCCGACATCGGCGACTTCTCGGTGCGCGCCGGCCAGCCGCTGAGCATCGGCCTGCCGGCCTCGACCTTCACGCACAGCGACCGCGGCGAGCAGATCACAGTCGAGGTGCGCCAGTCGGATGGCCGGCCGCTGCCCAACTGGCTGAAATTCGACCCGGTCACCGGCACGCTCTCGGGCCAGCCGCCGGCCGGGCTGAACCAGAAGATTTCGATCGAGGTGATCGCTCGCGACAGCAAGGGCAACCGGGCCAGCTCGCATGTCGACATCGAGGTGAAGAGCGCTACGGCCAAGCCGCAGAGCTCGCTGTTCGATCCCGATGGCGCCGACCTCGATCCGGCCGAGCTGCAACGCCTGCTGGCGCAGCAGCAGCCGGCCGCACCCGCCGGCCGGCCTGCGCTGGCCGCCCAGTTCGAACGCCATGGCAGCGCGGCCCGACAGGCCGAGCGCGCCGCGCTGATCCAGCACCTGCAGGCCGCCTCGCTGCAGGGCTGACCCACAACAACGTCCAGGAGAGCCACGAAGATGTCGAGCATCCACCGCCACCCGCCCCGCACGCTGTTCGCCGCGCTGATCACCGCCGGCCTCGCCGGCTGCGCGATCCAGCCGCATCCGCTGACCGCCGACGAGCGGCAGGCCACGGTGCAGGCCGACCGCGCGGCGATGACGCAGCAGCAGGAGCCGGTGCAGGGTCCGATCACGCTCGAGGAGGCGATGGCCCGCGCCATCAAGTACAACCTCGACCATCGGCTCAAGCTGATGGAAGCCGCGGTGTCGCAGCGCCAGCTCGACCTCTCGCGCACCGACCTGCTGCCCAAGCTCACGGCCGCGGCCGGCTACAACACGCGCAGCAACGAGCTGGCCTCGTCGTCGCGCAGCGTGCTCAGCGGCCAGCAATCGCTGGAGCCTTCCACCTCGAGCGACCGCGACCATTTCACCGGCGACCTCACGCTGAGCTGGAACGTGCTCGACCTCGGCGTGAGCTACTACGGCGCGCGCCAGCAGGCCGACCGCGTGCTGGTGGCGGAGGAGCGCCGCCGCAAGGTGCTGCACCTGCTGATGCAGCAGACCCGCCAGGCCTGGTGGCAGGCCGCCGGCGCGCAGCTGCTCGAAGGCAAGATCGAGCCGGTGCTCGACCTGGCCCGCCGCGCGCTCGACGATTCGCGCAAGGTCGAGGTCGAGAAGCTGCGCTCGCCGCTGGAGGCGCTGAATTACCAGCGCCAGCTGATCGACATCGTCCGCCAGCTCGAGGCCGTGCGCGACGAGCTCGCGCAGGCCAAGCCGCGGCTGGCCTCGATCATGAATCTCGAACCCGGCCAGTCCTTCACCGTGGCCGTGCCCGGCGCGATGCAGGCGCCGCGGGTCAACCTGCCGGTGGCCGGCATGGAAGAGGCCGCGCTGCTGCGCCGGCCCGAGCTGGTCGAGGCCGAATACAACGAGCGCATCGGCGTGCTCGAGACGCGCAAGGCGCTGGCGCGCCTGCTGCCCGGCCTGGAGATCGACCTCGGCACCCATTACGACAACAACAGCTTCCTGTGGAACAAGCAGTGGAGCGACGCCGGCCTGCGCGTGAGCTGGAACCTGTTCAACCTGTTCAGTGCCGACAAGATCCGCGGCCTGGCGCAGGCCCAGCTCGACGTAGCCCACCAGCAGCGCCTCGCGCTGAACATGGCGGTGCTGACGCAGGTGCACGTGGCGCGGCTCGACTACCTCGGCCGGCTGAAGCAGTACGAGCTCACCGACGACCTCAACAAGGTGGAGCAGCGCATCCTGCACTACACCCGCAATGCGGCCACTGCCAACACGCAAGGCAAGCTGGAGGAGATCCGAGCCGCGGCGGCCGCGATGATGTCGGAGCTGCGGCTGTACCAGAACTACGGCGCGCTGCAGGGCGCCTACGGCCAGCTGATCGCCACGCTGGGGCTGGACCCGCTGCCCGACTCGGTGCCCGGCCACGACCTCAAGACCCTGGGCGAGGCGGTGCGCGCCTCGGAGCAGAATTGGACGAAGACCGTCAACCCCGGAGGTGGTGCATGACCCGACGTGTCGGGCCGATTCTCTTCATCCTCGCCTTCGCCTCTGCCTTCATCCCCCTCGGCGCCGTCGCGCAGGCCGCCGGCGGCAGCAGCCTCGTCGCCGACAAGGACGGCCGCATCCGCACGCAGCTCAGCGCGCGCAATGCGGTCACTGTCTCGTCGGAGATCCCGGCACGCATCGCCAGCCTGCCGCTGCGCGAAGGCGATGCCTTCCGTGCCGGGCAGCAACTCGTCGGCTTCGACTGCGCGCTGCACCAGAGCCAGCTGCGCAAGGCCGAGGCCACCGTCGAGGCGGCCAATGCGGTGGTGCAGTCCAACCAGCGCATGGCCGAGCTCAACTCGATCGGCAAGTTCGAGGTCGAGCAGGCGCAGGCCAAGCTGAAGGAGGCGCAGGCCGAGGCCGCGAGCGCCAGGCTGCTGGTCAGCCGCTGCAGCATCGCGGCGCCCTTCGCCGGCCGCGTCGCCAAGCGGCACGTGGCGGCGCACCAGTACGTGACGCCGGGCAACGCCTTGCTCGACATCCTCGAGACCGGGCAGCTCGAGCTGCAGATGATCGTGCCGTCGAAATGGCTGGCCTGGCTGAAGCCGGGCAGCCCCTTCTCGGTCGACGTGGAAGAGCTCGGGAAGAGCTACCCCGCCAAGGTGCAGCGCCTGGGCGCGCAGATCGACCCGGTGAGCCAGACCGTCGCGGTCTATGGCGTGATGGACGGCACCCAGCCCGGCCTGCTGCCGGGCATGAGCGGCTGGGCCGTGTTTCCGCAACGCAAGTAGGCGATGAGCGGGCCCGATCCTTCCGTTCCGCTGCTGAGCCTGCTGCAGCTGCAGCGGCGCGCGCGCCAGGCCGACAGCGTCGAGGCGCTGGGCTTCGTGATCGTCAACGAGACGCTGCAGCTCACGCGCTACCGCCAGGCCGCGCTGTGGGCCGCGGGCGGACTGGGCCAGGTGGCGGCCGTCTCCGGCCTGCCGCAGCCCGACCCGAACGCGCCCTACGTGCAGTGGCTGGCGGGCGTGTGCCGCCACCTGATGCGCGAGCAGCCCGAGGCGGCCGAGGTCGGCGCCGGCGCACTGCCCGCGGCGCTGGCCGCCGACTGGGCCGAATGGCTGCCCGCCCATGCGCTGTGGCTGCCGCTGGGCCGAGAAGGCGAGCCGGCCGACGCCGGCCTGCTGCTCGCACGCGACGAGCCCTGGCCGCCGCACGAGCTCGCGCTGCTGAAGGAGCTGGGCCATGCCTACGGCCATGCGCTGCATGCCTTCAAGCCGCAGCGCGCGCTGCGCGACCGCCTGTTCGGCGCCTTGCGCGCCGGCAAGGCGCGGCGCCGCCTGCTGATCGGCGCACTGGTCGCCTGCCTGTTCCCGATCCGCCTCACCGCGCTGGCGCAGGCCGAGGTCGTGCCGCAGGATCCCTTCATGGTGCGAGCGCCGCTCGACGGCGTGATCGACCGCTTCGACATCCGCCCCAACCAGCCGGTCAAGCCCGGCACGCCGCTGTTCAGCCTGGACACCACCGCGCTGCGCGCCCGCATGGCGCTGGCACGCAAGGCAGTGGACACCGCGCAGGAGGAATACCGCCAGTCGGCGCAGCTCGCCGTCACCAGCGACAAGAGCCGCGGGGAGATCGCGCTGCGCCGCGGCAAGCTGCAGGAGAAGGCGGTCGAGATGGACTACACCGCCGAGCAGCTCGACCGCGTGCAGGTCAAGGCCGACCGCGCCGGCATCGCGGTGTTCGCCGATGCCAGCGACTGGGTCGGCAAGGCGGTGACGCTGGGCGAGCGCGTGCTGCAGGTGGCCGACCCCGCCAAGGTGGAGCTGGTGGCCTGGCTGCCCGCGGCCGACCTGCTGCCGGTGGCCCCCGGCGACACGCTGACGCTCTACCCGCAGGGTGCGCCGCTGCAGTCGTTCGAGGCCAAGGTGCTGAGCGTGGCCTACCGCGCCGAGGTCACGCGCGACGGCTTCCTGGCCTACCGCATGAAGGCGCAGTTCGCGCCGGGCCAGGCCATGCCGCGCATCGGCCAGCTCGGCACCGCGCGCGTGCAGGGCGGCTGGGCGCCGCTGATCTACGTCGCGCTGCGGCGGCCGCTCGCGGTGGTGCGCCAATGGATGGGATGGTGATCCCCCTGCCGCCGCTGCGGCAGGACCTCGCGCTGCACCCCGGCCCCGACGCGGCCGACGGCACCCCCACCTGGACGCTGCACGACCCGGCGAGCAACCGCTTCTTCGCGCTCAGCTGGCCGGCCTTCGAGCTGCTGTCGCGCTGGGCGTTGGGCAGCGTGCAGGCGGTGGTGGCCGCGGTCAACCGCGAGACCACGCTGAAGGTCGGAGACACCGATCTCATCGGCCTGCTGCAGATGCTGCAGGGCAACCACCTGCTGGTCGCTGCCGGCCCGCAGGACACGCAGCGCCTGGCCGCGCACGCGCAGGCGCTGAAGCTCTCGCCCGGCCAGTGGCTGCTGAAGAACTACCTCTTCTTCCGGCTGCCGCTGCTGCGGCCGATGCACTGGCTGCAGCGCATGAGCCGCCGGGTGCGCTGGGCCTACAGCCCGGCGTTCTGGGCCTGCATCGCCGCGCTCACCGTGCTGGGCCTGGGCCTGGCCTCGCGCCGCTGGGACGAGTTCACCCACACCTTCACCTCCTACGCCAGCTGGGAGGGCCTGCTCGCGATCGGCCTCGCGCTCAGCGTCGCCAAGGTGCTGCACGAGCTGGGCCATGCCTTCACCGCCACGCGCTACGGCTGCCGCGTGCCGACGATGGGCGTGGCCTTCCTCGTGATGTGGCCGGTGCTCTACACCGACACCAACGAAGCCTGGAAGCTCACCTCGCGGCGGCAGCGGCTGGCGATCGGCGCGGCGGGCATGGCCAGCGAGCTGGCGCTGGCCGCGGTGGCGCTGGTGGCGTGGAGCGTGCTGCCGGCCACGCCGGCCTGGGGGCCGGTGCGATCGGGCGCCTTCCTGCTCGCCACCACCACCTGGCTGCTCACCGTGGCCATCAACGCCAGCCCGTTCATGCGCTTCGACGGCTACTTCCTGCTGTCGGACGCGGTCAACCTGCCCAACCTGCACGAACGCGCCTTCGCGCTCGCGCGCTGGTGGATGCGCGAGCGCCTGTTCGGCTGGGGCGAGGCACCGCCCGAGCGTTTCTCCCCCACGCGGCAGCGCTGGCTGATCGCGTTCGCGTTCGCCACCTGGCTGTACCGGCTGGTGCTGTTCTTCGGCATCGCGCTGCTGGTCTACCACGCGTTCTTCAGGGCGCTCGGCCTGGTGCTGATGGCGGTGGAGCTGGGCTGGTTCATCGCACGCCCCGTATGGCGTGAGCTGAAGGCCTGGTTCCAGCACCGCGACGGCCTGCGCTGGAACCGCGCTTCGCGTCGCACCGCGCTGTTCGCCGCCGCCGGGCTGGTCGTGCTGCTGTGGCCGTGGCAGACCACGGTGCGCGCACCGGCAGTGCTGGGTGCGCTGCAATCGCAGGCGCTGTATGCGCCCTATGCCACGCAGGTCGTCGGCACGCTGCCCCGCCCCGGCCAGCCGGTCAAGGCCGGCCAGCCGCTGCTGCAGCTGCGTTCGCCCGAGCTCGCCGCCCGGCTCGCACAGGCCCAGGCCCGCGAACAGCAGCTGCAATGGCAGCTGAGCCAGCAGCCCTTCGACGAGCGCTTGATGGAAGCCGGCGCCGCGCTGCGCAAGCATTGGGAAGCCGCCGCCGCCGAAGTCGCCGGCCTTCAGGACGAGATCCGCCGCCTCACGCTCACCGCCCCGTTCGACGGCACCGTGGCCGAAGCCGCCGAGGACGCCCCCGCCGGCGCCTGGATCCCCGCCGGCGAGCGCCTGCTGCAACTCGTCGGCCCGCAGGGCAGCAAGGCCGATGCCTTCGTCGACGAAGCGGCGCTGCCGGCCATCGCCGAAGGCCAGCCCGCGACCTTCATCCCCTCGGCGCCGGAACAGGCCGCCGTGCACTGCCGCGTCGCGCGCGTGGATGTGGTGCAGCTGGCCCACCTGGACACGCCGGCGGTGGGCAGCCCCTACGGCGGCGACATCCCCGCCCAACGCGCCCCCGATGGCCGCCTGCTGCCGCTGCAGCCGACCTTCCACGTGCGGCTGGAGCACTGCGACCGCGCGCTGCCACCGCGTTCGGAGCTGCCGGGCATCGCACGCCTGCAGGGCGAGCGGCGCTCGCTGGCCGAGCAGGGCTGGCGCTGGCTGGCGGCGTTGTGGCAGCGGGAATCGGCGCTGTAACAGCCGCTGCCAGCATCGCCCTACAACTGAATCGGACAGTACGGGCCTTGCCGCAGCCCGCGTTCCGACAGCACCGCTCCTGCCTGCCGCCTACGCTTTCACGGACCATCACAACCCCTGCCTCGAAGGAGTTCGCCGTGAAAAACCACGATTCGTCTGTGCATCACGACTTGCCGCTGCTGACCAACCCGGCCGTGTGGGCCTGTGCGCTCGCCGGCGCGCTGGCGATGTCGACCAACGCGCATGCCGCGTACGACGATGCCAAGCAGCAGTACGAGGCCGACAAGACCTGGTGCACCAGCGGGCAGTCCACCGAGCCGCGCGCGCTGTGCCTGAAGGAAGCCGCCCGCGCCTATTCCGAAGCGAAAAAGGGCACGCTGGAGCCGATGGACAACCTGGAGCCCACGGCCGCCGGCCCGACGAGCGGCAAGACGCGCCACCACAAGCACCGCGCCAAGTCGTCGACCAAGAGCACGAACGACAGCAGCACCAGCACCGATACGACGAACAACAGCTCGGGCACGACCACCACGCCCAACAACTCGTCGCAGCCGCAAGGCACGACGCGCTGACGCGCCGCGGCCTCGAGGCTCAACCCTGCACGCGCAGGCGTGCCGGGCCGGCCTCGATGCGGCCGACCACTGCGGCCTGGTCGAAGCCCTGCGCGCGGAACACGCGCAGCACTTCGTCGGCCGCTGCCGGGTCGCAGCTCACCAGCAGGCCGCCGGAGGTCTGCGGGTCCGTGACGAGGTCCTGCACCGTCTGGCCCAGCCCGGCGGCGATCTCGACCTCGGCCCCATAGCCGGCCCAGTTGCGGCCCGACGCGCCGGTGACGAAGCCCTGCTGCGCCATCTGCGCCACGCCGGGCAGCAGCGGCACACGGGGCCAGTCGATCACCGCGGTGACACCGGCGCCGCGCGCGAACTCCAGCGTGTGGCCGGCCAGGCCGAAGCCGGTGACATCGGTCAGCGCATGCACGCCGGGCATCTCGGCGAACTGCACGCCGGGCTTGTTGAGCATCGTGGTCGCGCGGATCATCTGCGCATAGCCGGCGTCGTCGAGCTTGCCCTTCTTCAGCGCGGCCGACAGCACGCCCACGCCTAGCGGCTTGCCCAGCACCAGCACATCACCCGGCTTCGCGTCGGCATTGCGGCGCACCTTGCTCGGGTGCACCAGGCCCATCACCATCAGGCCGTAGATCGGCTCCACCGAATCGATGGTGTGGCCACCCGCGATCGGGATGCCGGCCTCGCGGCACACCGCCTGGCCGCCGGCGATCACGCGGCCGATCACTTCCAGCGGCAGCTGGTTCACCGGCATCGCCACGAGCGCCAGCGCCATGATCGGCTTGCCGCCCATCGCGTAGACATCGCTGATCGCGTTGGTGGCGGCGATGCGGCCGAAGTCGAACGGATCGTCGACGATCGGCATGAAGAAATCGGTGGTCGCGATCAACGCCTGCTCGTCGTTGAGCTTGTACACGGCGGCGTCGTCGGCCGTCTCGATGCCCACCAGCAGCTCGGGCGGCACGATGCCACCGGCGCTGTTCTTCAGGATCTCGGACAACACCCCCGGCGCGATCTTGCAGCCGCAGCCGCCGCCATGCGAGAAGCTGGTCAGGCGGACGGGGCCGGAAGGCAGGGCGCAGGTGCTGTCGGGCGTGGCATCGGTCATGGCGCGGTCGATGGAAGCGAAGACGAAGCATCGATTGTCGCCGCCGCCGATTGCCCCTGCTGCGCGAGCATGTCGGCCAGCAGCCCCCGCACCGCCGCGCGTTCGGCCGCCGGCCTGAAGCGCGGCTCCTGCCGCGCGCATTGCGCGGCCAGGCCCTCGGCGAAGGCAGGATCGGCGGCGAAGCGCTGCATCAGCGCGGCCAGCCCGGCATCGTCGCCCGCCTCGAAGTAGCCGGCGTAGTCGCGCCCGAGCAGGCCCACGTTGCCGTCGATGCGGCTGGCCAGCCCCGGCACGCCGGAGCGCACCGCCTCGATCACGACGTTGGCACCGCCTTCCATGCGGCTCATGTGCACCAGCGCGGCGGAGCCGGCGATGTGGCGCCGCGTGGCGGCCGGTGGCAGGCCGGGCAGCCATTGGTAGCGCGGGCATTCGGCCATCGTGCGGCGGGCGGCATCGGCCAGCGTGTCGTCGAGCGGGCGGCCGATGTGCACGACGCGGATCGCCGTGCCGGCCGGCAGCCGGCGCACGGCGCGCATCAGCGTCGATGGGTCCTTCTCGTCGCGCAGGTGGCCCACCGCGACGAAGCTGCCCGCATCGCGCGCCGCCCGATGCTGCACGCGCGTGGCCGACTGCACGATGACCCGGGCCTTGCCGCGCGAGGCCTCGTCGAGCCGATGCAGCGCCTCGTCCTGCAGCACCACCACGTGGCTGGCACACTCCAGCGCATGCCGCGCGCTCACGTCTCCTTGCTCCAGGTCCCGGTACAGGTCGGTGCCGGTGAGCACCAGCGCCAGCGGCCGGCCCGGGTGGGCCGCATGGAAGCGCGCGATCGAGTCGGCCGAGCGCCGCGCATGCAGCGCGATCAGCGCATCGGCCTCATATCCAGCCCAGTGCTGCACCACCTCGACCTCGGCCACCGGCGCGAGAAAACGCTGCCAGCGCGAGGCGGTGTGCCAGTTGCCGGTGTTCGCCTCCGCGAGCGCCGGCGTCACGATACAGACGCGGGGTTTGCGCATGACGCGATCTTGGCATGAGGCCCGGCGCCTGAGCGGCAGCGCGCTGGCCGACGCACTGCGCGACAGCCGCCGGCGCACGCTGGCGCTCGGCTTCGCGCTCGATGACCGCGAATGGCAGGTGCCGCGGCAGGCCGGCGTCAACCCACCGGCATGGGAGCTGGCGCACATCGCGTGGTTCGCCGAGTTCTGGATCCTGCGTGGCCCGCACACGCCGGGTGCCGATGGCCTGCTGCAGGCCGCCCGGCCCGCGCGCCATGCCGGCCCCGATGCGCTGCTCGACTCGGCCCGCCTGCCGCATGCCGCGCGCTGGACCGCCGCGTTGCCGTCGCGGGCCGACCTCGGTCGCATGCTCTCCGCGCAGCTAGAGTCCTGCATCGCCGCACTGCCCGACGGCGACGACGATGAGGCGCTCTACTTCCACCGCCTCGCGCTGTTCCATGAAGACATGCACGGCGAGGCATTCGCATGGCTGCGCGCCACATTGGGCTACGCAGCGCCGGCGCAGGCCACGTTGCCCCGCCTGCATGCCAACACGCCGCTGCCGATCGAGGGCGGCGCCGTGCACATCGGCTGGCCCGCCGGCGAGCGCGGCTTCGCGTTCGACAACGAGCGCCCGGGCGACGAGCGCCGGCTGCCCGCCTACGAGATCGACAGCCGCCCGGTCAGCGCCGGCGAGTTCCTGCGCTTCGTCGAGGCCGGCGGCTACGACGACGCCGGGCTGTGGCCGGGTGAAGCCGGCGCCTGGCGCGCGCAGGCCGGCCGCAGCCATCCCGAACGCTGGCGCCGCGCAGGGAGCCAGTGGCAGCAGCGCTGGTTCGACCGCTGGCTGCCGCTGGCGCCCGACGAGCCGGTGATCCACGTCAACGCCCACGAAGCCGAGGCCTATTGCCGCTGGGCGGGCCGCCGCCTGCCGGGTGCGGCCGAATGGGAGCATGCCGCCGTGTCGCAGCCCGGCCACTTCCATTGGGGCCGCGGCGTGTGGGAATGGACATCCGACGCCTTCCGCCCCTACCCCGGCTTCGCGCCCGGCCCGTACCGCGACTACTCGGCGCCGTGGTTCGGCGATCATCGCGAGTTGCGCGGCGGCGCCTTCGCCACCCACGAGCGGCTGCACGACCCGCGCTACCGCAATTTCTTCCTGCCCGCGCGTTGCGATATCTTCGCCGGCTTCCGCACCGCAGCCTTGTGAACACATCCCCATGAAAAGACGACTCCTCCCCCGCATCGCCCTCGCCTTCGCCCTCGCCGCCTCGGGCAGCGCCTGGGCCCAGGCCACCGTGCTGCGCGTGTCGGCGATCCCCGACGAAGCGCCCACCGAGCTGCAGCGCAAGTTCAAGCCCCTGGGCGACTACCTGAAGCACGAGACCGGGCTCGACGTGCAATTCACGCCGGTGAGCGACTACGCCGCCGTGGTCGAAGGCCTGGCCACGAACAAGATCGACCTCGCCTGGCTCGGCGGCTTCACCTTCGTGCAGGCCAAGCTGCGCACCAACGGCGGCGCCGTGCCGATCGTGCAGCGCGCCGAGGACGAAAAATTCACCAGCCGCTTCATCGTGCCGGCCGACAGCCCCGCGAAGACGCTGGCTGACCTGAAGGGCAAGACCTTCGCGTTCGGTTCGGCCTCGTCGACCTCGGGCCACCTGATGCCGCGCTACTACCTGATGCAGGCCGGCATCAACCCCGACGCCGACTTCAAGGCGGTGGCCTTCTCCGGCGCTCACGACGCCACCGTGGCCTTCGTGGCCGCGGGCCGTGCCGAAGCCGGCGTGCTCAACGCCTCGGTGTGGGACAAGCTCAACGAAGCGCACAACCCCAACGCCGCCAAGGTGCGCGTGCTGGCGACCACGCCGCCCTACTACGACTACAACTGGACCGTGCGCCCCGGCCTCGACGCCGCGCTGACGAAGAAGCTGACCGAGGCCTTCCTGAAGCTCGACCCGGCCAAGCCGGAGCACAAGGAGATCATGGCGCTGCAGCGCGCGTCGAAGTTCGTGCCGACCAAGGCCGCCAACTACGACGGCATCGAAGCCGCCGCCCGTGCCGCCGGCCTGATCAAGTGAGCGGCGGCCCGCGGTGAGCGTCTCGTTCGACGGCGTCGGCCTCGTCCATCCCAACGGCTATCGCGCGCTGCGCGCAGTGAGCCTGGGCGTGCGCGCCGGCGAGCGGGTCGCGGTGATCGGACCGTCGGGCGCGGGCAAGACCAGCCTGCTGCGCCTGGCGGCGGGTTCGCTGCAGCCGAGCGAAGGCCGCGTCACCGTGCTCGAGGCCAACCCCTGGCAGCTGGGCGCGATGGCGCTGCGGCGCCTGCGCGCGCGCATCGGCCTCGTGCACCAGCACCCGCCGATCCCGCCGCGGCTGCGCGTCGTGACCGCGGTGCTCGCGGGCCGGCTCGGCCAGTGGGGCACCGCGCGCGCGCTGGCCTCGCTGGTCTACCCGGCCGACATCGCGGGCGCCACCGAGGCGCTGGCGCGGCTGGATCTCGCCGATCGCGTGTTCGACCGCTGCGACCGGCTCTCCGGCGGGCAGCTGCAGCGCGTGGGCATCGCGCGCGTGCTGTACCAGGCGCCGGCGCTGATGCTGGCCGACGAGCCGGTGTCGGCGCTCGACCCCACGCTCGCCGATGCCGCCGTCGGGCAACTGATCGCGCAGAGCGAGCGCAGCGGCGCGGCGCTGGTCGCCTCGCTGCATGCCGTGGACCTCGCGCTCAAGTGGTTTCCGCGCATCGTCGGCATGCGCAACGGCGAGCTGGCCTTCGATGCGCCGGCGGCCGAGGTCAGCCCCGCGATGCTGCATGCGCTGTATGCCGCCGAAGGCGCGGTGCTGCCGACGCAGGTGAACGATCCCCGGGTGGTCGAGGCCCTGCCGCAGCGCCCGGGCTGCCGATGAGCACCATCACCGCCGTGCGCGACCCGCAGGCCAGGCGCCGCCTCACCGCGCTGATGCTCGGGCTCGCGCTGCTGTGGCCGATGCTGGTGCTGTCGGAGTTCAAGCCCTGGCTGCTGTTCGATGCCCGCAACCTGGAGGTGTTCGGCAACTACCTCGCGGGCTTCGTGCCGCCGGCCACCTCCGGCGAATTCCTCGGCGAGCTGGCGCGCGCCACGCTGCAGACGCTGGCGATGGCCACCGCCGGCATCGCGCTGTCGCTGCTGATCGCCGCGCCGCTGGCCTTCCTGAGCACGCAGGCGCTGTCGGTCTCGCGCATCGGCCCGGGGCCCGGCCGCCGGCGCGGCCAGGTGCTGCGCACGCTGGCGCGCGGCGTGCTCACCGTGCTGCGCGCACTGCCCGAGGTGGTGTGGGCGCTGGTGTTCGTGCGGGCCCTGAGCCTCGGGCCGGCCGCGGGCGTGCTCGCGCTGGCCATCACCTACGGCGGCATGCTCGGCAAGGTCTACGCCGACATCCTCGAGTCGGCCGATCGGCGCCCGGCGCGTGCGCTGCTCGAAGGCGGCAGCGGCCGCCTCGCCGCGCTGTTCTACGGCCTGCTGCCCAATGCGGCGCAGGAGCTGGTGTCGTACACGGTGTACCGCTGGGAATGCGCGCTGCGCGCCTCGGTGGTGATGGGCTTCGTCGGCGCCGGCGGGCTGGGCCAGCTGATGGACCAGTCGACCAAGATGCTCAATGGCGGCGAGGCCTGCACCATCCTGCTGACCTTCCTGCTGCTGGTGCTGCTGGCCGATGCGCTGAGCAGCGCGCTGCGGAGGTTGCTCGCATGAGCCTGGATGCCCGCGCCGCCGGCCCCTGCCTGACCTGCGTCGCGGTGAGCGCGCTGCTGCTGCTTGCGGTGGTGGCGAGCTTCGTCTACCTGGGCATCGACTACCGCGCGCTGTTCAATGCCGAGTCGATGCGGCTGATGGGCCGCTTCGTGCGCGAGTTCTTCTCGCCCGACCTGTCGGCGGCCTTCGTCGGCAAGACGCTGTGGGCCGCGCTGCAGACGCTGGCGATGTCGGCCATCGGCACGCTGCTCGCGTCGATCGCCGGCGCCGCGCTCGCGCTGCCGGCGGCCGGCCGGCTGGGCCACGCGCCGCGCCAGGCCGCGCGCCTGCTGCTGAACATGCTGCGCAGCGTGCCCGAGCTGGTGTGGGGCGCATTGATGGTGCTGGCCGCGGGGCTGGGGCCCTTTGCCGGTGCGCTCGCGCTGGGCCTGCACACCAGCGGCGTGCTCGGCCGGCTGTTCGCCGAGGCGCTGGAGAACGCGTCGCCCGAGCCCGAGCGGGCACTGCACGAGGCGGGCAGCGGACCGATGGCCGCGCTGGCCTACGGCACCTTGCCGCTGGTGTTCCCCCAATGGCTGGCCTATGCGCTCTATCGCTGGGAGATGAACATCCGCATGGCCGCGGTGCTGGGCATCGTCGGCGCGGGCGGCTTGGGGCAGATGCTGTATTTCCACCTCTCGCTGTTCCAGCAGGCGCAGGCGGCCACCGTGCTGATCGCGACCTTCGGGCTGGTGTTCGGCGTCGATGCGCTGAGCAGCCGCGTGCGCCGCGGGCTCGCGCCGGCCTACGCCTGAGCTGCCGCTTCGGTGTTTTGAAATCTCTGAAATAAATCGCCGCACGCGCTGTGCTGCAATGCGCGCCATGCGGTGAACACGGGCGCGTCAGACGCCCCGGCCCTTCCGGTCACGAGCCGGAGACACTGGGCCTCCTCACATGCAGCGGCACAACTCCCAGGCGTGCACAGCCGCTGCCTCCGCGTGAAGTACCCCTTGCAGTACCCAAGGTCCGAGCTCCCCTGCGGAGCGCGGTGCGTGAGCTCACGCCCGCGATTCCTTCACACAACCATCCACCCGAGGAGACTTCCTGTGAGCAATCCCCTGCGATCCACCCTGCGCGCAACGGCCCTGGCTGCCGCCGCCACCCTGGCCATGGCCAACGCCCACGCCGTGGACTGGGGCGGCTACCTGCGCGCCGGCCCCGGCGCCAGCAAGAAAGACGCTTCGCGCGCCTGCTACAACCTGCCGGGCGACGGCCAGCACTGGCGCCTGGGCAACGAGTGCGACTTCTACGGCGAGTTCCAGCTCAGCCAGAACTTCAAGTCCGACGGCGTCGAGTACAAGGCGCTGCTGATGACCAACATGTGGGAAGGCACCACCAACGGTGACACCTCCAAGCTGGGCATCAACCAGATGTACGTCGAAGGCAAGGGCTACGACATCTCGCCCGACACCACCTTCTGGGCCGGCAAGCGCTTCCATGGCCGAGCCGACGTGCACATCGTCGACAAGTTCTTCACCAACCTCTCCGGCGTGGGCGCGGGCTTCGACACGCCGATGGGCGGCGCCAAGCTCGGCATCTCGTACTTCAAGACCGACGCCAACGCCACCAACTCGGGCAACCGCCTCAATCTCGATGCCTACGACATCGCGGCCAACCCGGGCGGCAAGCTGCGCTTCGTCGGCACGCTGACGCAAGGCAACTTCACCGGCGGCACCAAGGGCCTGGGCCTGATCGCGATGCACATGCAGGACAACTTCATGGGCTGGGGCGGCGGCAACACGCTGTGGCTGGAGTACGCGCAAGGCTCCGCGGGCCTGGACGGCAACTTCGGCGGCCTGAGCGATCCGTCGAGCAGCAAGAAGTGGCGCATCGTCGAGAGCTTCACGTTCCAGGTCGGCGCGATCGGCGGCCAGACCATGGCGCTGTGGGAGCACGACAAGACCGACACCACCAGCGCCAACCTCGCTTCGATCGGCGGGCGCGTGTCGTTCGGCCTGACCAAGAACTTCAAGCTGGTCAGCGAGCTCGGCTATTCGCAGACCAAGCCCAAGGGCGGCGAGACCGCGAAGCTGACCAAGTTCACGATCGCGCCGACGCTGTCGACCGGCCAGGGCTTCTGGAACCGCCCCGAGCTGCGCCTGTACGTGACCACCGCCAAGTGGAACGAAGCCGCCGGCAACGTGACCGGCCAGGCTGCGTTCGCCGGCAAGACCTCGGGTACCAGCTTCGGCGCCCAGGTCGAGATGTGGTTCTGAGCACCCTCGCCCAGCACCACTGACACAACTCTTCAAAGGGGATGGATGCCCCGGGGGGCGAACCGGTGCATCCACTTGACAGGGCTTCCCGCAACGGGAAGCCCTTTTTTGTTCACCGGGCGATGCTGCCGCGCTCGCCCGAGCGCAGCTCGCGCAGCGCCTCGCCCATCGCGTATTCCAGGGCATCGGCCGGGTGCGCGAAGGCGGGGGTGGTGAACCAGCGGCGCTCTTCGCGCGCGCCCTCGATCAGCCGGCGGATCGACAGGCCGGCCCAGTATTCGTAGCG
>Ga0207706_10002701_pt1 | contig 17286 bp, 18 predicted proteins | sample KBSC53metaG_FD_184318 | JGI IMG/M metagenome (GOLD analysis project Ga0207706, IMG submission 184318) | Corn rhizosphere microbial communities from Kellogg Biological Station, Michigan, USA - KBS C5-3 metaG (SPAdes) (version 2) | ecosystem: Host-associated > Plants > Roots > Rhizosphere > Soil ... | reverse complement strand
CAGGTAGTTGCCGGGCGCCTCGCGGTAGCGCCGCGCCACGCGCTCGGTGGCACCCATCGTCGAGCTGGTGGCGCGGCGCTACCGCGAGGCGCCCGGCAACTACCTGGCGTTCTTCAGCAGCTTTGCCTACCTGCGCGAGGTGGCGGCTGCGCTGCGGCAGGCACAGCCCGACATCCCCGTGTGGGAGCAGTCGGCCGGCATGTCCGAAGACGAGAAGTCGGCCTTCCTCGCGCGCTTCGAGGTCGATGGCCGAGGGGTCGCGTTCGCGGTGCTGGGCGGCTCCTTCGGCGAGGGCATCGACCTGCCCGGCAGCCGGCTCGTCGGCGCCTTCATCGCGACGCTCGGCCTGCCGCAGGTGAACCCGGTCAACGAGGCGATGAAGGAGCGCATGGAGGCGGTGTTCGGCGCCGGCTACGACTATGCCTACCTGTACCCGGGGCTGCAGAAGGTGGTGCAGGCCGCCGGCCGCGTGGTGCGCAGCTCCACCGACCGCGGCGTGGTCTACCTGATCGACGACCGTTACCAGCGCGCCGAGGTACGGCGGCTGCTGCCGGCATGGTGGCGGGTCGAGGCCTGAGCGGCCGTCAGTCGAAGGCGATCACGCGGTCGCCTTCCTCCGCGCGGCAGCCGTCGGCCAGCGGCTTCCAGCCCTGCCGGATCACGACCTGCCGATCGTCATGGCACAGCTCGATGCGACGCGCCTGCGGCAGGCGCTGGTGCACGAAGGCCTCGATCGAGGTCGGCAGGCTGGTGCGCAGCTGCAGTGCATCGCGGTCTTCCAGCGGATGGTCGTCGAGGTGCAGCAGCGGGAAGAACACCGTGGCGAACATCAGCAGGCGCGAGCCCACGTCGACCGGGGGCGGCGCGTAGCCCTGTGCCGCAAGCCAGGCCTGGGCTCGGGCGCGCAGATCGTCGGCATCGTCCAGCGCGCCCCAGGCCGACGCGAGCAGCTCCATCACCCACTGGTTGCAGTTCTGGTAGCGCAGGCTGAACGGATAGGCATTGGCGCTGTAGGTCGCGGCCAGCAGCCGCAGCGCGCGGGCGTTGTCGAGCGCGGCCTGCTCGAGCCCGGTCGCTTCGGCCTGCGGCAGCAGCACGATGGACACATAGCCGAACACCGGGTCGTCGTTGCCGAACAGAAAGCCGGCCAGCCCCTGGTCGTAGAGCCGCGGCCGGTGTTCGCTGCAGGCGTAGTAGAGCTGGCGCACCGACCACGGCGTGTTGCCGCTGGCCTTGAGGCTGATGCCGGCATGCGAGTAGCGCAGCCCGAAGCGCTGAAGGTCCACGCCGGTGCGCGAGACCAGCGCCACCGCGTCGCCCGATGCATCGAGCTCCTGCCGCACGATCGCGGCAAAACGCAGCAGCTTGTCCTGTTGCGCGGCGCTGAGCGCCTGCGGGTTGTCGCAGAAGCGCATCGCCGAAGACGATGCGTGGCCGGCGGTGGCGGCGGCGAGCAGCGCTGCGGCGAGCAGCAGCGCGCGCATGCTCAGAGGGTGGCGACGGGGTGGGCGTCGAGCTCGCGGCGCCAGTCGTCGGTGAGCACCAGGAAGAAGGTCTCGCGCGTGTCGGCGCGGGCGAACTCGATGCCGTAGGGGCGGTAACGCGCGCTCACCGTGTCGCCGGCGGCGGCGCCGCGCGCGCCGAGCGCCTGCTGCGGCAGCTCGAGCAGGAACTCGTTGTGTTCGCCCTGGCGCAGCGTCAGCCGCAGCATGCCCGGGCGCTCCGGCAGCGCCGCGACCTCGATGACCTTGTAGTCGCCTTCGGCCACCTTGTTGTCGCCGGAGGAGGCGTTGCTCGAGCCCTTGATCGAGTCGGACAGGCTGCCCACCGAGGCGGAGCCCGCGCTCGAGGCCGACGAGGCGAAGCTCTCGGCCTGGCTGGCGGCGGCGGTGGTGAGGCCGGCCACGACGAGGCAGGCGATGCGGAGCGACGAAAGAGCCATGGATGTTCCCGACGACAGTTGGCAATGCTGCGGAGGATAGCGCGTCCACCGGGTGCGCCGATTGCCTGCGGCGGGCCATCAGCGCCCGCGGCTGATTCTGTCGTAGGCTCTGTCAGTGGCATGGCCCGGAGAGCCCCTGACGATGAATCCCGATCGGCAGATGTTTGGAGAACTCGCCCCGCTTTTCGAGGCCGACGACCAGTTCGGCCTGCGCCTCGCGACGCAGCTGCTGCAGCAGTCGCCTTTCGGCATCGCGCTGACCAGCGGCGCGGGGCACCGCATCCAGTTCGCGAACCGGCAGTGCCGCACGATGGTCGGGCACGACGAGCTGCGGGGCATGCCGCTGGCCGCGGCCTTCGGCGCACCGCCCGCTTCGGAGCTGGCGCGGGCGATGGACGACGCGCTGCGCCTGGCGCAGCCCCAGCTCGTGCGCGAGTTCGCGCTCGTCTCGCCGCTGGGCCGGCCCGCCGGGGAGCCGCAGTACGTCCGCGTCCACCTCGAGCCGTTGCCGGGCCCGGCCGGGCAACCGCCGGTCGGGCTGATCGTCACCGCCACCGACATCAGCGATCGGGTGCGCAGCCGCACCGTGCTCGAGCGCGCTGACCAGGAGCGGCGCAAGCTCCAGGCCGAGCTCGACGCGGCACGGCGCCGCAAGGACGAGGTCGTCACGATGCTCGGCCATGAGCTGCGCGATCCGCTGGCGCCTATCGTCAACGGCGTGGAGCTCATGATCCGCCGCGCGGGCGGCGCTGCCGATCCGGCGCTCGACCTGGTGAGCCGGCAGATCAACCGCCTGGTGGAGCTGGTCGACGGGCTGCAGAACTCGCGCGAAGCCGAGCGCGGGCAGATCGAGCTGCAGCTCGAGCCCTGCAAGATCGACGACCTGCTGCTCAAGGCGATCGAGCAGGCCCGCCCGCTGATCGAGCGCCGCGGCCAGCGGCTCGTCGTCGACGTGCCGCAGCGGCCGCTGCTGTGCTGGGCCGATGCCGCGCGGCTGCACGAGGTCTTCGTCACGCTGCTCGACAACGCGTCGCGCTTCAGCGGCAGCGCCGATGCGGTCGAGGTGCGCATGTCGGCGCGCCAGCACGACATCCTGCTGGTCGTCGCCGACCACGGGCGAGGCATCGATCCGCAGGCGCTGCCGCATGTGTTCCGGCCGTTCTTCCAGGCCGGGCAGCGGCTGGACGAGCAGGGCGCTGGCGGCATCGGGCTGGCCGCGGTGAAGCAGGTGGTCGCGATGCATGGCGGCACCATTACCGTGCGCAGCGCCGGGTCGGGGCTGGGCAGCGAGTTCGCGATCCACCTGCCGCGGCTGCAGCGTGAGGCGCCGAGCGCGCCGCAGCCGCTGATGCCGCAGCCGGCGGCGCAGCAGCGCGTGCTGCTGGTCGACGACAACCGCGACGCCGGTGCGTCGATGGCCGAGCTGCTGGAACTGGTGGGCTTCGAGGTGCAGGTCTTCGACGAGCCGCGCCTGGCGCTGGAGGCCGCGCCGGCCTTCGGGCCCCAGGTCGCGGTGCTGGACCTGGCGATGCCCGGCATGAGCGGCCATGAGCTCGCCCAGGCCCTGCAGAAACGCCTGCCGCCGGGCAGCTGCCGGTTCATCGCGGTGACCGGTTTCGAGCAGCAGAGCGACCGCCAGCGCAGCGCCGAGGCCGGCTTCGACGTGCACCTGGTCAAGCCGGTGCTGCTGGAGCAGTTGCTGCCGCACCTGCAGGCCGCTCCGGATGCCGGTGTCAAGGAGCCGTCATCGCCGTGACATTCCGGGTCGGCGTAATGCAGCTGCTGCTGCAGACGCCATGGACCCTCTCTCTTTCGACTTCCTTCCTCCGCCCGACCTGCCGCCGGCACAGGAGACCGGCCCGGAGGTCCGATTCCTCGACCTTCTCGACCTGCCGGCGCTGCTCGAGCTCGAGCACGACAAATGGGACGACGAACAGGCCGCCTCGCACGCCGAGCTGTCGCGGCGCATCCTCGCCAACCCGGGGCTCTCGGTCGGGGCCTTCTGCCCGCAGAGGGGCCGCATGCTGGCCTCGCTGTTCCTGCGGCCGGTGGCGGCCGATTTCTGGCGGCATGCAGAGAACTGGCGTGATTGCACGGAGCTGCCGTCGCCGATCCGCACCGCCTCGCTGTTCGGCATCAGCCTGAGCAGCCGCGACCCGGCGGCGGTCGATGCCATCCTCGAGTTCTTCTGGCCCCATGCGCTCAAGGGCGGCTGGCGCCACATCTACCTCGGCTCGCCGGTGCCCGGGCTGCGCGACTGGCTCGGCCGGCAGCCGGCCGGCCGCGTCGAGGACTACGTGGCGCTCAAGCGCGGCGGCCTGCCGCTGGACCCCCAACTGCGCTATTACCACTCGCGCGGGTTCAAGGAGATCGTCTGCGTCAAGCCTGGCTACTTTCCGCATGAGAGGTCGCTCGACCATGGCGTGATCCTGCGCGGCACGATCCCGCTATCGGCGCTGGTGCCCGTATGGCGCGCGCTGCCGCTGGCATCGACACGCCGCCTGACGCGCCAGCTGAGCAGCCTGCTGTGATCGCCGCCACGCCATCGCTCATAGCATGGAACGGGACGATTCCGCGCAGCCGCTTCTTCGATGCGCTCTCGCTGCTGCTGCCGAGCGGCGAGGCGTTCGTGATCGCCGCCCTCGAGCAATGGCGGGTGGCCGCGGCGGGCTCGCTGGATGCCGAGACCGTGGCCCAGATCGATCGCTTTGTGCGCGAAGAGCGGGCGCACCAGCGGGCCCACCAGCGCTACAACGATGCGCTGCTGGCCGCCACGCCGGGCGCGGCCCCGGCGGCGCGGCGTGCCGCCGGCGCGGCCGATGAGCTGGCGGCCCTGGGCCTGCCGATGAAGATGGCGCTCGCCGCCGCCTTCGAGCAGCTGACCGCGGTGCTCTCGCGCGAGGTGGTGGAGCAGGCCTACCTGCTGTTGCCCGGCGATTCGACCCACAGCCGCATGTGGCGCTGGCATGCGCGCGAGGAAATGGCGCACTGTCATATCGCGCTGCAGGCCGCGCGGCGCTGCGGCGTCGGGCGCCTGCGCAAGGCGGCGGCGCTGTGCCTCGCAACGGCCTTCCTCTCGTTCGATGTGCTGTGCTGCTGGTGGGCACTGTGCCGCTGCGACATCGCGGCCGGCGCCAGCCGTCGGCGCGTGATCGCCGACGCGCTGCGCTTCGCTGCCGGTGCGCTGCCTTCGCTCGCGCGCATGGCGGCCGGCTGGTGCCGCTGCGTGGTCAACCGCGGTGCTTGAGGGCGGGCAGGCTCAGAACGTGCGTCCGCACCAGGTCTCGAGTGCGACGCGCACATCCTCCAGCCGGTAGGGCTTCAGGAGGATCGCGTCCATTCCGGCGGCCAGGCAGGCGGCCCGCTCCACCGGCATCGCGCTCGCGGTCATCGCCAGGATCGGCACGTGGTGCAAGGTCACCGCCTCGCGGCTGCGGACTTCCTCGGTGACCTGGATGCCGCTCATGTCCGGCATGTGGATGTCGAGGAAGACGATGTCGAAGACCGTGAGCCGCATCGCATCGCGGGCTGCGACACCGCAGCTGACCGTGGTGACGAGGCAGCCGAAGAACTCGAGGACCGAGCGCGCCAGCAGCAGGTTCGGCGCATCGTCGTCGGCGACCAGCACCTTGCATGGCCGCTCCGTCTTCGAGGCCGGAGCCGGCATGTCATTCCCTCGGGATTCCATGCGGCCTCCAGTCGAAGTGGTACCTCGGCCAGCGTATGCCTGCGCAACGGGCGATGCAATGCCGCCATTCGAGGCAAGTGGCTTCTGCAGGGCGGCAAGGCTTCCCGTTTGCCGCTCTTGCATTGGCTCACCCAGGAGTTCGCCACGTGGACTTTGCAGAACTGTTCACCTTCAGTACGAGGGACATGCTTCCACGGGCGACCAGGAAGGGCCTGGTGTCCTATTTCGACTACCAGGGCCCCTATGTGACGCTGGACTTCGACGAGGCGCGACTTCGCCGCGCGATGCACCGGCTCCAGTTGGGCCTGCACGATGTGGTCCACGACGGGATCGTGATGCTCAACGCCGAGGTCACGCTGCTCGGCGCCACACGCTGCCGCGTGATCGTCAGCGCCTCGGGATCGAGCACCGACCTGGCGCCGGCCGACCTGGCCCGCGTGCTGCAGCGGCTGAGGATGACGACGCAATCCGACAGCGCGCCGTCGCAGGCCTTCTCCATCCAGGCCGCCGGCATCTGCCCGCCCACCGGCGCGCAGGTGTTCTTCCTGAGCGTCGCGAGCGAAGGAACGGCCTTCACCTGGCGTGGCGAGTTCGACCTGACGCTGCCGGTGGCCGACGAGGCGGTGACGCTGTCGCACAACGCGGTGGCATGGATGATCCCCTCGGCCCGCCTGGGGCTGGCATCGGTGGAGCGGCGGCTGCGCAGGATGGGCTGGTCGGTGGTCCGGTTTGACGACCTCGCCGCGGCGACGCTGGCGCTGGGCCAGCTCGACGGCCGCAGCCTGCCGGCCCTGCTGATGAAGGCCGAGGAAGCAGACGAGGACCTGGCCTCACTCGACCGGCTGGCGGCCGCATTGCCCGCGGCCTGGACGATCCTGGCCGTCGTGGCCGGTTCGCCGGCGGTGAGCAGCGCGGTCGGGCAGCGCATCGATGTGCGTGTCCTGCCGCTCAGCCCGCACGAACTGGACCAGATCACCACGCATGCCAACAGCGGCAGCGCGACCGGCACGCCGGCGAGCGCCTTCGCAGCGCTTCATGAAGGGCGGCGAACCATCCTCGTGGTCGAGGACCATCCGGTGAACCAGCTGGTGGCGCGCGGCATGCTCGAGGCGCTGGGCTACGAGGTGCAGATCGCAGAAGACGGCGCCCAGGCGGTGGCGATGTGCCGCGCCCACCCGCCGGATCTGGTGCTGATGGACCTGAACATGCCGGTGATGGGCGGCGAGGAGGCGGCCACCACGCTGAGGGCGCTGCAGAGCGTGGGCGAGGTGCCGCCTTTTCCGATCCTCGCGGCCACCGCGCAGCATCGTGCGGAAGCGCAGCGCGCCTGTGCCGAGTCGGGCATGGATGGGCTGGTCGAGAAGCCGCTGCGCATGGATGTGCTCGGCACCGAGCTGCGCCGCGTGCTACCCGCGGTGCGCTGAGGCGGAGCCGGGCGGCTCGGTCAGTGTCATCAGGATGTCGGCGTACCAGGCGCAGTTCAGGCCCAGCGACTCGTCGGCCTGCATGTCGCGGTCGCGCATGTCCATCCGCGACGAATGCACCCCGAGCAGCAGCCACGGAAGCGACGAGGTGCCGCGGGCGCTGCGCATCACCACCGGCGCGCCGCTGCTGCCGCGGTGGGTCCTGGCATCGGTGAGAAACATCCCCAGCCCCTGGAAGCGGGTGCCGAACGACGACGCCACGCAGGCCTGCCGCACCACCGGCAGGTGGTGGAGCGCATCGTGGAATCCGAGCGGGAACCCGGGGATCAGCAGGGCGGCACCCACCTCCACATCGTTCAGCGAGCTGAGCAGGTGGGCCGGTGTGAAGCGATGGAGCACCGCGCCGGCCGGCCATGCGGTCGCGTCGAGCGGAATGACCGCCACATCCACCTCGCCGGAGGAGTCGCGGGCCTGCCGCCACACGGCCACGCCGTCGCGGTAGAGCGGCACGCCGACCTGGGCCACCGCGCTCATGTTGCTCGGATGGGTGTGCAGCGTGAATTCGATGCGGCTCGGCCGGTGATCGCTCGGCTCGTCGAACAGCACGTGCCGGCTCGTCACCAGATGGAGCCGGGCATCGCGCTCGAAGAAGAAGCCGGTGGCGGCCGTGAGGATCCGCTCGCCATCGAAGGTGCTGATGCGCGTGGTGGCCAGGAGCAGCGGCTCGATCATCAAGGGCGCTGCAGAAGGGCGGAGGTCCGGTGCACGTCGCGCTCGAACGCGTTGATCGTATGCTCCGAAATCGGTGTGTGCAGCAGCACGGTGCGGGCGATCTCGACGTGTGCCGCGAACTTCTGCAGCAGGTGGGCCCGCCGTTCCGCGGGCAGCTCGAGGATCAGTGCGCTGAGCAGGGCATCGATGGCGCAGAGGCTGCCCTTGAGTTCGCAGATGCGTTCGGTGGCGTCGGCCAGGTTCTTCATGTCGATCTCCTCTGCCCGAAGGCATGTGGCGGGCGCCAGAAGATCGACCGTCAACCGCATGGCACCGATGGCTGTATCCGACTGGAGGTGCGCGAACACGCATTCTCCCCCCTACCGCCGGGAAAGTCCCGCGTATTTGTGTTTTCGCAAGCAAGCGCGGCGCGGGCCGCGCCTAGAATCCCCGTGCCATGACGCTCCCGCGCGAACTCCGCCGCTTGGTCTGCCAGTTGCTGGCCGGCATGCTGCTGTTCGCCCAGCTCGCAGTCGCGGCCTATGCCTGCCCCGGCCTGGCCGCTGAGGTGCCGGCGGTCGCCGCGGCCTCGATGCCGGAGATGCCCGGCTGCGACCAGATGGACCCGGATGCTGCCGCGCTGTGCGCCGAGCACTGCCGCTTCGGCCAGCAGAGCGCCGACGCCGCGCCGCAGCCAGCGGTGCAGGCCGCGACGCCGACCTTGCTCTACCTGCTGCCCGATCTGCCTTTGCTGGCCGTGGGGCCGGGTGGCGCGTTCCACGCTTCTCCCGATGCAGCGGTGCCCGCTGCGCCGCCACCGTCACACGCGATCCTGCACTGCGTGCTGCGCATTTGATCTCCGGCCGTCACTCGTGTTGAGGGTTCGGCGCTCGGCTCGCCTGAGCGGCGAACCTGGCTCGAACTGCTGCCTGGAGATCCCATGGTCGATGTTTTTCGCCTCGCGTTGCGCGGCCTCGCGCTGGCCGTGCTGCTGGCCGCTGCCGGTGCGCCCGCGGGTGCCGGCGCCCTCGGCTTCGACGAGAGCCTGCGCCTGGCGCAGCAGCGCTCGCTGCAACTGCCCGCGCAGGAGGCCGCGGCCGACGCCGCCCGGCAGATGGCCGTGGCCGCGGGCCAGCGGCCCGATCCCACGCTGAAGGCCGGCATCGCCAACCTGCCGCTCCAAGGCAGCGAGCGCTTCAGCCTGACGCGTGATTCGATGACGATGCGCACCGTCGGTGTGATGCAGGAGCTCACGCGCGGCAGCAAGCTCCAGGCACGCAGCGCGCGCTTCGAGCGCGAGGCCGAGGTGGCGCTGGTCAATCGCCGCCTGCTGCTGGCGGGCCTGCAGCGCGATACGGCGATCGCCTGGCTGGAGCGCCATTTCCAGCAGCGCATGCGGGAGCTGCTGCAGCAGCAGCGCGACGAGGCGCGCCTGCAGGTGCAGGCCGCCGAAGCGGCCTACCGCGGCGGCAAGGGCCCGCAGGCCGAGGTGCTCGCCGCGCGCGCGGCGGTCGAGCAGCTCGAGGACCGGCTGGCGCAGGCCGAACGCGATGTCGCGCTGGCCGGCACGCAGCTCGCGCGCTGGGTCGGGCCCCGGGCCGGCGAACCGCTCGGCGACGCTCCGGCGCTCGACCGCGTGGCGCTGGAGGCCGGCGAGCTGGAGGCCGGGATCGCGCACCATCCGCAGGTCGCGGTGCTGGCGCAGCAGGAGGCGGTGGCGCAGGCCGAGGCCGAGGTGGCCCGCGGCGAACGGCAGCCCGATGTGAGCGTGGAGCTGATGTACGCCCAGCGCGGCCCTGGCTATCCGAGCATGGCCTCGATCACCGTCTCGCTGCCGCTGCAGTGGGATCGCGGGAACCGGCAGGACCGCGAACTGGCCGCGAAGCTGTCTGTCGCCGAGCAGCTGCGCGCCGAGCGCGAGGAGGCCACGCGCGCCCATGCTGCCGAGGTGCGCACGATGCTGCAGGCGTGGCACAGCGCGCGCGAGCGGCTGCAGCGCTACGACAGCGCGCTGCAGCCGCTGGCCGGCCAACGCACGCAGGCCGCGCTGGCCGCCTACCGAGGCGGCGCGGGGCCGCTGAGCGCGGTGCTCGAGGCGCGCCGCGCCGAGATCGACACCCGCATGGAGCGCCTGCGCCTCGAGATGGAGGCGGCGCGCCTGTGGGCGCAACTGAACTACCTGGCACCGCGGCAGCACGGCGCCGCGGAGGAGCAGCGATGAACACCAGCACCCCCTGGATCGCCGGTGCGGCCGCGGCCGGCGTGCTGGCGGCGGCCGGCTTCGGGCTCTACCGGCTCGGCCAGTCGCACGCCGAGCCTCCGGCGGCCCCCGCTGTATCCATGCCCGCCTCGGCGCCCGCGGCGCAGGCCCAGGAGGAGGGTGACGAGGCTGCCGAGCGGCACATCAAGGCCGGGCTGAAGGCCGGCGATGTCGATCCGGCCACCGGCCGCAAGATCCTCTACTACCACGACCCGATGGTGCCGGGGAACAGGTTCGACAAGCCGGGCAAGTCGCCGTTCATGGACATGATGCTGGTGCCGGTGTATGCCGATGCCGGCGCCGACGAAGGCACCGTGGCCGTGAGCCCGCGCGTGCAGCAGAACCTGGGGCTGCGCACCGCGGAGGTGGTCGAAGGCGCGCTGTCGCCGCAGGTCTCGGCGGTGGGCAGCATCGCCTACAACGAGCGCGAGCAGGCGGTGCTGCAGGCGCGCGCCGCGGGCTATGTGGAGCGGCTGCATGTGCGCGCCACGCTCGACCCGGTGCGCAAGGGCCAACCGCTGGCCGAGCTGTATGTGCCCGAGTGGGTGGCGGCGCAGGAGGAGTTCCTCGCGGTGCGGCGCATGCGGGGCAGCGAACTCGCCCCGCTGGTCGACGGCGCGCGCCAGCGCATGCGCCAGGCCGGCATGGGCGACGAGCAGATCCGCCTCGTCGAGGCCACCGGCCGCACCCATCCGCGCATCACGCTCACCGCGCCGCTGGGGGGCGTGGTCGTGGAGCTCGCGGCCCGCGAGGGCATGGCGGTGATGCCGGGGACCACGCTGTTCCGCATCAACGGCGTGGGCACGGTCTGGGCCAATGCCGAGGTGCCCGAGAGCCAGGCCGCGCTGCTGCGGCCGGGCGCCGCGGTGCGGGCCGGCAGCCCGGCGCTGCTCGGCAGCCGCTTCGAAGGCCGTGTGCAGGCCATCGTGCCCGAGGTGGCGCCAGGCACGCGCACGCTGAAGGCGAGGGTGGAGCTGGACAACCCGGGCGGCCGGCTGGTGCCGGGGATGTTCGTCACGATGCAGTTCGCCGATGCCAAGCCGGCGAAGGCATTGCTGGTGCCCACCGAAGCCGTGATCCGGACCGGCAAGCGCGCGCTGGTGATGGTGGCCGAAGACAACGGCCGCTTCCGGCCTGCCGAGGTGGAGCTCGGCCTCGAGAGCGGCGGCCGCAGCGAGGTCCGGCGCGGCCTCTCGGCGGGGCAGCGCGTGGTGGTGTCGTCGCAGTTCCTGATCGATTCGGAGGCCAGCCTGCGCGGGCTGGAGGCGCGGCTCGGCGCCGGGGACGCGAAATGATCGCGCGCCTGATTCGCTGGTCGATCACCCAGCGCTTCCTCGTGCTGCTGGCGACGCTGCTGCTCGGCGCCTGGGGTGTGCATGCGGTGCTGCGCACGCCGCTCGATGCGCTGCCGGACCTGAGCGACGTGCAGGTGATCATCCGCACCACGTTTCCCGGCCAGGCGCCGCGCATCGTCGAGAACCAGGTCACCTACCCGCTGACGACGACGATGCTCTCGGTGCCGGGCGCGAAGACGGTGCGGGGCTACTCGTTCTTCGGCGACTCTTATGTCTATGTGCTGTTCGAGGACGGCACCGATCTGTACTGGGCCCGTTCGCGGGTGCTGGAGTACCTGAACCAGGTGCAGTCGCGCTTGCCCGCGGCGGCCAAGGCCTCGCTCGGACCCGATGCCACCGGCGTGGGCTGGATCTACCAGTACGCGCTGGTCGACCGCGGCGGCAGCCACGACATCTCGCAGCTGCGCGCGTTGCAGGACTGGTTCCTGAAGTACGAGCTGAAAACGGTGCCCAACGTCGCCGAGGTCGCGACCATCGGTGGCATGGTGCGCCAGTACCAGGTGGTGCTCGATCCCGACAAGCTCGCCGCCTACAACCTGCCGCACACCCGCGTGGTCGAGGCCATCCAGCGCGCCAACCAGGAGGCCGGCGGCTCGGTGCTGGAGCTCGGCGAGGCCGAGTACATGGTGCGCGCCTCGGGCCACCTGCAGTCGCTCGACGACTTTCGCGCCATCCCGCTGCGCACCAGCGACGCCGGCGTGCCGCTGACGCTGGGCGAGGTGGCGCGCATCCAGCTCGGCCCCGAGATGCGGCGCGGCATCGGCGAGCTGGATGGCGAGGGCGAGGCGGTCGGCGGCGTGATCGTGATGCGCTCGGGCAAGAACGCGCTGGAGACGATCCGCCTGGTGAAGGAGAAGCTGACGGCGCTGCAGGCCGGCCTGCCGAAGGGCGTGGCCATCGTGCCGACCTATGACCGATCGGGCCTGATCGAGCGGGCCGTGGGCAACCTGACGCACAAGCTGGTCGAGGAATTCATCGTCGTCGCGGTGGTGTGCTTCGCCTTCCTGTTCCACCTGCGCTCGGCCTTCGTGGCCATCGTGTCGCTGCCGCTGGGCATCCTCGCTGCGTTCATCGTGATGCAGCTGCAGGGCGTCAACGCCAACATCATGTCGCTCGGCGGCATCGCGATCGCGATCGGTGCGATGGTCGATGCCGCGGTGGTGATGATCGAAAACGCCCACAAGCACCTGGAGCACTGGCATCGCGAGCATGCGGGCCAGGCGCTGGCGGGCGGCGAGCGCTGGCGCGTGATCGGCGATTCGGCGGCCGAGGTCGGGCCGGCGCTGTTCTTCTCGCTGCTGATCATCACGCTGAGCTTCGTGCCGGTGTTCACGCTCGAGGCGCAGGAAGGCCGGCTGTTCTCGCCGCTGGCCTACACCAAGACCTACGCGATGGCGGCCGCGGCCGGCCTGTCGGTGACCCTGATCCCGGTGCTGATGGGCCTGCTGATCCGCGGCCGCATCCCCGACGAGAAGGCGAACCCGCTGAACCGCCTGCTGATCGCGATCTACCGCCCGATGCTGGATGCGGTGCTGCGTGCGCCGAAGCTCACGCTGGCACTCGCGGGGGTGGTGCTTGTCGTGAGCCTGTGGCCGCTGCGTCACATCGGCGCCGAGTTCATGCCGCGGCTCGACGAGGGCGACCTGCTGTACATGCCTTCGGCACTGCCGGGCCTTTCCGCCGGCAAGGCGGCCGAGCTGCTGCAGCAGACCGACCGGCTGATCAAGACGGTGCCCGAGGTCGCCAGCGTCTACGGCAAGGCCGGCCGCGCCGAGACGGCCACCGACCCGGCGCCGCTGGAGATGTTCGAGACCACCATCCAGTTCAAGCCGCGCGACCAGTGGCGCCCGGGCATGACGACCGACAAGCTGGTCGAGGAGCTCGACCGCATCGTCAAGGTGCCGGGCCTGGCCAACATCTGGGTGCCGCCGATCCGCAACCGCATCGACATGCTCGCCACCGGCATCAAGAGCCCGGTGGGCGTGAAGGTCGCCGGCGCCGACCTCGCGACGGTCGACCGACTCACCGGCGAGGTGGAGCGCGCGCTGAAAGAGGTGCCGGGTGTCAGCAGCGCGCTGGCCGAGCGCCTGACGGGCGGCCGCTATGTCGACGTGAACATCCGCCGCGATGCTGCCGCGCGCTTCGGGCTGAACATCGCCGACGTGCAATCGGTGATCGCCTCGGCGGTGGGCGGCGAAAACATCGGCGAAACGGTCGAAGGCCTGCAGCGTTTTCCGATCAGCGTGCGCTACCCGCGCGAGCTGCGCGATTCGCTGGAGGCGCTGCGCGCGCTGCCGATCGTCACCGAGCGCGGCCAGCGCCTCGTGCTGGCCGATGTGGCCGATGTGCGCATCACCGACGGCCCGCCGATGCTGCGCAGCGAGAACGCACGGCTTTCCGGCTGGGTATATGTCGATATCCGCGGGCGCGACCTGGCCGGTGCGGTGCGCGACATGCAGCGCGCGGTGGCCCAGAAGGTGAAGCTGCCGCCGGGTTGCTCGATCTCGTGGTCGGGGCAGTTCGAGTTCCTCGAGCGCGCTACCGCCAGGCTGCAGGTGGTGGTGCCGTTCACGCTGCTGATCATCTTCGTGCTGCTGTACCTCATCTTCGGCCGCTTCGGCGAGGCCTTGCTGATCATGGCGACGCTGCCGTTCGCGCTGGCCGGCGGCATCTGGCTGCTGTGGGCGCTGGGCTACAACCTCTCGGTCGCGGGGGCCGTGGGCTTCATCGCGCTGGCGGGCGTGGCGGCGGAGTTCGGCGTGATCATGCTGCTGTACCTGCGCCACGCGTGGGATGCGCGCCTGGCGCAGGGCCGCGGCGGCGCGGCCGACCTCGCCGATGCGATCCGCGAAGGCGCGGTGCTGCGCGTGCGGCCCAAGGCGATGACGGTGGCAGTGATCCTGGCCGGCCTGCTGCCGATCATGTGGGGCGGCGGCACCGGCTCCGAGGTGATGCAGCGCATCGCCGCGCCGATGGTGGGCGGCATGATCACCGCGCCGCTGCTCTCGATGTTCGTGATCCCGGCGGCCTACCTGTTGATGCGGCGGCGGCAGGCCGCCACCCCCTTCGGAGGGAGGCCTCGGCATCGCGCGATGTGATGTATTTGGATTGCGGCCGCCCATCGCGCTGCGCTATCGTGCCCTGTGCCTGACAAGAAACAGGGAGTGGCATATGAGCGGCGCAGCCGTGCAATCGTTGGATCGGGAATCCCGCTCGCGCAAGGCGAGGAGGGCGGGCGATTGCCTGCGCACGCTGGCCTATGAGATCACGGTGGCCGAGGCGCGTGAGCGCGAGCGCATCGCGCGCGGCCTGCACGACGAGATCGGCCAGTACCTGACGCTGGCCCGCCTGAAGCTCGGCGATCTGCGGCAGCGCTCGGTGGATGTTGGCATCGTCAAGGTGCTCGATGACCTGACCCGCATCCTCGCGCAGGCGGCCAACGCCACCCGCTCCGCGACCTTCGACCTCAGCAATCCGGTGCTGCAGCTTGGGCTGGAGGAAGCCCTGCGCAGCCTGGGCAACCGGCTCGCGCGCGACACCGGCCTGGCGGTCAGCGTCAATGGCCATCTGCCGGTGCTGGCGCTGCCCGAGGAGGTGGTGGCGGTGGTGTTCCGCGTGGTGCGCGAGCTGTGCCTGAACGTGCAGAAGCATGCGTCGGCGCACAACGTCTGCATCAGCGCCTGGGGCGACACCATGGGCTTCGGCATCTGCGTCGCCGACGACGGCGTCGGCTTCCGCGACGATCCGGCGCGCATCGGCTTCACCCGCGAGGGCGGCTTCGGCCTGACGAGCGCGCACGCTCAGATGCAGGCCATCGGCGGCCGGCTCGAGATCGCGTCGACCGCCGGCCTCGGCACGCGCGCCACCGTGCTGCTGCCCTTGAACCCCTGAACGAACGACAAGACGAGGAGACACCCCATGGGCATCCGCGTGGTCCTGGCCGACGATCACCGCATCGTGCGCGACGGCCTGTGCGCCTTGCTGGCGCGTGAGCACGACATCGAGATCGTGGGCCAGGCCGAGGACGGCCTGGCCGCGGTGAGGCTGGCTCGCGACCTGCGGCCCGACATCGTCGTCACCGACGTCTCGATGCCGGGGCTCAACGGGGTCGAGGCGATCCGCCGCATCCGCGGCGAGGATGCGGGGGTGCGCGTGCTGTGCCTCTCGGTGCACGCCGACAGCCGCATGGTGCTGTCGGTGCTCGATGCCGGTGCCTCCGGTTATGTGCTCAAGGATTGCTCCTACGACGAGCTGGTGCTCGCGATCCGCAAGGCCATGGCCAACCAGGTGCACCTGAGCGCCGAGCTGGTGGGGCTGGTGGTCGACGAGGTGCGCAGCCGCGGCCAGTCGGCGCCTGCTGCGCGGCAGGCCGCGCTGACGCCGCGCGAGCGCGAGATGGTGCAGCTGCTGTCCGAAGGCCTCTCGACGCAGCAGATCGCCGAGCGGCTGCATCTGAGCGTCAAGACCGTGGCCACGCACCGCGAGCACGTGCTGCAGAAGCTCAAGCTCGGCAGCATCGCCGAGCTGACGCGCTATGCGCTGCGCGAAGGCCTGAGCTCGCTCGACCTGCCGTGCCGCAGCCCGGCCCGGGCGGCTGCCTGAGAAGGGCGGTTTCAGCTTTTCCCCCGCCCCGGTATCAGACGCCGCCCGATGGCGCGGCGGCGCCTGCCGGAGGACGCTGCGGCCCACGATGCGAGACGCGGCAATGTCCACCCTGGCCCTGGTGCTGGCCGACGACCACCCTGCCTACCGTGCGGGGCTGGCCGACGTGCTGCGGCGCCACAGCTTTTCGATCCTCGGCGAAGCGGATGACGCGCCCGGCCTGATCGGCTGGCTGGCGCGCGCCCCCGCACCGCCCGACGTGGTGCTGATGGATGTGCAGATGCCCGGCGGCGGCCCCGCGGGGCTGCGCGCGCTGCTGGCCGCGCACCCCGCGCTGCCGGTGCTGGCGCTCTCGATGCACGACGACCCGGCCTTCGCCGCCGCGATGCTCGCGGCCGGCGCACGCGGCTACATGCTGAAGGACGACCCGCTGCCCGAGCTCGTCGCGGCGATCCGCGGCGTGGCTGCCGGCGCGCGGCCCCTCAGCCCGATGCTCACGCCGCCTCAGCAATAAGGAAGCCCAAGTTCAGACATTGACCGATGGCCGCGGAGAAGCCCGATCCCTATCGTTGACACCAAGCAACCAGCGGATGTCTCCCACCATGATCGATGCGGCCATCGTCCAGATCGCCAGCCAGCTGAACCAGGCGCTCCGGCGCTCGTTCCAGGTGGCCGAAGACCTGGTCGTCGTTTCCAGCCTGTACGAGCAGGACGGCGGCGCCGCGGCCAACGTGGCGAACAAGCTCGCGGTGTTTCTCGTCAACATCGAGCGCGACAGCATGCCGTGCAGCGCGCCGCGCAGCGGCCTCGGCGGCGGGCGCTTCGCGCAGTCGCCGGCACCGGTGTGCCTGAACCTGATGCTGATGTTCGCCGCCAACTTCAGCGGCAGCAACTATCCCGAGGCGCTGAAGTTCATCTCCAGCACGATCGCGTTCTTCCAGTCGCGGCCGCTGTTCGATCACCAGAACACGCCCGAGCTCGACCCGCGCATCGACAGGCTCGCGCTGGACATCGAGAACCTCGGCATCGGCGACCTCAGCAACCTGTGGGGCATGCTCAGCGGCAAGTACCTGCCGTCGGTGCTGTACCGCATGCGGCTGATCACCATCGACGCCGGCCAGCTCAATGCGCAGCTGCCGCTGGTGCGCCAACCGCAGGTGGATTCCCATGCGTGACGTGATGGGCCCCTACCTGCCGCTGCTGCGCATCGATGTGGCACACGGCTACTTCGCCGATGGGCGCTGCCGTGGCCTGCGTTTCGTGCCGGTGGGCCGCACCGCTGCGCTGATCGATGCGGCCGATGG
>Ga0207706_10002699_pt1 | contig 17309 bp, 13 predicted proteins | sample KBSC53metaG_FD_184318 | JGI IMG/M metagenome (GOLD analysis project Ga0207706, IMG submission 184318) | Corn rhizosphere microbial communities from Kellogg Biological Station, Michigan, USA - KBS C5-3 metaG (SPAdes) (version 2) | ecosystem: Host-associated > Plants > Roots > Rhizosphere > Soil ... | reverse complement strand
AAGCTGTTTGCCGATCCTCACTTCAACGTGATGGACGGCCTGGACACCTACGTCGACGACTATTCCAAGCCGTCGCCCCTGCCCGAGAGCGTGCTGCGCCAGATGGCGAGCGCCAAGTTCCTCGAGCTCTTCGACGAGGTGCCCGAGGACACTCCCCCGGAAACCCCCGACGACGCCGAGGCAGCGAAAGTGGCACAGTCCAGGGAATGTGAAACGCTTCCCAGCCCGCCGGTTGCCGAAATGCAGCCCGCCAGCCAAGAAACCGATGACCACCACGCTGATTTGCGACTGCAACCGGACGATGCCGCTCGAGCCGAAGACCCTCGGCGCGGCACTGGCTGAAACGCTTCCGCTGCATTCGTCGCTGTGCCGCCGCGAGGCGACTTCCTTCCAGCGCGCCATCCAGTCCGGCGACGAGGTCGTGGTCGCCTGCACCCAGGAAAAACGGCTGTTCGGCGAACTCGCCACGCAGACGCCCGACGCGACCTCGCCGGTCCGCTTCATCAACATCCGCGAGACGGGCGGCTGGAGCCGCGACGCCAAGAGCGCGATGCCGAAAATCGCCGCGCTGCTGGCCGCCGCCAGCCTGCCCGAGCCGGAGCCCGTCCCGACCGTGAGCTACACCAGCCAGGGCCGCCTGCTGATCATCGGTCCGCTCGACGAAGCCGAGCGCGCAGCGGCACTGGTCGGCGACACGCTCGACGTGACCTTGCTCGCGCAGGGTCCCGGTGCAGTCGGCGGCGCACAGGCGCGCCGCTGGCCGGTGATAGCCGGGCGCATCGATTCGCTCACCGGCTGGCTCGGCGCCTTCACGCTGCACTGGACGCGCGACAACGCGATCGACCTCGACCTGTGTACCCGCTGCAACGCCTGCGTCGTTGCCTGCCCCGAGCAGGCCATCGGGCTGGACTATCAGATCGACAACGCGCGCTGCACCTCGCACCGCGATTGCGAGCGCGCCTGCAGCGCGGCGGGCGCCATCGATTTCAGCCGCAAGCCCCAGGCGCTCGATGCGGCGTTCGACCTCGTGCTCGACCTTGGCCCCGCGCCGCTCATCGACTGGCACGCGCCGCCGCAGGGCTACTTCCACCTGTTCGGCGGCGTCGCGCATGCCGATGGCCTGCAGACGCTGCTGCGCGTGCGCGAACTGGTCGGGGAATTCGAAAAGCCCAAGTTCTTCGACTACAAGCAGAAGCTCTGCGCGCACAGCCGCAACGAGGTGGTCGGCTGCAATGCCTGCATCGACGTGTGCTCGGCCCATGCCGTGAGCAGCGACAAGGAACGCCAGCGCATCGTGGTCAACCCGAACCTGTGCGTGGGCTGCGGCGCCTGCACCACGGTGTGCCCGACGGGCGCGCTGGGCTACACCTACCCGCGCGCGCCCGACCAGGGGCTCAAGCTGCGCAAGCTGCTCGCCACCTATGCATCGGCGGGCGGCCGCGACGCCGCGCTGCTGCTGCACAGCCAGGAAGGCGGCCAGGCGCTGCTCGAGCAACTCGGCCGACAGGCGCAGCTCGGCAAGGCGCAGGGCGTGCCGGCGCAGGTGATCCCCGTGGACCTCTTTCATGCGGCCAGCACCGGCATCGACCTGTGGCTGAGCGCGATCGCCTTCGGCGCCTCGCAGGTGGCGGTGCTTTGCACCGGAGAGGAAGCGCCGCAGTACCTCGCGGCACTCAGGCAGCAGATGGACATCGCGCAGGCGCTGTTGCTGGGCCTGGGCTACACCGGCACGCACTTCCGCGTGATCGAAGCCGACTCGCCCGCCGTTCTGGATGCCGCGCTGGCCAGCTTGCGCACGACCACGCAGCGCGTGCCGGCCGCCCCCGCCCGCTTCGCCGTCGGTGCCGACAAGCGCGACCGGCTCGAGATGGCGATCGACCACCTGATGGGCACAGCGCCCGCCCTGCAGACGCAGCTCGACGCACCGCTGGCTTTCGGGTTGCCGGCAGGATCGCCCCTGGGCGCCATCGCGGTCGACAAGGACAAGTGCACGCTGTGCCTGGCCTGCGTCGGCGCCTGCCCGTCGGGCGCGCTGCTGGACAGCCAGAGCGCACCGCAGCTGCGCTTCATCGAAAAGAACTGCGTTCAATGCGGCTTGTGCGAGACCACATGCCCCGAAGACGCCGTCTCGCTCTTGCCGCGCCTGCTGGCCGCGCCCGAGCGCAAGCAGCAGGTGCTTCTGAACGAGGCCAAGCCCTGGGTCTGCATCCGCTGCAGCAAGCCCTTCGGTACCCAGAAGGCGATCGAGGCCATGCTCGGCAAGCTGGCCGGGCATGCGATGTTCCAGGGCGAAGCGCTGGAGCGCCTCAAGATGTGCAGCGACTGCCGCGTCATCGACCTCTACAGTGCCACCAACGAAGTGAAGATCGCCCCGCTATGAGCCAGACCTTTCCCGCCTCTTCCGCACTCGACGAGGAGGTGGCCCGGGCGGAGCTCTACGGCCTGCTGGCGCGGCTCTGGTACGCCGCACCCGATGCCGGGCTGCTGGAGGCCTTCCAGGTGGCGCCCACCGAGGCGCCGGCCGCGGGCGCCTTTCTCGAGGAACCGTGGCGCCAGCTGGTCGGCATCGCGCGCGACACGAGCGCGGCCGCCGCGCACGACGAATACGACGCGCTCTTCGGCGGCATCGGCAAGCCCGAGGTCTTCCTCTTCGGCTCGCACTACCTGAGCGGCTTTCTCAACGACAAGCCGCTCGTGCAGTTGCGCAACGACCTCGACCGGCTGGGCCTGGCGCGCACCGAGACCACCTGCGAGACCGAGGACCACATCGCCTGCCTGTTCGAGGTCATGCGCTACCTGATCGCCGGCGAAGACGTAGCGGTCGCCAACCTCACGCAGCAGCAGGCCATCTTCTCGAAGCACATCCAGCCCTGGCTGCCAGCCCTGTGCGAGGCCGTGTCGCAGCATCCGAAGGCGCGGTTCTACGCGGCGCTCGCCGTCTTCACGCGCGCGTTCGGCGACGTCGAGGCACAGGCCTTCGACATGCTGGCCTGAGGCAACGGAACGCAAGGGCTATTCAGGTTGCTCACCGGTTGCTGCTGGTCTAGTATTTGTAAGGGCGGACGGGTTTCCTTCTCTCGTCGGGCCCAGCCACTCCAGGGGTCAGCATGCAGGACAGCCAAAATACCGGCCTCGAGCCGGCATCCCGTCGGGGATTCTTCCTCGGTGCCGCAACGGCCGGCGTCGCCGCAGTGGCCGTCACGGCGCTTCCGAAGGTGGTGCAGACGCCCGTCGCCGCCCCCTCCCCCCTGCCACCCGCGCCTGAAAACGGCGGCGGCTATTCCCTGAGCGAGCACGTCAAGCGCTACTACGCGACCGCTTCAGCCTGAGGAGTCCCTGTTGTGCTTCTGACCAGAAAATCCCCGGGCACCGCAAGTCAACGTGCCTGCGACGCGCCCCCCAATGCGTCGCCCTTCGTCCACAGCCTTCGGCGCGGCCTCGCGAACGCGCTGCCGACGATGGACCGGCGCGCCTTCCTGCGGCGCTCCGGCCTCGGTGTCGGTGTGGGCCTGGCCGCCAGCCAGCTCACGCTGATCCAGAAAGCCAGGGCCGCTGATGGCAAGCCCGCGGCCATCGGCGCCGGCAAGATCGAGGTGAAGCGCACCGTGTGCTCGCACTGCTCGGTCGGCTGCGCGTCCGACGCCGTGGTCGAGAACGGCGTGTGGGTCCGGCAGGAACCCGTGTTCGACTCGCCCATCAACCTCGGCGCCCACTGCGCCAAGGGCGCCGCGTTGCGCGAACACGGCCATGGCGAATATCGCCTGCGCTATCCGATGAAGCTCGTCAACGGCAAGTACGAGCGCATCAGCTGGGACACAGCGCTCGACGAAATCACCGCCAAGCTCAAGGAGCTCACCAAGGCCAGCGGGCCCGACGCGATCTACTGGATCGGTTCGAGCAAGCACAGCAACGAGCAGTCGTACCTGCTGCGCAAGTTCGTGAGCTTCTTCGGCAGCAACAACTGCGACCACCAGGCGCGCATCTGCCACTCGACCACGGTCGCGGGCGTGGCGAATACATGGGGCTACGGCGCCATGACCAATTCGTACAACGACATGCGCAACGCGAAGGTCGCGATGTACATCGGCTCGAATGCGGCCGAGGCGCACCCCGTGAGCATGCTGCACATGCTGCACGCCAAGGAACACGGCTGCAAGATGATCGTGGTCGACCCACGCTTCACCCGCACCGCGGCCAAGGCCCACGAATACGTGCGCATCCGCTCGGGCTCGGACATCGCGTTCCTGTTCGGCATCCTGCACCACATCTTCAAGAACGGCTGGGAAGACAAGCGCTACATCAACGACCGTGTCTACGGCATGGACGAGGTGCGCGCGGACGTCATGAGCAAGTGGACGCCCGACAAGGTCGAAGAGGCCTGCGGCGTCGGCGAAGCCCAGGTATTGAAGATCGCGACCATGCTGCACGAGAACCGCCCCGGCACCGTGGTCTGGTGCATGGGCCAGACGCAGCACACCATCGGCAACGCCATCGTGCGGGCTTCGTGCATCCTCCAGCTGGCGCTCGGCAACGTCGGCACGTCGGGCGGCGGCACCAACATCTTCCGCGGGCATGACAACGTGCAGGGCGCGACCGACGTCGGCCCGAACCCCGATTCGCTGCCGGGCTACTACGGCCTGGTCGAAGGGTCGTGGAAGCACTTCGCCGCCACCTGGGGCGTGGACTTCGAATGGATCAAGGGCCGCTTCGCATCGCCCGCGATGATGAGCAAGCCCGGCATCACGGTGTCGCGCTGGATCGACGGCGTGCTCGAGAAGAACGAGCTGATCGACCAGGACTCGAACCTGCGCGGCGTCTTCTACTGGGGCCATGCGCCCAACTCGCAGACCCGCGGCCTCGAGATGAAGCGGGCGATGGACAAGCTCGATCTGCTCGTCGTCGTCGACCCCTATCCGTCGGCCACGGCCGCGATGGCCGCGATGCCGGGCAGGCCCGAAGACGCCAATGCGAACCGCGCGGTCTACCTGCTGCCCGCGTGCACGCAGTTCGAAACCAGCGGATCGGTGACGGCGTCGAACCGGTCGGTCCAATGGCGCGAGAAGGTGATCGAGCCGCTGTGGGAAAGCCGCAGCGACCACATGATCATGCAGCAGTTCGCCGACCGGCTGGGCTTCGGCAAGGAGCTCAGCAAGAACTACAAGATGCAGAAGGTCAAGGGCATGGACGAGCCCGTGCCGGACGACATCCTGCGCGAGATCAACAAGTCCTGCTGGGCCGTCGGCTACTCGGGCCAGAGCCCCGAGCGGCTGCAGGCGCACATGCGCAACATGGCCGCCTTCGACGTGCGCACGCTCAAGGCCAAGGGCTCCGTCAAGGACAAGGTCAACGGCTACGACATCTCGGGGGACTACTTCGGACTGCCCTGGCCCTGCTACGGCACGCCCGAGCTGAAGCATCCCGGCTCGCCCAACCTCTACGACACGTCCAAGCACGTGATGGATGGGGGCGGCAACTTCCGCGCGAACTTCGGTGTCGAGCGCAATGGCAAGAACCTTCTGGCCGAAGACGGCTCGTACTCGCTCGGCGCCGACATCACCACGGGCTATCCCGAACTGGACCACGTGTTGCTCAAGAAGCTCGGGTGGTGGGACGAGCTCACCGAGGCCGAGAAGCCCAAGGCGGAAGGCAAGAACTGGAAGACCGACAGCTCGGGCGGCATGATCCGCGTGTTCATGAAGAACCACGGCTGCCACCCCTTCGGCAATGCCAAGGCGCGAGCCGTCGTGTGGAATTTTCCGGATGGCATTCCGCAACACCGCGAGCCGCTCTACGGCACGCGTCCCGACCTGGCCGCGAAGTACCCGACCCACGACGACAAGATGGCCTTCTGGCGCCTGCCCACGCTCTACAAGACCGTCCAGCAGAAGAACATCGCCGACAAGATCGCCGAGAAATTCCCCTACATCATGACCTCGGGCCGGCTCGTGGAGTACGAGGGCGGCGGCGAGGAAACACGCTCCAACCCCTGGCTGGCCGAGCTGCAGCAGGAGATGTTCATCGAGATCAATCCGAAGGTGGCGGCCGAGAAGAACATCCGCAACGGCGAGCGTGTCTGGGTGCACACGCCCACCGGCGCCAAGCTCAACGTGCAGGCTCTGGTGACCGAGCGCGTCGGGCCCGACACGGTGTTCATGCCCTTTCACTTCTCGGGCCGCTGGCAGGGCCAGGACCTGCTCGCCTACTACCCGAAGGGCGCGGCGCCCGTCGTGCGCGGCGAGGCCATCAACACCGGCACGACCTACGGCTACGACAGCGTCACCATGATGCAAGAGACCAAGACCACTGTCTGCAACATCGAGAAAGCATGAGGAATCACCATGGCAAGAATGAAATTCGTCTGTGATTCCGAGCGCTGCATCGAGTGCAACGGCTGTGTCACGGCCTGCAAGAACGAGAACGAGGTGCCCTGGGGCGTGAATCGCCGCCGCGTGGTCACGCTCAATGACGGCCTGCCGGGCGAGAAATCGATCTCGGTGGCCTGCATGCATTGCTCCGACGCACCCTGCATGGCGGTGTGCCCCGTGCAATGCTTCTACCGCACCGAGGAAGGCGTGGTGCTGCACGACAAGGACGTGTGCATCGGCTGCGGCTACTGTTCGTACGCCTGCCCCTTCGGCGCGCCGCAATTCCCGTCGCAAGGCACCTTCGGCGCACGCGGCAAGATGGACAAGTGCACCTTCTGCGCCGGCGGCCCCGAAGCCAACGGCTCCGAAGCCGAGTTCGAGAAGTACGGCCGCAACCGCCTGGCCGAAGGCAAGCTGCCGGCCTGTGCCGAAATGTGCTCGACCAAGGCGCTGCTGGCCGGCGACGGCGACGTGGTGGCCGACATCTTCCGCACCCGCGTCGTGCAACGCGGCACGGGCGCCGAAGTCTGGGGCTGGGGCACGGCCTATGGCTCGCAGCAGGCCGGCACGCCGACCACCGGAGGCACCAAGTGAAGCGCGCGGTCGCGACCCTCGTCGTGCTCGCTTCGGGCGCGATGCTGCTTGCGGCCTGCACCGAGAAGCCGCAGACGAACGCGGAGGGCGTCAAGCACGATGCAGTGCCCTGGAGCGGCACCGGCACGCAGGCCAACACCGGCACGGCCTTCACCGCGCCCGGCTGGAAGGTGGGCGACAAGACGGCGTGGGAGCAGCAGATCAAGGTTCGCTCCAACGGGCAGAACGAGTACATCCGAGAAAACTGAACCGGAGGCCGCATGAGCGTCACCATTCGCACCAGGCGGGCGTTCCACGCGCTGTTGGCGACCGCGCTCCTGGGCTGTGCGGCGGTGGCGCCGGCCCAGGACGCCAACCCGGCCGCGAGCGGCGCCGTCGCGGCTTCGCCCGCCCCTGCTTCGCCTGCTTCCGCTTCCACCGCCGCTGCCGCACCGAAGGCCGAGGGCGGCATCCGCAGCCAGAACATCTTCGAGGTCAAGCCCGAGGCCAGCGCCGACCCGAACTACCTCAACCAGACCAACGGCGAGCGCAACAAGGTGCAGCCCGGCAACAACGCACCGATGTGGCGCCAGGTGAGCGGCGGCATCACCGGCTACAGCAGCCTGCCCGTGAGCGAGGCGCCCGAGGCCGGCAATCTGATCCAGCGCTTCGTGCAGTACCCGGGCTCGCGCTTCACCAACGCGGGCGAGGCCTGGCGGCAGGTGCGCAACAACTGGATCATTCCGTACGGCGCGGCGCTGCTCTTCGTCACGCTGCTGGCGCTGGCCATCTTCCATTTCACGCGCGGGCCGATCCGGCTGCACGGCGCCGAGACCGGCCGCAAGATCGAGCGCTTCACGCCGTTCGAGCGCGCCACGCACTGGTCGAACGCGCTTGCCTTCGTCACGCTCGCGCTGTCGGGCATCGTGATGGCCTTCGGCAAGTTCTTCTTGTTGCCGGTGCTCGGCAGCGCGCTGTTCGGCTGGCTCACCTACATGCTCAAGACCGTGCACAACTTCGTCGGACCGCTGTTCGTCGTGACCACGCTGTTCATGATCTTCACCTTCATCCGCAGCAACTGGCCGCGGGCGGAAGACCTCAGCTGGCTGCGGCACGGCGGCGGCCTGTTCGGCGGCAAGGAGCCCGCGTCGCACCGCTTCAACGCCGGCGAGAAGGCCGTGTTCTGGGGCGGCGTGCTCCTTCTGGGCAGCATCGTCATCGGCTCGGGGTTGTTCCTCGACAAGCTGTTGCCGGGCTTCGTCTACACGCGCGGCGAGATGCAGATCGCGCACATGGTGCATGCGGTGGCCACGCTGCTCATGATGGCCATGATCCTGGGCCACATCTATATCGGCACGCTGGGCATGACCGGCGCCTACAAGGCGATGCGCGAAGGCTATGTCGACGAGACCTGGGCGCGCGAGCACCATCGCCTCTGGTATGACGACATCGAGGCCGGCAAGATCCCGGCGCAGCGCTCGGCGCCCCCCGACGCATCGGACCCGGCGCGGCCGGTGACCGCGCAAGGAACCTCCGCATGAAGCACACGCTGACCCTTCTCTTCGCGCTGGCTGCATCGTCCGTTTTCGCCAAGCTTCCCGCGCCCACGCCGGAAGCGCAGGCGAAGGCCGCCGAGGCTGCAGCCCGCACCGCATGGAGCACCAAGACCGACGCCTACCTGCTGTGCAAGGCACAGGACCAGGTCGCAGCCAAGTACCGCGCCAGCGCCCAGTCCGCGGGCAAGCCGGTACCGGCCGCGGCGACCACACCGCCCTGCGTGGATCCGGGCCCTTACGCCGCGGCGCCCGCGGGCGAAACCAAGCCCATCGAAGCCTCGGGCGCACATTCCCCGGCCTCCACGGCTGCATCGCCGCCCAGTACGAACCAGCCCTCGGCACAGACCCATCCCGCACCCAAGAATTAAGTCAGCCGCCGCGCGCAAGCGCGGGCGAGACTGAACCTGATGCCCCCACCCGAACGAACTGCCTCGACCGATGTGCGCATGCGCGGCTTCACCCAGCGCGCGGAGGTTCCCGATGCGCTCGCCTGGATCGACGCCCACACGCCGCTGCTGCCGGGCGAATCCGTGGCGGTTGAAGAGGCCGCGGGACGGGTACTGCTGCATGAGGTGATCGCACCCATCGCGGTGCCCGAATTCGACCGCTCGGCCATGGACGGCTATGCGCTGCGCGGCGGCGAGACCACGGGGGCCGGCGAATACAACCCGTTGGAGTTTCCGATCGCGGGCCATGCCTGGCCCGGCCGGCCGTTCGATGGCGCCGTGCCCGCGGGCGCAGCCATCCGCATCATGACCGGCGCTCCGGTACCGCTGGAACTGGATGCCGTGATGCCCGCCGAATATGCGAGCGAGCAGGACGGGCGCCTGGCCATCACGCGGGCTGTGGCACCGGGCCAGCATGTGGGCCGCGTCGGCGAGGACATCGCGCGCGGCAGCACGGCGCTGGCCGCGGGACGCCGGCTGCGACCGCAGGACGCGGGGCTGGCGGCTTCGCTGGGCCTGGCGCAGTTGCAGGTGGTGCGCCGGCCCCGCGTGCGGCTGCTCGTGACCGGCAATGAAGTGCGCGCACCCGGCACGCCCAAGGGGCCCTTCGACATCTACGACGCCAACTCCGTGACCTTGCGCGGCCTCGTGGCGCGCGACGGCGGCCTGCTCGAGTCGCACCAGCGCCTGGGCGACGACCCGCAGGTCATTGCCCAGGCGCTGGCGGCGTCCGATGCCGACGTGGTGCTCGTCTCCGGCGGCTCCAGCGTGGGCGCCGAGGACCATGCGCCGCGCCTGCTGGCCGAACTCGGCGAACTGGCCATCCACGGCATCGCGATGCGGCCCTCCAGTCCGGCCGGCATGGGCCGCATCGGCGACACGCTGGTCTTCCTGCTGCCGGGCAACCCGGTCTCCTGCCTGTGCGCCTACGACTTCTTCGCCGGGCGTGCGATCCGCCGGCTCGGCGGCCGGTCCGCCGACTGGCCCTACCCCCGCACGCGCGCAACCGTGGCGCGCAAGATCGTCTCCCAGGTCGGACGCGTCGACTACGTGCGCGTGAAGATCGGCGAAGAAGGCGTGGAGCCGCTCGCGCTGTCGGGCGCGTCCATGCTGAGTTCGACCACGCGGGCCGACGGCTTCGTCGTCGCGCCCGCGGAAAGCGAAGGCTTCGGGGCCGGGATCGAAGTCACTGTTCATCTTTACGAGTGCCTGTGAAACCCCAATCGCAATTTCTCGATGTCGTCACGCGCGACGAGGCCGAACGCCGCTTCCGTCAACACCTCAGGCTCGCGCCACTGGGTCGCGAAACCGTTCCCCTGCACGAGGCGCTGGGCCGTGTGCTGGCCGAAGACGTGGTCGCCGCGATCGACGTGCCCGGCTTCGACCGCTCCAACGTCGACGGCTTTGCCGTGCAGGCCGCCGACACCTGGGGCGCAATGGAAGAACAGGCCCGCCTGCTGACGCTCGCCGACGAGACGCTGGCGCCCGGCATCGTGCCGCAGCGCGAAGTGACGGGCGGCCATGCGACGGCGATCGCCACGGGCGGCATGCTGCCTCGCGGCGCCGATGCGGTGGTGATGGTGGAGCACACCGATGCCGAGGACGGCCGGGTGCAGATCCGCCGCGCGGCCACCGAAGGCGAGAACGTCAGCTACGCCGGCACCGACATCGCGCGCGGAGAAACGGTGTTGCGTGCCGGCCAGGCGTTGAGCTCTCGCGAGATCGGCGTGATCGCGGCACTCGGCCTCGCCGAGGTCGGCGTGTACCGCAAGCCGCGCGTGGCCATCTTTTCCACCGGCAACGAGATCGTCGCGCCCGGCGCGCCGCTGCCCACGGGTGCGGTGTACGACTCCAACGCCGCCATCATCGGCGCCGCCGTCGAGGAACTGGGCGGCCAGCCCGTGCGGCTGGGCGTGATTCCCGATGACGAGGCCGCACTGTCGGCCGCGCTCGCACAGGGGCTGGCCTGCGATGCCGTGGTCTTCTCGGGCGGCACGTCCAAGGGCGAAGGCGATCTTTCCTACCGCGTGGTCGCAGCGCTCGGCGATCCGGGCGTGGTGGCGCACGGCGTGGCGCTCAAGCCCGGCAAGCCGGTGTGCCTGGCGGTCACGGGCGGCAAGCCGGTCGTGATCCTGCCGGGCTTTCCGACCTCGGCGGTCTTCACCTTCCACGAGTTCCTGGCCCCCGTGATCCGCGCCTTCGCCGGCCGGCCGCCGGAGCGGCGCGAGCATGTGGACGCCAAACTGCCGATGCGCGTGAACTCCGAGCGCGGCCGCACCGAGTACCTGCTCGTGGGCCTGGTGCCCACCGACGAAGGCCTGGCGGCCTACCCGATGGGCAAGGGCTCGGGCTCTGTCACCACGTTCAGCAGCGCGGACGGGTTCATCACCATCGGCCAGCACACCGAGATCGTCGATGCCGGCGCGCCCGTGCAGGTGCAGCTGCTGGGCCATGGGCTGGACGCCGCGGACCTGATCTTCATCGGCAGCCACTGCGTGGGCCTGGACTGGCTGGCCGGGGAGCTGGTGCGCCAGGGCATTCGCATCAAGGCCATGAACGTGGGCAGCACGGGCGGGCTGATGGCCGCCCGGCGCGGCGAATGCGACGTGGCGGGCATCCACCTGATGGACCCGGCCACCGGCGTCTACAACCGGCCACTGCTCACGCGGGAGCTGGAACTGATCCCGGGGTATGGCCGCATGCAGGGCATCGTCTATCGCCCGTCGGACGCGCGCTTCGAGGGGCGCGATGCCACCGCGGCCATCGCCGCCGCGATCACCGGGCCCGGCTGCACCATGGTCAACCGCAACGCCGGCAGCGGCACGCGCATCCTCATCGATCGCCTGCTCGGCAGCGCCAAGCCGCCCGGCTACGGCGTGCAGACCAAGTCGCACAACGCGGTGGCCGTGGCCGTGGCGCAGCAGCGCGCCGACTGGGGCCTGGCCATCGACACGGTTGCACGGCAGTACGGCCTGGGCTTCATCCCGGTGCAGGAAGAGCGCTACGACTTCGTGGTGCCCAGGGCACGCCGCGAGCGCGCGCCCGTGCAGGCATTCATTGCCTTGCTGCAATCGGCCGCGGCCCGCGAGGCGCTGAGCCGGTTGGGCTTTCGCGTCGATCCCGCTGTCTGATCCGGCAGGACGGTACATCCTCAACTTCCAAGGACCCACACGATGACGATGGCCTCGCGCAGACGCCTCAACTTCCTCGCCCTCGCTGCTGCCCTCGTCGGCACGCTGCTCGCGCCGATCGCCCAGGCGCAAGAAAAGTTCATCGTGCTGGCTTCCACCACCTCGACCGAGCAGTCCGGCCTGTTCAAGCACCTGCTGCCGCAGTTCACGAAAGCCTCCGGCACCGAGGTGCGCGTGGTGGCCGTGGGCACAGGCCAGGCGCTGGACATGGCGCGCCGCGGCGATGCCGATGCGCTGTTCGTGCATGACCAACCCGCCGAGGAAAAGTTTGTCGCGGAGGGCTTCGGCCTCCCGCGCCGCGCGGTCATGTACAACGACTTCGTGCTGATCGGACCGAAATCCGACCCGGCCGGCGTGCGCGGCAACGACATCGCGGCCGCGCTCAAGCGGCTGGGCGCCACGGGCGGTGCCTTCGTCTCGCGCGGCGACAAGAGCGGCACCCACGCGGCCGAACTGCGCCAGTGGAAACTGGCGGGCATCGACCTCGCGGCCGCCAAGCCCGCCGGCTACAAGGAGTGCGGCTGCGGCATGGGCCAGGCGCTCAACATCGCCGCTTCCACCAATGCCTATGTGCTGTCCGACCGCGGCACCTGGCTCAACTTCAAGAACCGCGGCGACCTGGGCATCGTGGTCGAGGGCGACCGGCAGCTGTTCAACCAGTACGGCGTGATCGTCGTGAATCCGGCCAGGCATCCGCACGTCAAGAAAGACCTGGCGCAGGCTTTTTCCGACTGGGTGGTGTCGCGCGACGGGCAAGCCGCGATCGCCTCGTACAAGATCGGCGGCGAGCAGCTCTTCTTCCCGAACGCGAGCCAGTGAACGGTGGCCCAGTCGATGGATGGGCCGCGTGATGAGCATGGCCTCGCGCCTGCATTGAGAGCCGTCCTTCGATGAACACCATGACCGAAGGCTGGGCACTGGCCTGGCAGCTCATCACGCACGCCGACCCCGAACTCGTACGCATCACGGCGCTCTCGCTGCAGGTCAGCGCCACGGCCTGCGCAATTGGCGCGCTGTTCGGGCTGCTGCTGGGCGCCTGGCTGGCAGTGGCGCGGTTCCCGGGGCACGCGCTGGCCGTGTGGTTGGTGAACACGCTGCTCGCCCTGCCCGCCGTGGTGGTGGGCCTGCTGGTGTACCTGCTGCTCTCGCGCTCGGGACCGCTGGGCGAACTGGGAATCCTGTTCACGCCTTCAGCGATGGTGGTGGCGCAGAGCGTGCTCGTCACGCCGCTGATCGCCGCCCTGTCACGCCGGCTCGTGATGGCGGCCCTGGCCGATGGCGGCGACCAGTTGCGCTCCCTGGGCGCCGGGCCGCTCACCACCTCGCTGCTGATGCTGGTGCACGACCGGATGGGCGTGGCCACCGTCCTGCTCACGGCCTTCGCGCGGGCCATTGCCGAGGTAGGGGCCGTGATGATCGTCGGCGGCAACATCGCCGGCGTCACGCGCGTGATGACCACCACCATCGCACTGGAGACCAGCAAGGGAGATCTTGCGCTGGCCTTGGCGCTGGGCATCGTGCTGCTGGCGGTGGTCGGCGCGGTCAACGGCGCCATCGGCCTGTTGCATTGGCTTGCCACGCGCCCGCTGCGCGCCGCCTCTCAGGTGCCGCCGCATGCGGCGCCCCGGACGCCCACTCCTCGCGCCCCTCGCACGCCGGCTGCTACCGAGGCGGCAGCGTTGATCCGGGCCGACCGGGTCACGGTGCGCTTCCGTTCGTTGATGGCGCTGAACGACGCATCGCTGACCGTGCGCCGGGGTGACCGGCTCATCCTCATCGGAGCCAACGGCTCCGGCAAGACCACGCTGCTGCGGCTGCTGCATGGACTTTTGCCCTGCGAAGGTCGCTGCGAATCCTTGCCGCTGCAACCCGAAGGCCGCCTTCCGCGAGCGGCCATGCTGTTCCAGCGCCCCTTCCTGCTGAGCCTCTCGGTGTGGCGCAATGTCTGGGTGGGCCTCTGGCTTTCCGGCGTGCCGGCCTCCGAGCGCAGCGAGCGCTGCCGCCAGGGCCTGGCTAACGTGGGCCTGCTCGAACACGCCACGCGATCTGCCCGTTCGCTTTCGGGCGGACAGCAGCAGCGCCTTGGCCTCGCACGCGCCTGGGCGCTGCAGCCGGACATCCTGTTCCTGGACGAGCCGACTGCCAGCCTGGACCCCGGCGCCAAGAATGAAATCGAGGCCCTCATCGAGGAGGTCGCCAACAGCGGCGTGACGATCGTGATGAGCACCCACAACCTCGGGCAGGCCAAGCGCCTCGCCACGCGCGTGGCCTATCTGCATGCTGGACGGATCGTCGTCGAGCGCCCCGTGGCGTGCTTCTTCGACGCAGAGGATCTGCCCGCCGAGGCCGCCCAGTTCCTCCAGGGCGAACTTGGCTGGCGCCTGCGGCCGTAGGCAGGGCCGGCCTGGGCGCCCTGGGCGAAGCCGCTTGCGCTCCCCTGGTGGGCTCGACGCCCCCTGCCTCATCAAGATTCGTATGCAAGACTGGTCGCACTCTCCAGGCGCCACAGCCGCTCGAGAAGCCTGCGCGCCCGCGCGGCACCGATCACCGGCGTGGACAGTTCGAGAAACTTGCTTTCCAGGTCGGCGTCACTCAGTGGCTCCTCGGGATCGCCCTTCCGATTGGGCTGCAGATGGCTGAGCCGGCGCCCATCCGCGGTGTCGATCTCGATGCGTGCGGCACGCTGGCCCGGGAATGCCGCGTCGAGCGCCGGATCCACCGCGACCTCCATGCGCTCCATCAGGGCGCGCGTTGCGGGATCCTCGAGGCGCGCCGGCTCAAACGCCGCCATGCGCACGCTGCCATGCACGAGGGCAGACGCCACCATGTACTTCAAGCTGAAGCGTGCTTCGTTGGCGGAAGCCGGTCGCTCGTAGCAAGCGATATCCAATGCTGGCCGATAGGTGCCTACACGAATGCGAACGATGTCTTCAGTCGCAATACGGTGCTTCGACTGCAGCGCGAGGGCGCCGTCGATCGACGGAAAAGTGTGGCCGCAGCCGATATGGTTCTTGAATGTCAGGCGTGTGATGTGAAAGTCCTGCCCGAGCGTCGCGCCGACCTGCGACCAGTCGGGCCCGTTGCTCATGGCCTGGCCGAGCCCGGCGTCGCCATCGAGGACATCCAGCGAACCCGTCAGGCCGCGCCGCGCCAGTTGGGCAGCGAGGAGGCCCGCCTCGGCTGCACGCCCCGCATGCAGCGGTTTGGACATCGAATCCATCCGGAACGCCTGCTGCAGTCCCGCCGTGAAGGTCGCAGCGGTGGCGAGCGCGTGCGCGAAGGCAACTTCGTCGAGCTCCATCAATCCGCCAGCCGCCGCAGCCGCTCCGAAGCTACCCACGGTGCCCGTGCTGTGCCAGAACTTGTAATGCGACCGGCCCATCACGACGCCGATTCGCGTCGAGATCTCGTAGCCAAGCACCACGCCGCGCAGAAATTGAAGCCCTGAGGCACCGATGTCCTGCCCACCGGCCATTGCGGCCGCGATGGTCGCAGCGCCTGGGTGGTACATGGCCTCGCGAAAGCTGTCATCTACCTCTGCGGCATGCGCAGCCGTGCCGTTGATGAGCGCAGCAGCGCGCGCAGTGGCCGGGCGCCCTTGCGCCAGGAAGGCGCCACCGCGATCGAGGTCGTCGCCCAGGGCTTGCTCCAGCATGCGCACCGGTGCCGCATCCAGGCCCGGGAAAAGCGATGCATACCAGTCGATCACTGCGCGCTTGGCATGATGAATGACCTCGGCAGGGAGCGGCTGCCGGTAAAACTCGGCCGCGTATCGCGCAAATACTTCCGTTGCATGCATCCAGGCTCTCCTGATTCAGGGGTTCAATTTCTTCAGGCGAGAACGACCACGCCATCGGCAGCACGCACGCCCTGCCCCTGCGGCAGCACGAACACCGGGTTGATCTCGGCTTCGACCAGACGGTCGCCCAGTTGGGCCGCCATGTGAGAGAAAGCGACGATGGCCGCCAGCAGCGCCTCGACATCGGCCTTGGGCCGGCCGCGAAAGCCGTCCAGCAGCGGCCACGTCTTCAGTTCCTGCGCCATGCCCAGTGCCTCGTCGCGGCTCAGGCCACCTTGCGCCGGCAGAAGCCGCATCGCCGTGTCCTTGAACAGCTCTGCGGTGACGCCGCCCATTCCCAGCAGGATGGCCGTGCCCAGCGCATCACGGTGCATGCCGAGGATCAGTTCGGTACCGCCGGCCACCATTTCCTGCACCAGGAATCGCTGCGGCCTCGAGCCGGCGTTGGCCTCGACATCGGACGCCATCTGCAGCAGGCGCGCGCCCACCGTGTCGGGCGTGAGGTTGACCGCCACACCGCCCACGTCGCTCTTGTGCGTGACCTGGGCCGACAGGATCTTCAACACCACGCGGCCACCCAGCTCACGCGCAGCGGCCTCGGCCTGTGCTGGCTCGGTGACGACAAGCTCTCGCGCGCACGGCACGCCGAAGCGGCTGAAGAGCTGCTTGGCCTGCGCCTCGTCGAGCGAGCCCGAAGGCAGATCGCCTACCGCAACCGGCTGCATGGCGGCGGTCGGCTCGCCCGGGTCTTTCCACTGGCTGGCCCGCAGCATGGCGCCGAGCGCAGCGGTACAGCTTTCCGCCGCGGCAAAAGCGGGGACACCGCGCTGTGTCAGCAGCGCGCCGATTTCCGGCGCGTGCGGGCTCACGTAGGCAATGACGGGCTTGTCCGAGGTCGGCAGGCAGTCCTGGATCGCGCCGGCCATCAATTCGGGCATGGCGAGGCTGGATGAGCCGACGATGATGGTCAAGGCGTCGTAGCTGGGACTCTTCAGCAGCACGTCGATGGCGCCGCGCAGCAAGTCAGGCCGCAGGCCCGCCAGGGTCACGTCGATCGGGTTCCGATCGAGCACGGCATGGTCGCCGGTCTGCAGCGCGCGCAATGCTTCGGCCGTCGCGGCATCGGGTGCGGGCGTATCGAAGCCGGACAGGCCCAGGTCGTCCGACACCAGCGTCCCGGCGCCGCCGGTGGAGGTCAGGACCGCGACCCGGTTGCCGCGCAGCTTACGGCCGGTGGCCAGTGCGGCGGGGATGTCCAGCAGGTCATTGAATGTCTGGGCGCGGATCACGCCCACCTGCCTGAAGAGCGCGTCGTACATGCGGTCGGCACCGGCCAGCGCGCCGGTGTGCGACACCGCCGCCTTGGCGCCCGCCTCGGA
>Ga0207706_10002696_pt1 | contig 17320 bp, 15 predicted proteins | sample KBSC53metaG_FD_184318 | JGI IMG/M metagenome (GOLD analysis project Ga0207706, IMG submission 184318) | Corn rhizosphere microbial communities from Kellogg Biological Station, Michigan, USA - KBS C5-3 metaG (SPAdes) (version 2) | ecosystem: Host-associated > Plants > Roots > Rhizosphere > Soil ... | reverse complement strand
GGGCTTCAGCATCCTCCTGTGGGCGCTCGGCTATCCGGAGATCGCCGGCATCGTGATGGGTGCCAGCCTGCTCACGCCGCTGCAGCTGTACAACCAGGCCAGCCCGCGCGTGGGCGACAGCACCTTCGTGAGCGCGTACAACTATTTCGTCCGCAGCACCTTCCGCATCGTCAACCTGGCCGACCTGGTGCCGATCCTCCCGCCCACCTCGCTGACCATCGTGGTGAAGGGCGTGAAGGTGAGCGTGCAGTACGCGCACGTGGGCCAGGAGTTCAGCTACCTCTGGCAGACCGGCGACGTGGGCGACAACCACGGCTGGCAGATCAACTACAACCCGGCCACGGACGACGACGTGCCGACCAATGCCCCGCGGAAGTACCCGAACAGCGGCATTCCCTGCTGATCCGGAACACCGCGGAAGGACGACGGAACGGGCGCGGGGGCCACGAGCCTCCGCGCCCGTCTTCGTATCTACGCCGTGGCGGATGCTTCCGCCGGCGTGCCCGGAATCGGGTCGCCGCGCTCGAACGCCTCCACCAGCGCGCGCAGCCCGCCGATCCCGCCGGCGGTGATGCGGACGCCGTCGGGAACGCCCGTCCCTGGCCAGCCGCCCAGGAAGAGCTGCGCGAACGCCGTCCCCGGCCCCGCCGCGCGCACGTCCGCATCCGACGCGGCACCGCGCGAGACGTCCGCGGACGCAGGGGTGAGACGGAAGGTGTAGGGGACGTCGTCCGCGACGAGCTCGGCGGTCATCGACACGCCGCCCCGGTAGCGCCGCCGCAGGGCCACCAGCAGCCACTCCAGGCTGCGGTGGTCGCCGGGGCCGGGGCGGTTCATCCACCGCCACCCCCAGCGGCCGAGCGCGTGGACCACGGGTTCCAGCGCGCGGCCCACCTCGGTGAGCCGGTACGCCTGCCCGCCCTCGCCGGCGGTGCGCTCTGGGTGGGAGTGACGTTCGCGGCGGCCGCGTCCGGCCGGCTGCGCTTCGACACCGTGCCGCCGACGATGGGGGTTCTGCTGATCGCCTCGTGGGCGATGGCGCTGCGGCTCGGGCTGGGCCGCACGGGCTCGCGCCTGGCGCAATCGACCCCGCTGGCGCTGCTGGTGCTGGTGCAGGCGTTCCGCCTTCCGCTGGAGCTGCTGATGCACCGCGCGTACGGCGAGGGGCTGATGCCGGTACAGATGTCCTTCTCCGGCCGCAACTTCGACATCGTGACCGGCACCACCGCGCTGCTGCTGGGCGTGGCGATGACGGCGTGGCGCGGCCGGGTGCCGCCGCGGCTGGTGCTCGCGTGGAACGTGATAGGCACGCTGCTGCTGGCGAACGTGCTGGTGATCGCGCTCCTTTCCGCGCCGACGCCGCTGCGCGTCTTCATGAACGAGCCCGCGAACGTGTGGATCGCGCACGCGCCGTGGGTGTGGCTGGCGACGGTCTTCGTCCCCGCCGCCATCGCCGGCCACGTGATCATCTTCCGCCGGCTGCGGATGGAGGCGCGGGGGGTGGCACCGTCATCCTCGCGCACCGCTGAACACCACCCCAGCCCGGAGCTTGCGGGCGTGGCATAGATCGCCGGATCGATCGGCGTCAGGGGCGGCATCTCTCACGGATGCCGCCCCGCTTCATTCTCCCTTCGTTCCCTTCGTGGCGATTGCCGCATGCCGCACACGACAATCGCCCGCCGCAGCGCAGGGCGAGTCGTCATCTCAAACAAAAGGCTACCAGACCGGCACTCAACGCGTTATCAATCAAAGAGATCCGGTTCCTGACCGTGTGCTCCACGAGTGGCATCAGGCTCGGCAGCAGACGCCCCACGTCTATCTCTTCGCCGCTGCGGCCCGGTAATTTTCAGCGCAACCGATCGCCCTCATACGATCAAAATACGTACAGGCCGACGCCTGCGGCGCGACCCGGGGTCCGCCAGTATACGTATACCGGCGCCGCGATGCAGCGGTGGCTGCTGGAGTTCGTGCTGTAGGAACGGCGGGAAAGCACGGCGCGCTCCGCCGCCCCGGAAGCCGGGGCGGCGGAGCGCGTCTGCGTTCGGGGAACCCACCCCGCGGCGGCGGACCACTCGTCCGCGCGGCGCAGACGGCGATCAGGTCGACCCTGGTGGGAGCGAAGGGGCCAGCTCCCAGCCGCCGTACCACTCCACGGGGACCAGGCGGGCGTCGCGCAGCCGCAGGTCCGTTGTGCACGCACGGTAGGGCACATATACTGGACAAAGCAACCTCTCGCCCCCCATCGCGGCTCTCCGCCCGGGCCGCTCCCCCGCCTTCATGTTCGTGCGCCACACCGTGACGTCCGCGCGCCCGCTCACCTCCTTCCAGCCCGGGCGATGACGCCCGCCGCCATCGAAGACCTGCTCCCCTACCTCGCCTCGGTGGCGGTGTCGGCCGCGGTGGGGGTGGTGTGCTGGCGCCGCCGCGCGCGGCCCGGCGCCGGCGCGTACGCCGTGGTGGCGCTGTGCCAGGCGGCCACCACGCTAGGGCTGGTGCTGGAGACGGTCACCCCCGGGGTGGCCGGCAAGGTCTTCTGGGACAACGTCCAGTTCCTCACCCTGGCCCCGCTTCCCGGCGCGCTGCTGGTGTTCGCCTGGCGGCTGCGGGCGCGGACCCCCGCGCGCCCGGTGCGCGCGGGGGTGCTGCTGACGCTGCCGCCGGTGGCGGCCGCGGCGCTCTCCTTCCTCGATCCCCTGCACCCGCTGGTGCGCCAGGCGCCCCGGCTGGTGCCCGGGCATCCGTTCCCGCTCCTGCTGTACGGCTTCACGCCGGCGATGCTGGCGTGGTGCCTGTACGTGATCGTGGTGTGGCTGGCCGCCTGCGTGCTCCTCGCGGCGCCGTGGATCTACACGCACCCGCTCTACCGCGCCCAGGCGCGCCTGGTGCTGCTCGGCGTGGCCGCGCCGGCGGTGGGCGCGGTGCTCACCCTCACCCTGCTGCGCGACTCGGCGGATCGCGACATCACGCCCATCGCCTTTGCGCTCGGCAACGTGCTGGTGGCGTGGGCGCTCTTCCGCCGCCGTCTCTTCGACGTGGTTCCCATCGCGCGGCACCTGGTGGTGGAGAGCCTGGGCGACGCGGTGTACGTGATCGACGCCGAGGGGTGCCTGGTGGACCTGAACCCCGCCGCGCGCCGGCCCGGCGGCGCCGCCGAAGATCTGTTGGGGCGGGTGGCGGCGGAGGTGCTCCCCTTCGCCGTGCCGCCGCCGGGCGCGCCGGTGGAGGTGGAGCTCGGCGAGGGGGCGGCGCGGCACTACGCCGAGGTCATCGCGCACCCGCTGCTGGGCCCGCGCGGCGAGGAGGGCGGCCGGGTGGTGGTGGCGCGCGACGTGACCGACCGCCGCCGCGCCGAAGACGCGCTGCGCGCCGCCCACGGCGAGCTGGAGGCGCGCGTGCGCGAGCGCACCGCCGAGCTCCAGGCGGCCAACGCCGCGCTGCGCGAGGGCGAGGAGCGCTTCCGCACCATGGTGGAGAGCCTGAGCGAGGCCATCATCCGCACCGACGCCGACGGGATCGTGCTCTACGCCTCGCCGCGCATCGAGGAGATCACGGGCTACGCGCCCGCCGAGATGGTGGGCCGCCGCGCCGGCACCATCCTCCTTTCCGACGCCGAGTTGCGCGCGGCCGACGACCGGCTGGAGGCGCGCCGGCGCGGCGAGTCGGGCGGCTGGGAGGTGCCGATCACGCGCAAGGACGGCAGCACCGGGTGGGTCGAGGTGATCGGCACCGCGCTGCGCGACGCGGACGGCAGGGTGTCGGGCGGGCTGGACGCCGTCACCGACGTCACCGAGCGGCACCAGGCGGCCGGGGAGCTGCGCGCCGCGCAGGAGCGCTTCCGCCTGGTGGTGGAGACGGTGCGCGACTACGCCATCGTCGCGCTGGACGCGGACGGCTACGTGGTGAGCTGGAACGCCGGGGCCGAGCGCATCTCGGGGTACGCGGCCGAGGAGATCCTGGGGCGCCACGTCTCCGTCTTCTACCCGCCCGACCTGGTCGCCGCCGGCGAGGTGCGGCGGACGCTGGAGGAGACGCTGCGCGAAGGCTCGTGCGAGATGGAGGGATGGCGCCTGCGCCGCGACGGCTCGCGCCACTGGGCCCACACCGCGCTCACCCTGCTGCGCGACGACCACGGCCGCCCCGCCGGGTTCGCCGCCATCACCCGCGACCTCACCGACCGCCGCGCCGCCGAGGAGGCGCTCCACCTGAGCGAGGAGCAGCTCCGCCACTCGCAGAAGATGGAGGCCGTGGGGCGGCTGGCGGGGGGGATCGCCCACGACTTCAACAACCTGCTGATGGCCATCGGCGGCCACGCGCAGCTCCTGTTGCGCCGCGCGGACGAGGACGACCCGCGCCGCGCCAGCCTGGAGGAGATCCGCAAGGCGAGCGACCGCGCCGCCGCGCTCACCCGCCAGCTGCTGGCCTTCAGCCGCCGCCAGGTGCTGGCGCCGCGGGTGCTGGAGCTGGGGCAGACGGTGCTGGAGATGCAGCGGATGCTGGTGCGGCTGCTGGGCCCCGAGGTGGAGCTCGCCCTGGAGCTGGACCCCGGGACGCCCCGGGTGCTGGCCGACCCCAGCCAGGTGGAGCAGGTGGTGATGAACCTGGTGGTGAACGCCCACGACGCGATGCCGGACGGCGGCACCATCCGCGTCTCCACCGGCGTGGCCGTCCTCGGCGACGACGACGTGCGGCGCAACCCCTTCCTCCGCCCCGGGCGCTACGCCGAGCTGGCCGTCTCGGACGCCGGCATCGGGATGGACGCGGACATGCTGGAGCGGATCTTCGAGCCCTTCTTCACCACCAAGCCCGAGGGCAAGGGCACCGGGCTGGGGCTCAGCACCGTCTACGGGATCGTCAAGCAGAGCGGCGGCTACGTGCTGGTCCAGAGCGCGCCCGGCGCCGGCTCCACCTTCCGCGTCTACCTTCCGGCGGTGGAGGCGCCCGCCGCGGCGCCCACGCGCCCCGCGCCCGGCCCCACGCCGCGCGGGTGGGAGACGGTGCTCCTGGTGGACGACGAAGACGCCGTGCGCGGCGTGGTGCGCGAGGCGCTGAGGCTCTCCGGCTACGAGGTGCTGGAGGCGCGCGGCGGCGCGCGGGCGGTGGAGCTCGCGGCCGCGCACCGGGCCGCCATCCACCTGGTGCTGACCGACGTGGTGATGCCGGGGCTGAACGGGCCCGAGACGGCGCGGCGGGTGCTGGAGCTGCACCCCGAGGCGCGGGTGCTGTTCATGTCCGGCCATCCGCGCGTGGACGGGGACCTGGACGCCTCGGCCGAGCTGCTGCAGAAGCCCGTCTCGCCCGACGCGCTCGCGCGCCGCGTGCGCGAGGTGCTCGACGCCGCCCCCGCGGGAGCGCTGGGATGAGCCCCGCCGCGCGCGTGCTGGTGGTGGAGGACCAGGCGCCGGTGCGCGGGCTGGTGGTGGAGGTGATGCGCGACGAGGGCCACGCCGTGGACGCCGTCGAGAGCGGCGAGGAGGCGCTGCGCCGGCTGGAGCGCGAGCTGTACGACGTGGTGCTGCTGGACCTGGCGCTCCCCGGGCTGGGCGGGATGGAGGTGCTGGCGGCGGGCCGGTCTGTCCAGACCGACGCGCAGTTCGTGATGATGACCGGCCACGGCTCGGTCGCCAGCGCCGTGGAGGCGCTGCGGCTGGGGGCGTTCGACTACCTGGCCAAGCCGGTGGACGTGGACGAGCTGGCGCTGGTGGTGGAGCGCGCCTTCCGCGAGACCGAGCTGCGGCGCGAGCTGGCGCGGCTGCGCTCGGACGCCGGCGCCGGCGCGCGGGCCCGCATCATCGGCCGCTCGCCGCCGATGCAGCGGCTGTTCGAGCTGGTGGAGCGGGTCGCTCCCACGCGCGCCACCGTGCTGGTGACCGGCGAGACGGGGACGGGGAAGGAGCTGGTCGCGCGCGCGGTGCACGACCTGTCCGACCGGGCGCGGCGGCCGTTCGTGGCCGTGAACTGCTCGGCGCTGCCGGAAACGCTGCTGGAGAGCGAGCTGTTCGGCCACGTGAAGGGCGCCTTCACCGGCGCGGTGGCGCCGCGGCGGGGGCTGTTCGAGGAGGCGGCGGGGGGCACGCTCTTCCTGGACGAGATCGCCACCGTCTCCCCATCCATCCAGGTCAAGCTCCTGCGCGTGCTGCAGGAGCGCAGGATCCAGCGCGTGGGCGGCGGCGCGGCCGTCAGCGTCGACTTCCGCCTGGTGGCCGCCTGCAACGTGCGGCTGGAGGACGAGGTGGAGGGCGGGCGCTTTCGCGAGGACCTGTTCTACCGCCTGAACGTCTTCCCCCTCCACGTCCCACCGCTGCGCGAGCGCGCGGGCGACATCCCGCTCCTCGTCGAGCACTTCCGCAGACGGGTGGCGCGCGAGCACGGGGTGGAGCCGCCGGAGATCTCGCCGCAGGCGCTGGCGCGGATGATGGAGCACGAGTGGCCGGGGAACGTGCGCGAGCTGGAGAACTTCGTGGAGCGCGCGGCGATCCTGCACGCGGGCTCCGCCACGCTGCCCTTCGACCCGCCGCGCGGCACCCGCCCCGAGCCCGGGCGCGACCTGGCCGGCCGCGCCCGCCGCGAGCGGTGGACGCTGGAGCGGCTGGAGCGGGAGCACATCCTGCAGGTGATGGAAGACACCGGCGGCAACCAGGTGCGCGCCGCCGAGGTGCTGGGGATCGACCGGCGCACGCTGCACCGCAAGCTCAAGCAGTACCGCGACCAGGACCCTGAAACCGGCTGGAGGACACGAGAGTGAGCAGACGCAGTCACGCCCTGGTGGGGATGGCGGACGGCGCCGGTGTCTTCGGTGCCGTGTTCGCCGCGCTATGCTGCGCCGGCACTCCTCTCATCGTCACCGTGCTTGCCGCCCTCGGTCTGAGTTTCCTCCGGTCCGACCGCATCCTCTGGCCGTTGATGCTCGCATCGCTGCTCGTCGCGCTGTGGGGCTTCCGGAAAGGAATGCAGCTGCACGGATCCGCGGCCCCTCTCCTGGTCGGGTTTATCGGAGCGGCGGCGCTGGCCGCGGGTGTGATCTTCGTGCACGGCTTCCCGGCAAAGGAACTGATCGGGGTTGGTGCCGCGAGCCTGGTCGCCGCGACGGTCTGGAACCTCGCCGCTCGGCGGAACCGCGCGACGCGAACGGTGGTGCCATGACCGCGCTCGTTTCCGTTCTCACCTGCCCCGCATGCGGGGCGAAGGCCGAAGCAACGATGCCGGAGGACGCCTGTCGGTTCTTCCACGAGTGCACCGCGTGCAAGACGCTCCTCCGTCCGAAGGAAGGTGACTGCTGCGTGTTCTGCTCGTACGGCTCGGTTCCCTGTCCCCCGGTGCAGAAATCCGGAAACTGCTGCGGATGACCCCTGGAAGAGCGATCCGGATTCCGTACCCATTGGGCGCACCTCGAGGCCTGATACTCGCGGGAGTGTTCCTGCGAGGGGCTGTCGCACTGCTGATCCAGCGCTGATTCGCAAGCTCGAGCAGAACCGCGAGCAGGACGCCGGGCGATGATGAAGACGGATGACGATGGGATCCTGCGGATCGTGCTGCCCGCCATGGTCACCCCGGCGGAGCTGCACGGCATCGTCGACGCGCTCACCGAGATCGAGCACTCCGCCGCCGTCACGCCGCACCGCCTGGTGGACATGAGCGGCGTCACGCGCTTCCGGGTAGGGTTCCAGGAGATGTTCGAGCTGGCCGAGTTCCGCCGCGCCCACCCGCCCGCCAACCCCATCCTTTCCGCCTGGGTGGCCGCCACCCCCGTGCAGGTCGGCTTCGCGCGGATGTTCCAGACGCTGAACGACCACCCGCTCGTCACCCTCCGCATCTTCCCGGACGCCGATTCGGCGCTGGCGTGGCTGAAGGAGGGCTGACGCCAGATCCGCTTGGATCGTTGCTGCTCTGTGCCGCTGTGTGATAGCAGTTCAGCCGGACCTTGTACAATTTATGACATCATCAGTCGCGAGGCTGATCGGCTCCATGGTAACCCATTGACCCCTCTCCTCGGCGGCGCCGGTGCCCCCCGCACCGGCGCCGCGCTGCATTCGTGTCACAAATCCGTCACGCAGGATCGCCCCACCGCTGGGGCAAAATGTCTCACCTACCCCGTCGGCGGATCTCCCGCCGCATCTCCTAATCCGTTGTATCCCAACGCGTTGACAGGCTGGCGGCGAGCGGCCTGAGCGCGGTACGGAACCGGCCATTACTCGGTACCCGTCGGAGCGCCGGCAATGGGCCGCGCGCCGCCTCACCCGCACGCATCCGCCAGATGACGCCACCCGCCGAGCACGACGCGCCGCCCGTGCGCAGGAAGATCCTGCTCGTGGACGACTCCGCGACCACGCACATGTGGATCGGGATGATCCTGAACAAGAGCGAATACGAGATGGTGTCGGCCCGCGACGGCGAGGAGGGCGTGGAGCGCGCGCTGGCCGAGCTCCCCGACCTGATCCTGATGGACGTGGTGATGCCCCGGATGGACGGCTTCGAGGCGTGCCGCCGGCTGCGCGCCCACCGCGCCACCCGCTCCACCCCGATCGTGATGGTCACCACCCGCGCCGAGGCGAAGAACGTCGAGGCCGGCTTCACCAGCGGGTGCAGCGACTACATCACCAAGCCCATCGACGGCCTGGAGCTGCTCTCCAAGGTCAGGAGCTTCCTGGGCCAATGAAGCACCACTCCCACGCGACCCCTTCCGGCGCCGCCGAGCGGCTGGACCGCTGCCAGGCCGAGCTGGTCACGCTGCGCCGCCGCCTGGAGAGCGCCGAGACCGCCAACCACCACCAGGCCCGCGAACTGGCGCTGCTCGACGAGCGGGTGTCGGTGCTCACCCGCCTGTGGGTGGCCGCCGCCGCCCTGTACGAGGCAGAGACCGAGGCGTCGGCGCTCCGGGCGCTGGAAGAGGTGATGATCAACCTGGCCGGCACCGAGGATTTCGGCCTGTACGAGGCCGAAGGAAACATGCTCGCGCCCGTGCACACCTTCGGCGTGAGCGGTGGCCGCGCCCGGCGCCACGCGGCGGCGGGCGTGGTCGCGGACGTGCTGGCGACGGGCCAGAGCTGGCGCGCCGCCTCGCCGCGCGAGGAGACCGGCGACCAGCCGGCCGCGTGCATCCCCCTGCGGCTGGGGAAGCGCGTGGCGGCGGTGATCGTGGTGTGGCGCTTCCTCCCCCAGAAGCTCGCCTTCGAGCCGTTCGACGCCGAGCTGTTCGCGCTGCTGGCCGCGCGCGCCGCCCCGGCGCTGCGGGCCGCGCGCCTGCTGGAGGCCGCCGGATGACCGCGCGCGCCCTGCGGATGATCGCCGACGCGGAGCCGGCCTCGCGCTACCTCCATCCCGGCGAGGTCGCGGTCTCGGCCACGCCGCTGTCGCTCAGCACGGTGCTGGGCTCGTGCGTGGGCGTCTGCCTGTTCGACGCGGAGCGCGGGGTGGGCGGGATGAACCACTTCCTCCTTCCCGACTCGGCCGGCCACGCCCGCCCCAACGCGCGCTTCGGCGACGTGGCGCTGGAGCAGCTGCTGGCGGACGTCCTCGCGGCGGGGGCGCGCCGCCACGGGCTGGCCGCGCGCGTGTACGGCGGCGCCTGCGTGCTCTTGGCCTTCGCCGGGAGCAACCACCTGGGCGAGCGCAACGTGCAGGCGGCGCTCGAGTTCCTGGACGCGCAAGGCATCCCCGTGCTGGGGTGCGACACCGGCGGGCGGCGCGGGCGGCGGCTCCTTTTCCACACCCACACCGGCGCCGCGCGGGCGCAAAGGATCTAGCGGTGGTGGACATCGACCTGGCGGCCGTGCTCCCCGTGTTCCTGGCCGAGGCGGAAGAGAACCTGGCCGAGCTGGAAGGCGCGCTCCTCTCGCTGGAGAGCCGCCCCGGCGACGCCGAGACGCTGCACACCGTCTTCCGCGCGGCGCACACGCTGAAGGGGAACGCCGCCAACCTGGGGCTGGCGCCGATCGCCGAGCTCACGCACGGGGTGGAAGACGTGCTCGACCGCCTGCGCGAGGGCGAGGTGCAGCTCACCCCGCCGCTCGCCGGGCTGCTGCTGCGCGCGGTGGACGCGCTGCGGGCGCTGGTCCCCGCCGCCGTGGCCGGGCGCGACGAGCTCACCGCCGCCGAGCGGGCGCTGCTGGCGCGCATCGGCGACTGCGCCGGCGGCCGCGGCTGCGGCCAGGACGACGAGGAGGCGCTCCCCGCGTCCGCGACCTCCGCCGCCTCCGCCGCCGGACCCGAGGCGCGCCGCCCCACGCTGCGCGTCGGCGTCGAGAGCCTGGACCGCGCGCTGGACCTGGTGGGCGAGATCGGGATCGCGCGGGGGCGGATGGGGCAGCTGCTGGCGGACGGTGCGTCGCCCGAGGCGCTGGCCGAGGCGCACGACGACGCCGAGCGGCTGCACGGCGAGCTGCAGGAGAGCGTGATGCGGCTGCGGATGGTGCCGCTGGGCCCCGTGCTGCGCCCCTACCTGCGCACCGTGCGCGACCTGGCCTTCGCCCACGGCAAGCTCTGCCGGGTGGCGCTGGAGGGCGAGGAGGTGGAGGTCGATACCTCGGTGGTCGAGTCGCTCCGCGACGCGCTGACGCATCTCGTCCGCAACGCGGTGGACCACGGGATCGAGCCCCCCGAGGCGCGCCGCGGCGCGGGGAAGGACCCCTGCGGCACCGTCACCCTCGCCGCACGCCACGAGGGCGCCAGCATCGTGGTGCGCGTGGCCGACGACGGCGCGGGGCTGGACCGGGCGCGCATCGCGGCGCGGGCGCGCGAGCTGGAGCTGGCGGCCGACCCCGAGCGGCTGGGCGAGGCCGAGCTCCTGCGCCTGCTGGCCGAGCCCGGCTTCTCCACCGCGCCCGAGGTGACCGACCTCTCCGGCCGCGGCGTGGGGCTGGACGTGGTGCGCCGCAGCGTCGAGGCGCTGCGGGGGTCGCTCGCCATCGAGAGCGAGGCCGGGAAGGGCGCCGCCTTCACCCTGCGGCTGCCGCTCTCGCTGGCGCTGGTGGACGGCTTCGCCTTCGCCGCGGCGGGCGAGACCTTCATCGTCCCCCTCGAGGCCGTGGTGGAGTGCATGGAGCTCCCCCGCACCCGCCACGAGGGCGTGGGCGAGGGCGTGGCCAGCCTGCGCGGCGCGCCGCTGCCGTACCTGCGCGTCCGCGACGCGCTGGGGCTCGCGGGCGAGCCGCCGCGGCGCGAGAGCATGATCGTGATCCGCCACGAGAGCGGCCCCGCCGGGATCGTGGTCGACACCCTGCTGGGCGCCACCCAGCGCGTGGTGAAGCCGCTGGGCCCGGCGCTGGCCGGGGTTCCCGGCTTCTCGGGCTCCACCATCCTGGGCAACGGCCGGGTGGGGCTGATCCTGGACGTTGCCGTGCTGGTGCGCCGCGCGCTGGAGCGCGCCGCCGATCCCGATCCGTCTTCCCCACCCTTCGACGAGACATCCCGATGAACCGTTTCGCCGCGCGCGCCGCCCGGGCACTCGCGCTCCTTGGTCTCTGCGCCGCCGCGCGCCCGGCCCCCGCGGCCGCCGCGCCGGCCGCGCCCGCCGACACCTTCAAGGTGAAGGTGAGCGCGCGGCTGCAGACGCTCTACCAGTACTCGCGCCCCGACGCCGCGGCCGACGCCAAGGTCTACGGGAGCGCCGCCGGCACCCGTCCGCTGGCGCAGTCCACCAGCCTGCTGCGCATCCGCCGCGGCCGGCTGGTGATGGAGGGCTTCGCGTGGGACCCCGGCCTCGAGTACAACCTCCAGCTCGAGCTGGCGGGCCCGGGCGTCACGCTCAAGCGCGCCTACGTGAACTGGCGCGCCCACGGGCCCGAGCTCCAGCTCCGCGCGGGGAAGTTCAAGGTGCCCTTCGGCCGGCAGCAGCTCACCTCGTCGGCCCAGCAGCAGGTCAGCGACCGCTCCGCCGCGTCGGACGAGTTCGCCAAGGGCGACGACGACGGCTTGATGGTGTGGGGGCTCCCCGCCGGCGGGCGGGTCGAGTACTACGCCGGCGTCTTCAACGGCGAGGGGAACAACCACAACAGCCAGCAGGACGCGCGCGACCAGCTCGCCGCGCGCTTCGTCGTCGCCCCGCTCGGCGCCGTGCCGTACACCGGCCCCGCGCTGGACGGCCCGCGCGACCTTCGCGTGGCCTTCGGAATCGACGCCACGCGGAACGGCGGGTGGCTGCAGGAGGTGAACGGCGTCGCCGGCATGCAGGCGCCCACGCGCACCTGCACGCCGGCCGGGTGCAGCGACGACCACGGTGACGACGCGCGCATCACCGCGCTGGGCGCCGACGCCGCGCTCCGCTGGCGCGGGCTCAGCGCCAGCGCCGAGCTCTTCCGCCGCACCGCCGCGCCGCGCCAGGCGGGGCTGGCGGAGCGGAGGGCGGAAGGGTGGTACGCGCAGGGCGGCGCCTTCCTGGTCCCCGCGCGGCTCGAGGCCGGCATCCGCGTGAGCGGGATGGACCTGGACACCTCCAGGCCGATGGACCGCACCCGCGAGGTGACGCCCTTCGTCAACGGGTACCTGCACGGGCACGACCTGAAGCTCCAGGCGGACTACGGCTTCCTGCGCACGGAGGTGCCCGACGCGCGCGCGGGCGGCACGCGCGCCACCTGGCTGGCCGAGCGCCGCCTGCGGGTTCAGTTCCAGCTCCAGCTCCACTTCCAGCCGCCGCACTGACGCGACGGACCTGACGACCATCGCGCGCGGAACGCCGCGGGGCTCCGGGGGGATGCCCCGCCAGGAGGGATGCGTCCGCACCCCGCCCCGCGCGCCCGACTCGATCGACCCAACGCCCCAGGAGGGGACATGCTCGCGAACCTGAAGATCGGCGCCCGGCTGTTCGGGCTGGTGGGACTGGTGGCCCTGCTGGTGGGGATCTACGCCGCGCTCAACGCGCGCTCGCTGGCCGCCGGGATGGAGCAGCACCGCGCCAGCCTGGCCGCGGCCCGGCAGCTCCGCCAGACGGTGGACGGCGCCCGCGCCGCGCAGGTGGACTTCAAGGTCCAGGTGCAGGAGTGGAAGAACATCCTGCTGCGCGGCGCCGACCCGGCCGAGCGCGCCAAGTACACCGAGGCCTTCGACACGCAGGAGAAGGACGTGCAGGCCCAGCTCGACTCGCTCCGCGCGCTGCTGGGCCGGCAGGGGATGGAGACGTCGGACGTGACCCAGCTCGCCGCCAGCCACGCCGACCTGGGGCGGCGCTACCACGCCGCGCTCGAGCGCTACGACGGCACCCCGGCCTCGGCGGCGGCGGTCGACTCGCTGGTGCGCGGGATCGACCGCGAGCCCACCGCGCGCTTCGACGCCATCGTGGAGCGGGTGGAGAAGCACGCCGACACCACCGCCGACTCGCTGGCCGCCCGCGCGGTAGAGGCCTACCAGCAGGCGCGCAACCTGGGGCTGGCCATCACCCTGACGCTCGTCGCCGTCACCCTGGCCGCCTCGGCGGTGATCATCCGCAGCATCACCCGGCCGCTGGGGCACGCGGTGCAGGTGGTGGAGCGCATTTCCCGCGGCGACACCTCGGTCGAGATCGGCGACGCCACCCGCGACGAGACCGGGCGGCTGCTGGGGGCGATGCGCGAGATGGTGGGCTCGCAGCGCGAGATGGCGCAGGCGGCCGAGCGCATCGCCGCGGGCGACGTGTCGGTGCAGGTGGCCCCGCGCTCGGCGGCCGACACGCTGGGCAACGCCTTTTCCGAGATGGTGCGCTCGCAGCGGCAGATCGCCACGGCGGCCGAGCGCATCGCCGGGGGCGACCTGACCGTGCAGGTGGAGGCGCGCGGCGACCGCGACGTGCTGGGCAGCGCCTTCTCCGAGATGGTGCGCCGCCTGTCGCACACCATCGCCGAGGTGCGCGCGGGGGCGAGCGCGCTCTCCGCCGCGTCGGAGCAGGTGAGCGCCACCGCCAGCTCCCTTTCGCAGGGCACCAGCGAGCTCGCCGCCTCGGTCGAGGAGACCAGCGCCAGCCTGGAGGAGATGGGCGCCACCATCGGCCAGAACGCCGACAACTCGCGCCGCATGGAGCAGATGGCCGTGCAGGGCGCGCGCGACGCCGACGAGAGCGGCCGCACCGTGCAGGAAACGGTGGCGGCGATGCAGACCATCGCCGAGAAGATCGACATCGTGGAGGAGATCGCCTACCAGACCAACCTGCTGGCGCTGAACGCGGCGATCGAGGCGGCCCGCGCCGGCGAGCACGGGAAGGGCTTCGCCGTGGTCGCCACCGAGGTGCGCAAGCTGGCCGAGCGCAGCCAGGCCGCGGCCAAGGAGATCGGCGGGCTGGCCGGAAGCAGCGTCGCCGTCGCCGAGCGCTCGGGGCGGCTGCTGACCGAGCTGGTACCCGCCATCCGCGGCACCACCGAGCTGGTGCAGGAGGTGGCCGCCGCCAGCGCCGAGCAGGCCGCCGGGGTCACCCAGATCAACCGCGCGGTGACGGCGATGGACCAGGTGACGCAGCGCAGCGCCTCGAGCGCCGAGGAGCTGGCCAGCACCGCCGAGGAGCTGTCGTCGCAGGCCGGCGCGCTGCAGCAGCTCACCGCCTTCTTCCGCGTGGACGGCGCGCCCGAGCCGGTGCGCGTCTCGCCGCGCCGCGCATCGCCGCTCCCGCAGGTGGGGAACGGCCGCGGGTCGTACGCAGGCGCCGCGGCCGCGGGGCCCGACTTCACCCGCTTCTAGGGGAGGGGACGATGTCCATCGCAACCGAGGCGGCCGCGGCGGGGCAGTACCTCACCTTCCAGCTCGCGGGCGAGGAGTACGCCCTCGAAGTGCTGCGGGTGCGCGAGATCCTGCGCTACGCGGAGGTGACCCGCGTCCCCACCGCCCCGCCGTCGATCCGCGGCGTGCTGAACCTGCGCGGGAGCGTGGTGCCGGTGGTGGACCTGGCGGTGAAGCTCAACCTGCCGGCCACGCCGGTCACCGCCCGCACCTGCATCGTGATCGTGGAGGTGGCGCCCGAGGGCGAGCGGGCGGTGATGGGGGTGATCGCCGAGTCGGTGAGCCAGGTGATCGACCTCCTCCCGTCCGACGTGGAGCCGCCCCCCGCGTTCGGCCCCCGCGCGCGGGTGGAGTTCCTGCGCGGGATGGCGCGGCTGGGCGAGCGCTTCGCCCTGCTCCTGGACCTGGACCTCCTCCTCGCCACCGAGCACGCGGCGGTCGAGAGCGGCGAGGCGGCCGGAGAGGATGGGCCGTCGCCGGAGGCGGAGAGTGTCGCCGCGGCCGCGGAGGTGGGCGCGTGAGCCGGGCGCCGGCGGGGGTGCGGCTGGTCGCCCGGCGGACGGCGGGCGGGCGCATCGGAGTGGTGCTGGTGCTGCTGGCGCTGGCCGCCGCGGTGGGGTACTCGCTCGGCGCGGGGGGCCGGTGAGCGCCGCCGCCCTCTCCGCCGCCGCGGGGGATCGTGCCCCGCCGCTGGGGCCCAGCGAGTTCGCGCGCTTCCGGGCGCTGATCTACCGCGAGTCGGGGATCCACCTGGCCGACTGCAAGCAGGCGCTGCTCGTGGGCCGCCTCTCGCGGCGGCTGCGCGAGCTGGGGCTGCGCTCGTTCGGAGCGTACTGGCGGGTGGTGGCCCACGACCCCGCCGAGCGGCAGCGGATGCTCGAAGCCGTCTGCACGCACGAGACGCACTTCTTCCGCGAGCCCCAGCACTGGCGCTTCCTGGAGGGCGAGCTCTTCCCCCGCTGGCGCGCCGAGGCGGCGGCCCGCGGGCGCCCGCGCCGCGTCCGCGCCTGGAGCGCGGGGTGCTCCACCGGCGAGGAGCCGTACTCGCTGGCCATGGCGCTGCTCGAGGCCTTCCCCCTGGCCGAGGGGTGGAGCCTGGAGGTGGTGGCCAGCGACCTCTCCACCCGCGTGCTGGAGCGGGCGCGCGCCGGCATCTGGCCGATGTCGCGCGCGGACGAGATCCCCGAGGCCTGGCTCAAGCGCTACATGCTGCGCGGCAGGCGGAGCCAGGAGGGGATGCTGGCCGCGGGGCCCGCGCTGCGGCGATTGATCCGCTTCCAGCGCGTGAACCTGAACGACGCCGAGTACGGCCTGGCGGGGCGCTTCGACCTGGTGTTCTGCCGCAACGTGCTGATCTACTTCGACGACGCCTCGCGCGCCGCCGCGGTGGGCCGGCTGCTGGACCGCCTGGAGCCGGGCGGGCACCTCTTCCTGGGGCACGCCGAAAGCCTGGCGCGGGTGACCGGGCGGGCGGTGCACGTGCTCCCGACCGTATACACGCGCGCCGCCGAGGCGGCCTCGGGGAGTGGGGGATGACGATGATGACCATGGAGATGGAACAGAGCCCCGCGGTACGGGCCTTCCGCCGCGGCCCCGCCGGGATTTCCACGCCCGCGGCGTTCGCCTCGCTGGTGAACGCCCGCCTGCGCCGCGCGCGCGGCGGCTCGTCCAGCTTCGCGGTGCTGCGCCTGGCGCTGGACCAGGCCGACGCGGTGAGCGAGGCGCTGGGCCCGCTCTGGCGCCGGGCGCTGCTGGAGGTGGCCGCCGGCCGCATCGCCGCCACCCTGCGCCCGGGCGACGCCGCCGCCGCGATGGAGAGCGGCTTCGCCGTGCTGATCGACCAGGTGGACGACGCGCCCGGGGCGGTGGAGGCCGCCACCCGCATCCAGCGGCGGCTGGGGGTGCCGTTCGCGCTGGGCGGGCACGAGGTGTTCGCCACCGCCAGCATAGGCGTCGCGCTGGGCGACGAGAACGCCGCGCACGGGCAGGACCTGCTGCGCGACGCGCACGCCGCCATGGGCGCGGCCCGGGCACGCGGCCCCGGGCTGTGGTGCGTGTTCAAGCCGGCCATGCGGGCGCGCGCGGTGGACCGGCTGCGGCTGGAGGCGGCGCTGCGCCGCGCGCTGGAGCGGCGCGAGTTCGAGCTCTGCTACCAGCCGCTGGTGAGCCTGGAAAGCGGCCGCCCCGCCGGCTTCGAGGCGCTGCTGCGCTGGCGCCACCCCGAGCGCGGCTTCCTCTCCCCCGCCCACTTCCTGGCCGAGGCCGACGCCTGCGGGGTGATGGTGCCGGTGGGCCGCTGGGTGCTGGCCGAGGCGTGCCGCCAGCTGCGCGCGTGGGAGGCGCTGCACCCCGGCGCCGCGCCCGCCACCATGGCGGTGAACCTGTCCGCGCGCCAGCTGGTGCACCCCGGCATCGTGGCCGACGTGGAAGACGCGCTCACCGCCGCGGAGCTTCCCGGCAACCGGCTGCACCTGGAGATCACCGAGAGCGCGGTGATGGAGAACGGCCGCGGCGCGGTGGACACGCTCTGCCGTCTCAAGGCGCTGGGGGTGCGGCTCTCGGTGGACGACTTCGGCGTGGGCTACTCCAGCCTCTCCTACCTCCACCGCTTCCCGGTGGACGTGCTGAAGGTGGACCGCTCGTTCGT
>Ga0207706_10002693_pt1 | contig 17322 bp, 18 predicted proteins | sample KBSC53metaG_FD_184318 | JGI IMG/M metagenome (GOLD analysis project Ga0207706, IMG submission 184318) | Corn rhizosphere microbial communities from Kellogg Biological Station, Michigan, USA - KBS C5-3 metaG (SPAdes) (version 2) | ecosystem: Host-associated > Plants > Roots > Rhizosphere > Soil ... | reverse complement strand
TCCGTCCGAACTGCTCGTTGGTCAGCCATTCCCAGGGGTAGAGTTTGAACACGGTCGTCAGCGCCTGCTCGTCGAGATCGACGAACAACCCTGCTGTTCTGTCCCAGCCTATGTCGTCGATAGCGACCGCCTTGGTCTTCAGCCCCGCTTCCTCGGCGGTGTCGCGCAGATACGCAACCGTTACCGTGTCCTCGCCCACCGCATCGGCGACATGCGCGAAATGCACCATCCGGTCGGGAATGAGCGTGCGGATATCGGCCCATTTGCCGACCAGTCGCTCGTGCAAACTGTTGAACTGGTCTCGCGTGCGAAAAAGTTCCTGCTTCCAGTCCCACTGGATCACCGCCCCCTCCAGAAGCGAGGTCGGCGTGTCGCAGTTGAACTCGAACAGCTTGGGCGGCCCCTTGCCGTCATAGCCCAGGTCGAACCGCCCGAAATTGAGCGCCGGAGGCTCATCTCGCCACGCCTGCCGGATCGCTTCATGGCAATATTCGGGAATTCCGAAGACGGTCAGCCCCTGCGGATCGTCGATCACTGCCTGCCCTGCTTCCAGGAACAGGCGGTAAAGCTCGGCGGTCGCGCCTTCGATCAGATCGATCTCGATCCGGTCGAAGCGGTAGAAGATCCCTTCCGCCCAATAAGGCTTGTCGTCTGCGGTGTGCCAGATCAGCCCACGCGCCTCGACCTTGGCCTGCCAATCGGGCCGCGGATCGACCGTGTCGCGGATCATTCGCCAAAGCCACCGAACGATCGCGCCGACGATCCGAAGCCTCCGCGTGCGACCGCCGCGCTCCGCGTCATTGCGGTCCTAACGGGTGCATGGAAATAGGTCGCGCCTGCCGTGCGCGTGAACGAACCGCCCGACACGCGTTCGCCATAATAGGGCACCACGCTGTTACGGCCGAGATAATACCAAAGGAAAGCGGTGCCCACACCGGCGCCGCCAGCGCCGGCATGAGGAGTTTGGCAATTCCCGTCGGGCACGCGGTCGCCGCTCTTGTCGACGCAGACCATCGTATCCTGCTGCGCGACCCATTGGTCCGGCTGCTGCTGCTGATCGCACGCCGCCAACGTCACCGCCGACGCTGCGACCAAGGTGAGGTTGAGATGGATCGTCTTCATGTTGCCCCCAAGAGTCGCACAAGCATAAAGCCAGGCCAAACTCCCGCAATGAAAACAGAAACCAAGCCTGCCCCGCCCACGTCATTGCGAGCCGCCGGCGAAGCAATCGAGCTCTCCGCTCCCCGCTCTGGACGCGGACCGCTTGCCGTGCGCGCCTCGCCATGACGATGGAGCGTGCTGCTCTAGCCCTGTTGCCTCCGGCTGCCCGCCAGGTAATATCCCTCGAAAGTGCCGGAGGGATCGCGATGAACCTGACCAAGCCGAACGCTTTCCTGGTGAATATCGCGAGCGCGATGATCATCTTCTTGATCGCTGCCGACATTGCGCGCTCGGGCTATCAGTTCGGCCGGCTCCTCGCCGGGCTTTAAGTCTCGTCCGCGCAGCTGTACGCGCCTTCCATCAGCCCTGCCGCGCGCTCGCTTTCTTGGTCCTGAGCGTCGGATCGGCTTGCGTGGGATCGTCCGGCCAGGGATGCTTGGGGTAGCGGCCGCGCATCTCCTTCGCGACCGCGGCCCAGCTCCCCTTCCAGAAGCCGGGCAGATCGCGCGTCGTCTGGATCGGCCGGCCCGCGGGTGAGGTCAGCCGCAGTACGAGTGGCGTGTGGCCGATCATGGGATGCTCGTTGAGCCCGAATAGAGCCTGGACGCGCAGCTCGACCGCAGGCCCGCCTTCAGCCGCATAATCGATCGGGTGGCTGGTGCCGAGCGGCGAGGTGAAATGCGGCGGCGCTTCCTGGTCCAGCCGCCTCTTGCCTTCCCATCCGAGCAGATTTTCGAGCGCCTGGAATAATGCTCCGCCCGCAATGTCGGACAGGCGCCGCTTGCGTTCCACCAAAGGCGGCAGCCATTCGTCGAGTCTCTCGATAAGCGCCGTATCCGACAGCGCGTCGTCACCGGCGTAAGCGGCGCGCTGCCTGAGTGTCGTCGCCGCCTCCGACCAGGGAAGCAGACTCAATCCGTGCTTGCGCACCCCCTCCACAAGCTCAGCGGCGATCTCCTCCGGATCGGCATTGCTGTCGGGGCCAGAGGCGATCCGGATTGCACCCAGTCGCTGCTCGCGCACTGCCTGCACCCCGCCGGTCGCCGGATCGAAGCTGACGGTGCGCCGTACCTCGATACGATCCCCAAATAGATCCTCTATTTCGCCTCGGGTGATCTTTGATGCCGACAGGATCCGGGCCCCTGCGGCCGCCCCCTGCGTCTCGGCCACGGCCAGCCACTCCTCGCGCGCCAGGGACGAGGCCGGATCAAGCCGAAAGCCGCGCCCGCCTGCCGAGATCCAGTCCGCCCCGTCACCTCCGCGCCGCTTCGATATCCGGTCGGGAAAGGCCAACGCGACGCATGCGCCGATCGGGCCGTCGCCGTCTCCTCCGGCCGCCATCTTGGCCCAGCGCCGGGCGAGGCCACGCGCCGCCTCCGCCCGCCGGCCCGTCTCGCTTCGCCAACGTCGCAGCCGCGTCTCCAAGTCGGGATCGCTGCCGCCCAATCCCTGCTCCGACAGCAGCACCGCGACTTCGGCTGCCGTCCTGCCCCAGCCATGCTCGCCCGCCGCGACCAACATGTGCCCCAACCGCGGGCTCACCGGCAGCTCCGCCACCTTGTTTCCGTGCGCGGTCGGGCGCCCGCCTTCGTCGATCAGGCCGAATGACAGCAGCCGCCGCTTCGCCTCGGCAAGCGCCGGCCCGCTTGGTGCATCTATCCAACGAAGCGTCGTCGGATCGGTCACGCCCCAGATGGCACAGGCCAGCACCAATCCCGAAAGGTCGGCCTCCGCAATCTCAGGCGGGTCGTAGGGAGCCAGACCCGCGGTCGCCGCCTCCTCCCACAGTCGATAAACTGTGCCTGGCCCTTGTCTACCCGCGCGGCCGGCACGCTGCGTCGCCGCAGCCTGGCTGACGCGTTCGGTTGAGAGCCGGGTCACGCCGGCCGCACGATCGTAGCGCGGCCGCCGCGCAAGGCCGGAATCGACGACCGTCGAAACGCCGTCGAGCGTCAGGCTGGTCTCGGCGATCGCGGTCGCGAGCACCAGCTTGCGCTTGCCGGGCGGCTCGGCCCGGATCGCCGTGCGCTGCGCACCCGGCTCGATCTGGCCGTGCAGCCGGTGGAGGTTGATCTCGGGTGCAAGCCCCGCCAGTCGCTCAGCGGTGCGCTCGATTTCGGCGACGCCCGGCAGGAAGGCGAGCACCCCGCCCGCAGTCTCCGCCAGCGCACGGCGTATGGCGGCCGCCATATCATCCTCGATGCGCTGCTCGCGCCGGCCGAGGTATACATGGTAGATCGGAAAGCTGCGCCCCTCGCTCTCGATCACCGGCGCACCGCTGAGCAGCTTGGAAAACCGCTCGCCCTCCAGGGTCGCCGACATGGCGATCAGGCGAAGGTCGGGACGCAGCGCCGCCTGCACATCGAGGGCGAGCGCAAGCCCGAAGTCGCCGTCGAGGCTGCGTTCATGCACCTCATCGAACAGCACTGCGCTGGTGCCTGCGAGTTCCGGGTCAGCCTGGATCATCGATACGAAGATGCCCTGCGTCACCACCAGCAGCCGCGTCTGCGCCGACTGCCGGCTATCGAGCCGCGTAGCGTAACCGATCCGGCCGCCGACCGCCTCTCCCGCCAGTTCGGAAATCCGCTCCCCCGCCGCGCGCGCCGCGACGCGGCGGGGCGACAGCAGGATAACGCGGCCGCTGCACCAGGGCTGGTCGAGCAAGGCCGGCGCAACCGCAGTCGTCTTGCCCGCACCCGGCGGAGCAACCAGCACCGCACTGGAATTGGCGTCCAATGCGGCGAGCAGGTCGGGAAGGACGGCGTGGATCGGCAGGTCGTTCACGCCCACGCGCTTAGCGCCGCCCCTCCCCTTTCGTCACCCCGGACGTGTCCGGGTCGACGTGCCAGTCCTTACTTCCGCGCGCGCCGCAGCCGTGGCGTCAGCATGCCCACCCGCTTCCGGTAAGCGACATAGTCGTTGCCGAACGTGTCGATCAGGTCCCGCTCTTCATATTGGATCGCAATCAGCATGAACGTCGACATACCGGCCGCGAGCAGCAGGTGGCCGTAGCTCATCGTCGGCGTCGCCCAGAAGGCAATGAAGAAGCCGGTATAGAGCGGGTGCCGCACCAGTTTGTAGAAGAAGGGCGTACGCAGCACCGGCGCGCCGGGCTCGCGGTTGCGCAAATTTTGGATGACTTGGCTCAGGCCGAACAGCTCGAAATGGTTGATCAGGAAGGTCGACAACAACACGACCACCCATCCCAACGCGAACAATGCCCACAACAGGTTGCGGGCAACCGGCGTGTCGACCTGCCATACCGTTCCGCCGATCGGGCTCCAGAAAGCGAAGAGCACGATCAGCATCATGCTCGCGGCGAGCACGTAGACGCTGCGCTCGATCGGCTTGGGCACGATCTGGGTCCAGGCGGCCTTGAAGGCTGGACGTGCCATGAGGCTGTGTTGCAATCCGAACATGGCGATCAGCGCTAGATCAATCGGCACCGCCGCCAGTGTCGGCAGTAGCTGCCCCTTATCGACATTGGTCGGCAGCATCGGCAATCCTGCGACGAACCCGATAAGGTACAGAAATGTCGCAAAGAAAATCCCATAGATGATCGTTGCAATGAACAGGAATATAAAGCGGCTCATATTGGCCCTCCCGCGTTCACCCCCTAAGGCGCCGACTCGGTCACCACCTTTATCCATGCGCCTTAAGTATATCCCCTAGCACAGCAACGCGGTGGAAACGACAAAAGAGCGGGGCAAACGCGCCATCATCGACAGTTTCGCCCTTGCACGGCAGGGTCGACGACCGCTTAAGAGGCGGCCATGGCCAAGCTTTATTTCTACTACGCCTCGATGAATGCGGGGAAATCCACAACCCTGCTCCAGGCAGACTTCAACTATCGCGAGCGCGGCATGGCGACGATGCTGTGGACCTCGGCGATCGACGATCGATATCGGGCGGGCACAATCACCTCCCGGATCGGGCTCGAGCGGGAGGCGAACCTATTCGACGCCGCCACCGATCTGGAAGCCGCTATCCTCGCCGAACATAACCGCGAGCGACTAAGCTGCGTCCTGGTCGACGAAGCACAATTCCTGACGCGCGATCAGGTATTCGGCCTCGCGCGCATCTGCGATCAGGCAGGGATACCCGTACTCGCTTATGGGCTCCGCACCGATTTCCAGGCGGAATTGTTCGAAGGCAGCAAATGGCTGCTCGCGCTTGCCGACAATCTGAATGAGATCAAGGCAGTGTGTGGCTGTGGCCGCAAATCGACCATGAACCTCCGCGTCGATCAGAATGGCCGGGTCGCGCGCGAAGGCGAGCAGACCGAGATTGGAGGCAATGACCGCTATGTTGCCATGTGCCGCCGCCACTTCATGGCGGCGATGCGCGACGGAGCGCTTCCGGATTTCAGCGCAAGCGCATAGTTTCGCGTCAATATTGCCCGCGCACTTCGGGTCGGATCATCAGGAGCGCTTCCCCTCATGCCCACCACTCGTCGCGAATTGCTCACCGGAGCCGGCGCGCTCGGCTTGGCCACTGCTTTGCCCACATTCGCGGCGACACCAGGACCCGCCGACACCCGTGCGAAGCTGCTGCTTGACGGAATTGCGGACGAGCTCCTGACAGACTTCCCCGAAACCGCAGCGGGGCTGGGCATCGACAAGGGCCCACGCGCACGCTTGCATGGCCACTTCGGCGACCGCAGCCGAGAGGCGGACGTCAAGCGCGCCGCGCGTTGTACGCAGCGGCTGGCGCAGTTGCGCGCTTTTGATCGACGCGGCCTCTCTCCCTCGGTCGCGCTCGATCTCGACGTCTGCCAGAGCGCGCACGAATTGGCTGACGAAGGCTGGAAGACGATGCCGGTCGGGGACGTCGCCATCTTCAACAGCAACAACAGCTATCGCAGCACGCCTTATGTCGTGTCGCAGAATACCGGCGCTTATGTCGAACTACCCGACACGTTGGAGAATCATCACGATATCGCGAACGCGGAGGATGCCGACGCCTATCTGTCGCGCATCGAAGGCTATGCGCATGCGCTCAACGGCGAGACCGAGCGGCTGATCACCGATCAAGGCCGCGGCGCAATCCTGCCCGGCTTTCTGATCGACATCGCGATAAAACAGCTTTCGGGCATGCGCGACCAGCCGGTCGAGCGCTGGAGCATTGTCGAAAGCTTCGCTGCCAAATGCGCCAAAGCCGGGTTGCCCGCTCGATACGCCGAAAAGGCTAGTGCCGCATGTTCCGGCTTGGTCGTCCCTGCAGTCGGACGCCAGGTGGAGGCGTTCGCAGTCGCGCGAGCCAAAGCAAATGATCTGCCTGGGATTTGGGCGCGGCCCAACGGCGAGGCATATTATACCTGGCTCGTGAAGGCGGGCACTACCACCAACGCCACTCCCGAAGAGCTGCACAAGCTCGGCGTCGAACAGAATGCGGCGCTCAATGCCGAAATAGACACGCTACTCAGGAAGGAGGGCATCACCCAGGGCAGCGTCGGCGAACGCCTGACGGCATTGTCCAAGCGGCCCGATCTGCTCTTCTCGAATGACGACGCGGGACGGGCGCGGCTGCTCGCTTATCTCAACGGCCGCATTGCCGACGTGCGCACGCGTCTGCCGCGCGCCTTCGCAACCATGGTCCGAGGTAATCTCGTCATCAAGCGGGTCCCGCCCGAGATCCAGGACGGCATGCCGTCCGGTTATGCAGGCCCGGGCTCGATCGACGGAAGCACCCCCGGCGTTTATTATATCAACCTGAAGGACACCGCCGAGTGGCCGCGTTATTCGCTGCCGACGCTCTGCTATCATGAGGGCATTCCCGGCCACATCTGGCAGGGTGAATATAGCTACAAATTACCGCTGATCCGCTCGCTGCTGGCTTTCAATGCCTATTCAGAGGGTTGGGCGCTTTATGCCGAGCAACTGGCCGATGAGCTTGGCGCCTATGCCGACGATCCGCTTGGCCGGATCGGCTATCTCCAGTCGATCAACTTCCGCGCCTGCCGGCTGGTGGTCGACACCGGCATACACGCCAAGCGCTGGGGCTTCGATCAGGCGCTCGACTGGTTCTCCGAAGGCACGGGCCAGCCGCGTGAGCAACTGCGTGGCGAGCTGAACCGATACTGCTCATGGCCGGGTCAGGCATGCGGTTACAAAATGGGCCATAATGAGATTAATCGCCTGCGCGACAGTGCCAAAGCCGCGCTCGGCGCGCGCTTCGATCTGCGCACTTTTGATGACGCAATCGTGCTTGGCGGCAACATGCCGCTCACGATGCTCGCGCGGGTCGTAGACCATTATACCGCAACCGCGCGCAGCTAATTGGTTTTGCAGGAGAAACAAGCACAAGGTCGGTAGAACCGGCGGACATGCCAAGCGTTGGGGGGCCCATGGCCCATTTCTATCTGCATATTCGCAACGGCAGCGGCTACGTCGAGGATCTGGAGGGACAGGAGCTCCCAGACCTCGCCGCAGCGCGCGTTCAGGCGGTCGAGGGAGTCCGCTCGGTTCTGAGCGAGGAGGCACGCCATGGCGAACTCGATCTACGCGGTTCGATCGAGATTGCGGACGGCGACGGCAACATATTGTTGGTTCTCCCGTTCAAGGACGCAGTTCATTTGCGTCTGGACGGGACGGGAATGTGATCGAACGACACCTTCTGAAGCTCAGAGCACGGGCGAGCGTCAGCGCCGAGGAGGAGCAAGCAATCCGCGACGCGGTAAAGGAGGTGCGCACCTATCCGGCAGATCATGTGATCATTCGCGCGCACGAACGTCTAACCTTCAGCACCTTGCTGCTTGATGGGCTGATGTGCCGCTATAAGGATCTCAGTGAGGGCCAGCGGCAGATCACCGAATTGCACGTCTCGGGCGACTTCGCCGATCTACATAGCTTCACGCTGAAGCGGCTCGACCACAACATCATGACGCTGAGCCCCTGCACCGTCGCCCTTGTGCCACATGAGCATCTCGCACGGATTACCGAGCGCCACCCGCACCTCACCCGTCTCTACTGGTTTACCACCAACATGGATGCGGCGATCCACCGCGAATGGGAATTGTCACTGGGCCGGCGCACCGCGATCTCGCGCATCGCGGCTCTGTTTTGCGAGATGCAGCTGCGTTTAGGTGTAGTCGGACTGGCGGAGGCGGACGGATATAATCTGCCGCTCACCCAGACCGACCTCGCCGAATGCGTTGGGCTCACTCCGATTCACGTCAACCGTACGCTCAAGGAACTACGCGAACAGGAGCTGGTCCGCTTCAAAGGGAGCCGCGTCACCATCCTCAACTGGGAGGGCCTGGCCGCCATCGGCGAATTTGATCCATCCTATCTGTATCTGGAGCCCATTCCGCTGTAACGATTCTCCGACGGCGTCCCGTGGCCGCGTCGCCTGCAAATCGCCGTCAGGCTGGGTGGTGAAGAAAGCCCGGGGTCTTGTGAACCGCCCACTCTATCAATAGGTCCGGCAGATCGGCATTCGGTTCAGGTCGGTTAACGATGTCTTACCAATTGGAGGACGTCGGGCTAGGGGTAAACGCCGCGATTGGGTGCTTACGCCCTTCACCCCCTAGGGTTCCAAGAATTGGTCTCATCGACAGAACGTTTAGCCGCTCTGCGCAGCCGTGCGGATAGACGAGCCCGGTTAACCATGAAAGATATGTGTTTCGGTGATTCTTTCGCTCCATACGAGTTGCGAGGAATATCGCCGAAAGGATTACTGAGCGGGCTGGACAGATGATCGAGGCGCTAACCTCGTAGAAAGATCATCGAGTCTATTGGTGTGAATAGTGCGAAGGCGCGATTCCGGGTGTTGTGTTAGCCGGGGGGGTTCCCAAATGTCTTTTTGCTGGGATGTGCAGCAGCAGCTGCAAACTCAAATTAGCGCGAGCGGTGGCTCGGTGCCGCCGAGAGAGACCCGTTCGATCAAGCTCCGCCGGATGGAGATCGGGGGCGAGATCCGCAATGTCTCGATTCGCCTGGTCGAAACGAGTGAACGGATCGAGGCGGCCTGCCATCTGATCAATGATCGATATTCCTGGCGGGGATATGGATCGGATCACCGCATCCCTGCCGACGCTTATCACATGACCTTTACCGCCGAAGTCGATGACGAGGTCGTGGGCACGATCACGCTGGCGGTGGATTCCGAGCATGGCCTGGCCGCCGATCGCGCGTTCGAGGACGACATCAATCAGTTCCGCGCCATCCCCGGCCGCCGCGTGTGCGAACTCACCAAGTTCGCGTTCGGCTCGACCATCAAATCCAAGGAACTGATGGCGGCCCTCTTCCACATCGTCTTCATCTACGGCCATCGCACCCACGGCAGCACGGATCTGTTCATCGAGGTCAACCCGCGGCACGTTCGCTTCTACGAAACGATGCTGGGTTTCGAGCGGGTCGGCCCAGTGAAGACCAACGACAGTGTGGCGGCCCCTGCCCAACTCATGTGGCTGAAGGTCGCCGCAATTCGCGACTTCATCGACGAATGCGCCGGCAGTGGCGAGACCGCACACGCCCGGTCGCTGTATCCCTTCTTCTTCTCCCCGACCGAGGAGAATGGAATTTATCGCCGCCTGGCCCGTGCAGAGAAAGCGATTAAGCCTCTCGAGAGAGACGGCCACCATTCTGACATGGATGCGGCTGCCTTCCTCGACAGCTTGCGCCTTGGCAGCCATGGCATGTCGGCCGCCTCGCCGGCTCCACCGGATCACCAGTTGGCGACCCATTGACCAAATGACGCGCCCATCGGATTTTCGCGGCCGTGTTTGAGTAATGATTCAGCGGTCAGGCAATCGTCCTGCCGCATAACCGCCCGACTGGCTCTCCCGGCCGGCTCCAGTCGTGGCACCCGGTCCCGGACGAAAAGCAGCCGAGGCAGCTTATCGCAGCGTTGCGGCTCAAGCGGTTTCAGCTAGCGAACGCAGGCGAATCCAGCCTTGCGGATGTAAAGAAGGCGCCGTCGACCCGCAGGTCAACGACGCCTCCCAATGCGCTTAAGCTTATTAAGCGAAGGTCAGGCTGACGCGACGCCGACGCATGAAGGCGCCCATCATCCCGAAGCCACTGAGCATCATCATCCAGGTCGCCGCTTCCGGAACCTCGGGAGCTGCCGTAAAGGTGGCAGTGCCCGAGTAGCCGTTGGCGCCAATCGTGTGACCAATTACTTCGATGACGTTCTGAACGTTCGCCACGATGTTGATACCACCGAGGCTGATCGATTGGCCGCTGCTCGTAGTAGGAACGACATAGTGGACCCCATTGATGATCAGATCATCGATCACCAGCGAATTATTGGGGTCCGAGAAGCTCGTCGAAATCGAGCCGCTGCCTGTCCCGTTCTGCGGGATGGTAAACAAGAACCGATCGTCGAAGTTCGTCGACGAGGTGAACGAGTTATAGAAGATCGCCGTGATCGAATCTGAGGTCGGCGTTCCACTCGTGATGAAGAAATTGCTGCCTGGAGGTCCGACCGGGAAATCGGTGGCATTCGCGGCAGGTGCACATACGAAGGCAAGAGCGCTGACGGCCCCGCCCAATATCAACTTCTTGCTAAGCATACCGGGTACCCCTTTGGATGGCCAACAAGGCATATGTAGGCCGGTCTGAGGAACGCGATCATACAGGATTGGTTCCGCCATCGTAAACAAAAAATTAAACAGCGCCGATGAACGCCGCCAATTATGCGACAATTGGCAGAACGGACTTGAATAGCACCATTCTGGAGGAAATGAAAGACGCCCCGCGGTTGATTGCGCGAGGCCCAACAGCGGGGCGTCACCTCTCGGGGTCCTTACCGAGGGGCGCTGCGTTCTTGGCGGAAAAAAGTTTCGATTGGGAAAACGTCCAGAACCCCGCCGCAGTGGAGTAGGCGGCGGGGTTCCCTAGGACCTCGGACGGTAGGGGTACATTACCGCCCTTAAGAAGCAAAACGTCTACGCCAGTGTTCGGTTCCCAGCGACGAAATTTTTGTGCCGGCCATGCCATTGATAATGCTGCACTAGCTAATAGCGCCGCACCCTGTGAATGCGATCCCCTCGGTCAACCGCATCGGACTGGGCGGGCGCGGTGCAACATCGGGCGCCACTCCCAGGCTGGCCTAACGCTCAGAAGCATACTGAGATGCTGGCGGCCTGGATTTCACCCTCGATCGGTTCGCCATAACGCAGATTACGAGGCGCTCGGCTGGCCCTCAGGCCCGCTGCCGCTAGTGTAGGAGCGATGCTGATTCCGCGCCCTTACCCGCAGCCGCAGCCCTGCAGGATCCGATACTGGGCACTTGGTGGGGAACATGGTCTGCTAAGTCCGACCGTCTCGCTGTCATGATGAGCAGGCGGTTTATGTGGGGATATCGCATCCACTTTTCAAAGGTCGTGGCGGGCAAGCCCCAGGAATTCGACGCTCGACGCCCGCTATGACAGTTCGAGTCGCTCGCTTTTCGTGACCTCACAAATCCATGCGGGCCGTCCTCAACTGGCGTCTCAGACTGAACAGAACCGCCTATCCGGCGAGCTAAGGCTCCAAGATGGCACCCTCTATCGCGCGGCGGAACTCGACAAGGCGGGTGGCTAGCGAACGGTCCCACGCAGCCCCTATCGCGGGCATGGCGAAGTCTACTGCTCGATGGTGGCCTGACGAGTGCGATCGCTGCCGGAGGCTTAATAAGCCCGCGCTACTGCGAACTCGACCGCTTCGACCAACGCCGCCTTGGCGGGGCCGCTTCCCACGCCCGCGAGGGCATCGATCGCCCGCTGGCCATAATGTCGCGCGCGCTCCAGCGTATCGGCGATCGCGTCGCTCTTGCCGAGCAGCGCCATGGCATGCTCCAGGTCTGCGTCGGAGGCGCGGTGCCCCTCCATTGCCTCACGCCAGAAGCGGCGTTCGGCGTCTGATCCACGCGCATGGGCGAGGATTACGGGCAGCGTGACCTTGCCATCGCGGAAATCGTCTCCGGCGTCCTTGCCCATCGTCGCCTGGTCCGACGCATAATCGATCGCGTCGTCCACGAGCTGAAAAGCGATGCCAAGGTAGCGGCCATAAGCGTCGAGTGATTCCTCCACCGCCTGGTCACGCTCCGCCACGACCGCTGCGATGCGGCAGGCGGCGGCGAACAGCGCCGCAGTCTTGGCGCCGATGATGTCGAGATAGCGTTCCTCGCTGGTCTCGATCCGGCGCTGGGCGGTGAGCTGATTGACCTCGCCTTCCGCGATGACCGCGCTCGCCGTCGAGAGGATTTTCAGAACCCGGAGAGATCCGTCCTCGACCATCAGCTCGAAAGCGCGGCTGAACAAGAAATCCCCCAACATCATCTGGGGCAATCCCGCAAGCGTGCTGGTGGGGGATTGCCCCAGATGATGTTGGCGGTGCGCCGTCCGCGGCGCAGGCCCGAACCATCGACGACATCGTCGTGCAACAGGGTCGCGGTGTGGATGAACTCGACCGCTGCGGCGAGCTTGTGATGACGCGCGCCGGGATAATCGAGCAGCCGCGCACAGGCGAGCGTCAGCATCGGCCGCATGCGCTTGCCCCCGCCCGCGATGAGGTGGCCCGCGAGTTCTGGGATTAGTGGAACGTCCGACTGCATCCGCGCGAGGATGACGCTGTTCACCTGGTTCATGTCCGCCGCGACGAGCTGGATCATCGGATCGAGCGAGGGCGAAGACGAGCGGTGGAGCGGCGTTACCGTGGCGGGCATGGCGCGGGGCTTTGGCCCGTTCGGACGGCAAAGGCAAGCTGGCGGCTTGCGCCCGCGGCGGAGCGCCCGCATGAGGGCGGCGGAACGAGGGAGAGACAAGTGGCCGACGCGCAGCTCGCCGAATATCGCCAGAGCATCGACAATATCGACGCGGCGCTCATTTTCCTGCTCGCCGAGCGCTTTAAAGTCACCAAAGCAGTGGGCGCCTACAAGGCCAAATCCGGGCTCCCCCCCGCCGACCCGGGCCGCGAGGCCGAACAGATCGCCCGATTGCGCGCGCTTGCCCAATCCGCGCATCTCGATCCCGATTTCTCGGAGAAGTTCCTGCGCTTCGTGATCGACGAGGTGATCCGTCACCATGAAAGGGTGCGGGACGGCGAAGAAGGGTGAGCCGTCGTCACCCTGAACTGGTTTCAGGGTCCATTCCGCGGCGAGGCGATTGCCTCCCGGTGGATGCCGAAACGAGTTCAGCATGACGAAAAGCAAGGCAAAGCGCGGTTGGCGAGCGGCATCGCGCAGGCTAAGCCCACCCCATGCATTATGAGCAGCAATATCTCGACCTGCTTCGCCAGGTGTGGGAGCATGGCGACGAGCGGCGCGACCGCACCGGTGTCGGTACACGCAGCCTGTTCGGCGCACAGATGCGCTTCGATCTTTCGGACAACCAGGTGCCGCTGCTCACCACCAAGCGCGTCGCTTGGAAAACTGCGGCGCGCGAACTGTTTTGGTTCTTGAGTGGATCGACCAACATCCGGCCATTGGTGGCTGACAAGGTGCATATCTGGACCGACTGGCCGCTCGACAAATATCGCCGTGCGACGGGCGAACAGATCGATCGTGACGCGTTCGAGGCACGCATCCTCGCGGATGATGCCTTTGCCACCGAATGGGGCGAGCTGGGTCCCGTCTACGGCAAACAATGGGTGGACTGGCCGCGCTACGAGGCCGCTGAAGAGCCCGGAACTTACAAGTTAGGGACGGGCATCAATCAGATCGCTCTACTGGTCGAGGGCCTGCGCAACAATCCGGGATCGCGGCGGCATATCTTCACCGGCTGGAACGTGCAGGAGCTGGACGCCATGGCGCTGCCGCCCTGCCACATGACCTACCAATATCATGTCGCGAACGGAAAGCTTTCGGGGATGCTGTGGCAGCGCTCGTGCGATCTTGGTCTCGGGTTCGCGTTCAATGTCTTCTCGGCCTCACTCCTCATCGCAATGCTCGCTCAGCAGTGCGACCTCGAGCCGGGCGAGCTCGTCTGGAGTGGCGGGGACGTTCATATTTATCTCAACCATCAGCATCTGGTGGAAGAGCAGCTCGCGCGCACGCCTGCCGGCACCCCGCGGCTGAGGCTGCTACGCAAGCCGCCGAGCATCTTCGAATATGCGATCGAGGATATCGAGGTCAGCGACTACGCGCCCCAGGCGCATATCGCGGCTCCCGTCGCGGTATGAAGCGCCTGTTCCTGGCGCTGCCATTGATGGCAGCGGCTTGCACTAGCGCGCCCGAGACGCCGCCCCGGATCGCCGCGCCTAAACCTACCCCCGTGATCGCGCCGCCTGCGCCGGCAGTAGCCGTCGATTGGCGCGACAAGCCCTATGCCCCGGGCGCGTGGCGTTATGCGGATCGCACCGCCTCTTACGGGCCGGCCGGCGCGCCACCGCTGCTCAGCATGCAGTGCGATTCGGCACGTCGCCTTGTCGTCATCTCCGTCGCGGGCGTAGCGAGCAGCCTAACCATCCGCACATCTTACGCTGAGCGGAGCTGGCCAGCGCAGGCAGGCCCTGACGGGCGGAGCCAGATCAGCTTCGCGGCGGCCGATCCGGCGCTCGACCAGATCGCCTTCAGCCGTGGCCGCTTCTCGGTAAGCGGCCCTGGCTTGGCGGAAATAGACATTCCCGCCTGGGCAGAGCCGACCCGCGTAATCGAAGACTGCCGCGGCTGACGCATTTTGCGGTCCCGCCTAGGAACCCGAATCACGCACTACCGTTTAGCGCCTCAAAGGTCGCGTGGAGGCAGCAATGATCCGAAAGCGTCAATCGACCGCCTATCGGTTTCGTTCGACGGGCGCTGATGGGCAGCACCTAAACCTTTGCGCTACAAGGCTTTGAGGCATGGCCGTGCGGCATTGGTCGCAGAACATCACCGCGCACTCGAACGCGCTCGACCTGGAACCGGACATTTTCAAGAAGCAGGATCCGCGCGTTATCGCGGAATCGCTCAAGCGCTCGGCCGAACATAGCGCCCGCCGCCGAGGGACACCCTTCCAGTCGGCAATGTCGATGCTGACCTTCTACATCAACCGCGCCGGCCAGGATTTGGACGCGCAGCAGAAGAAGGTTCTGGAGCACTCAAAGGACGAGTTGCGCAAGCTGTTCGGTAAGGAGCCGACGCGAAGCAAAGTATCCTGACGTGAAAATATTTGAATTCAAGTCTTGCTAGCAATCCGCAGATGACTCACATTCGCCCTGCTCTTCAACTAGCGAAAGGAGGTGATCCGATGTCTCATGGTTCAGCTGGGAGGTCGGTTCAGTCCGTTCGGGAGACGCGTTTCTAACAGCCGATAGGAACGCCGGGGTCTCCCGGGCCGGACATCCGGCCGCTGACCCATGTTGGAGGGGTCGCTGGGGTAACCCGGCGGCCCCTCTTTCCATTTGAGAGGCACCTCCGTGCGAAGCTTGTCATCCCCGCGTAGGCGGGGATCCATAAACCCGCCGCTCGGAGTGTGAGCCGCTGGGTTCGTGTATATGGATTCCCGCCTACGCGGGAATGACGGTGCTAGCTCAGCTCCAGCAGCTCGTCCCGGATCTGGATAGCGCGCACCGCCACGCGCACCTCGACCAGAAACAGCACCAGACTCGCGATCAGCAGGCCCAGTGACAGCGCGAACATCAGCGCTAATGTCCGCGCGAATCCGAATCCCGCGACCGCAGCCAGGAACATCGCGGCGACTACGGTACACAAGACCACCGCGCTGGCCGTCGCGAGGAAGATCGCGTTGTTGACGATCTTCATGCGCCGGTCGAGCAGCCTCAGCTCGCTGACCTGGTGGCCGTGATCCGGGTGATCGCGCGGTGTGAACTCCTTCTCGAGCAAACGAGCGCGATCGACGATACGAGTCAGCCGCCCGGTGAGCATATTCAGGATGATGCCCATCGCGCTCAACAGGAAGGCCGGGGCCAGCGCCAACTGGATCGTGTGCGCCAGCCCCGAAACGCTCGAGACCTGGAATATGTCGTCGAGCACCGCGTGCATCAGCCCGCCTGTGCCGCCTTGGCCGCGTTTACGCCCATGCTCGCCAGGTAGCGCTTCACGTTGCGCGCCGCCTGGCGAATGCGATGCTCATTCTCGACCAGCGCAATACGCACGAACCCTTCGCCTTCCTCGCCGAACCCGACCCCAGGTGCGACCGCGACCTGTGCATGCGTGAGGAGTTGCTTGGAAAATTCCAGCGCGCCGAGGTGCTTGAGCGCGGGTGGAATCGGCGCCCAGGCGAACATCGATGCTTCGGGCGAGGGAATGTCCCACCCCGCCCGGCCGAAGCTTTCGACCAGCACGTCGCGGCGACTCTTATAGAGCTTGCGATTGGCCTCGACGATATCCTGCGGTCCGTTCAACGCGGCCACCGCCGCTGCCTGGATCGGCGTAAAGGCGCCATAATCGAGATAGGATTTGACCCGCGTCAGCGCGGAGATGAGCTGGCGGTTGCCAACTGCGAAGCCGATCCGCCATCCCGCCATCGAATAGGTCTTGGACATGGAGGTGAATTCGATCGCCACGTCCATCGCACCCGGCACCTGCAGGATCGACGGGGTCGGCGCGTCGCCGAAATAGATCTCCGCATAAGCGAGGTCGCTCAGCACCCACAGCTTATGCTCTTTCGCGAATTCGACCACCTTCTCGTAGAAGGGCAGGTCCGCGACATAAGCGGTGGGATTAGACGGATAGCCGATCACCAGCACCGATGGTTTCGGCACGGTGTAGGCCATCGCATATTTCAGCCGCTCGAAGAAATCGGGGCCAGGCGCGGCCGGGATCGAACGGATTGCGGCGCCCGCGATGATGAAACCGAAGGTGTGGATCGGGTAGGACGGATTGGGCGCTAGCACGACATCGCCCGGCGCGGTGATCGCCTGCGCGAGGTTGGCCAGCCCCTCCTTCGAGCCCAGCGTCACTACCACTTCCTTGTCGGGATCAAGCTCGACCCCGAAGCGCCGCGCATAATAGCCTGCCTGGGCTTTCTTGAGACCTTTGATCCCTGACGAAGCGGAATAACCGTGCGCGTTGGGATTGCGGGCAACCTCGCACAATTTATCGATAACGTGCGGCGCAGGCGCGCCGTCCGGGTTGCCCATACCGAGGTCGATGATGTCCTCGCCTGCCGCGCGCGCCGCCGCCTTCATCGCGTTCACTTCGGCGAACACGTAAGGGGGCAAACGGCGGATGCGGTAGAAATCCTCGGTCATCATATCCTCGGGTTGAAACAAAGCCTTTGCCCGACGGCGCGGA
>Ga0207706_10002691_pt1 | contig 17323 bp, 18 predicted proteins | sample KBSC53metaG_FD_184318 | JGI IMG/M metagenome (GOLD analysis project Ga0207706, IMG submission 184318) | Corn rhizosphere microbial communities from Kellogg Biological Station, Michigan, USA - KBS C5-3 metaG (SPAdes) (version 2) | ecosystem: Host-associated > Plants > Roots > Rhizosphere > Soil ... | reverse complement strand
CGCGTAGAACATGACCTCCTCGGACTGGATGTTCGAGTGGTGGTACGGCAGCGTCACCGCCTCGGGGTCCCAGTCGAGCATCCGCGGCGCGAAGGTGCAGATCACGAAGTTCGGGCCCTGGAAGGTCTGGTGCGCGGGCGGCGGCAGATGGAAGCGGCCGGCGCGCGGCTCGAAGTCGTCGGCGTTGAAGGTGTAGGGCCAGACGTAGCCGTCCCAACCGACGACGTCGAACGGATGCCTGTCGAGCACGTAGTCCTGGTGGCCGTCGCGCACGCGGACGGTCACCGGGTACACGCCGCTCTCGTCGTAGGTCTCGAGCTCCTCGGGCGGGTGGAAGTCGCGCTGGGAGAAGGGCGAGTGCTCGAGCAGCTGGCCGTAGCGGTTGCGGTAGCGGTTCGGCGTCTCGATCTCGCCGGGCGTGTGGAAGCAGATCCAGAACTGCTCCTCGCCGTCGGCCAGCTCGAAGGCATGCGTGGTGCCGCGCGGTATGACGATGTAGTCGCGCTCGCGGAACGGCACGCGGCCGAACACGGTGCGGAGGACGCCGCTGCCGCTGTGGATGTAGATGACCTCGTCGCCCTCGCCGTTCCGGTAGTAGCCCTCGAGCGGCTCGGTCGGCTTGCAGGCCGACACCTCGATGTCGTTGTTCCACATCAGGAGCCGGCGGCCCGAGACGGGATCGCCGCCGGGCTCTACACCGTTCACGTCCGCCAGGCGATGGACGTGCGCGTCCGGGACCCACTCCTCCCTCTCGATGGGACGGAAGGCGCCTACGGTGTCGAGCCGGCAGGGCGACTGGAGGTGCAGCAGGATGGACTCGTTGCCGGAGAACCCCTCGTAGCCCATCACCTCCTCGACGAGCAGCGGTGAGCTGCTGCCGTTCGAACGGACCTGCACGTGCCGCTTGGCGGGGACGTTGCCGAGCCGGGCGTAACGCATCAGAGGTTTCCTCTCTGCTCCTGCTCGCGCTCGATGGCCTGGAAGAGGGCCTTGAAGTTGCCTTCGCCGAAGCCGCGTGAGCCGTGGCGCTCGATGATCTCGAAGAAGATCGTAGGCCTGTCGCCCACCGGCTTCGTGAAGATCTGCAGGAGATAGCCCTCGTCGTCGCGGTCCACCAGGATCCCGAGGCGGCGGAGGTCGGCGAGGTCCTCCTCGATCTTGCCGATGCGCTCCGGGACCTCGTCGTAGTACTCCTCCGGGATGGCGAGGAACTGCACGCCCTGCTCGGTGAGCGCGGAGACGCAGCCGACGATGTCACGCGTCGCGACCGCGATGTGCTGGGCCCCGGCTCCGCGGTAGTACTCGATGTACTCCTCGATCTGCGACTTGCGCTTGCCCTCGGCCGGCTCGTTGATCGGGAACTTGATGCGGCCGGTCCCGTCGGTGACGACCTTCGACATCAGCGCCGAGTACTCGGTCGAGATGGCCTCGTCGGAGAAATGGATCATCTCCGTCATCCCGAAGACGCGCTCGTAGTAGTGGACCCACTCATTCATGTGGCCCAGCTCGACGTTGCCGACGATGTGGTCGATGGCGAACAGACCGTTGTCGGGCGGGTTCTTCGTGGTCTCGGCGCGGCGCTCGTAGCCGGGCAGGAAGGCGCCCTTGTAGCCCTCGCGTGCGACGAACAGGTGCTGGGTGTCGCCGTAGGTGGCCACGGACGAGAGCTGCACGCGGCCGTGCTCGTCCTCGACCCAGTGCGGGGTCAGGATGCCGCGGGCGCCGTGGCCGACCGCGTGGTTGTACGCGGCCTCCGCGTCGGGCACGCTCAGCGCGATCTTGTGGACGCCGTCGCCGTGGTGCGCGTGGTGGGCGGCGATGTCGTCGCCGCCCATGAGCGTGCCGGTGAGGACGAGCCGGATGCGACCCTGCTCGAGCACGTGCGAGACACGGTCGCGGCGGCCCGTCTCGAGGCCGGCGTAGGCGCTCTCGGTGAAGCCGAAGGCGTGGACGAAGTAGAAGGCCGCCTGCGCGGCATTCCCCACGTACATCTCCACGTGGTCGATGCCGTGGATCGGCATGTGGTCGTCGTCGCGCACGGGCGGCGTCACCGTTGCCGTGCCCGGCGTCTCTTCCCTCGAAATCACCTGTTCAGTCGCCATGACCTAATGATTCCCTGCTTTCGGGCGGCAATCAATGCGTATTCGTTGCGTCCATGAGACACTTTGTTCAGATATGGACGACATAGACCGGAGAATCGTTGCGCTGCTGCGCAACAACGCGCGGCGATCGTTCAGGGACATCGGCTCGCACGTGGGGCTGACGGCCCCGGCGGTGAAGCGGCGCGTCGACCGCCTGGAAGCCGACGGGGTCATCCGCGGCTACACAACGATGGTGGACCCGCGCGCGTTCGGCTGGCACGCGGAGGCGTTCGTGGACCTCTACTGCGAGGGCCGCATGCCGGCCGACTCGATCAAGCAGGCGGTGGAGGGAGAGACGGGCGTCGTGTCCGCGCACACCGTCGCAGGCGAGGCGAGCGCACTGCTCCACGTGATGGCCGAGGACACCCAGGGCCTGGAGCTGTGCCTAGAGCGGATCAGGGCGACGGACGGGATCAGCCGGACCGTCACGGAGGTCGTGCTGTCGACGTTGTTCGAGCGGTAGCCGTGGGATGAACGACGGGCATTGAAATGGGGACCTCGGTCGCTGATGCACGCATACGGTGCATGAACGACCGAACACCCTCTCAGTGCCCGTAGTTCGGGCCGGCGCGCCTAGTCCTCGAGCTCGACCTCGTCGGGCTCGCCGCTCACCACGTCGGCGTCGCCGGCGCTCTCCTCGTCGCCGAAGTCGTGGACCTCGGGGGAGTAGCGGTTCTCTTCGTGGCTGGCGGCCTCCTCGAGGTCGTCCTCCGCTATCTCGAAGCCCTCCTCGACGCCCTCGCCGGCCTCGGACAGCGGGCGCGACGCCTCGTCGGCGGGAAGGTCCTCCTCGTCCTCGTAGTCCGGAGGGGGCCCGCCTATGTTCCGGGCCTCGGCCGCCGCCGCGGCCTCCTCCTCGCTCACGTACTCCTCGTCGGGATCGCGGCGCTCTGGCGAGTCCTCGTTCACGGTCATGCCGAAAATGTACCCGCGGGTCAGCGCGCCGTCTCAAGCGGCAGGTCGACGCCGTACACGAGCAGGTCGAAGCCGCGCGTGCTGTGCCGCCCTTCCAGCGTCTCGCCGAGCTTCTCGGCGACGCGGATCGACTGCGCGTTGTCGGGGTGGATGAGGCTGAGTATGTGGTCCACGCCGAGCCGATCGTGACCCCACGCGCAGGCCGCTCGCGCCGCCTCGGGCGCGTATCCCCTGCCCCAGTGGTCGCGCGCGACCGTCCACCCGACCTCGATCCCGGGCCAGTCCGGCGGGTAGTAGAGCCCGGTGCGTCCCACGAGCTCGCCCGTCTCGAGCTCCTCGAGCGCCCAGTGCCCGAACCCGCGCACCATCCAGTGCCCGCCCAGCACGGCCATGTCGAGCCAGGCCTCATGCGGCGTCAGGCCCTCCGGCTTGCCGAGCCCGGCGCCCACCTCGGGAGAGCTCATCAGCTGCGCCCAGCGCTCGTAGTCGTCGTAGCGAAAGGCCCGCATCAGCAGGCGCTCGGTGCGGAGCTCCGGCACCTCCGTCACGGCTTCGGCCTCCGCTCTTCGGACAGCGGCTTCCCGCCCTCGGTGGTGAGCCCCTGGGGCGGCCAGGAGCCGAACCAGTTGTCGCGGGCGCCGTCGATCGTGAGCACGGAGCCGGAGACGAAGTCGCCCGCCGGCGAGGCCAGGTAGGCCACCAGCCAGGCGAACTCCTCCTCGGTGCCGAGCCGGCCGAGCGGGATCGTGCCGGCCACTCCCTCGACGACCTGCTTCGGATACTTGGTCCGCAGCGTCTCCGTCGCGAACTGGCCGGCCGCCAGCGCCACCAGGCGGATGCCGAAGCGGGCCCACTCGATCGACAGCACACGCGTGAGGTTCTCGACGGCGGCCCGCGCGGCCGACGAGTGCGCCATGCCCGGCAGGCCGTGGTGCGGCGACAGCGTGACGTTCAGGATCTTGCCGCCGCGGGCGTCCGGCATCATCGCCCGCGTAGCGACGGCGTGGGTCATCAGCCACGTGCCCTCCACGTTCAGCCGGATGACGGTGCGGAAGCCCTTCGGCGTGATGTCCTCGGCCGGCGACAGGTACTGGCCGCCCGCGTTGTTCACGAGCAGGTCGATCCTGCCGTGACGCTCCAGCACGCCGTCGACGAGCGCCGCGACCTGATCCTCCTCGCGGATGTCGCAGGTGCGCGCCTCGACGCGGCCGTCCTCCGAGAGCGAGGCGGTTTCCTCGAGCGGCTCCTCCCTCCGCCCGCACACCACCACCTGCGCCCCGAGCGCCGCCAGCTCGAGCGCGGTCGCGCGGCCCAGGCCGGAGCCCCCGCCGCTGACGAGCGCCACCTGCCCGTCGAGCAGGCCGGGCTGGAAGATCTTCGACGGCATCGCCGCGGCAGCGTAGCCGCCGTGGCGCGTTCGTCGCGCTCGCCCTAGCGGAAGTACTGGCCGTGGAAGCCGAACGGGATGTGGTGCGGCGCCTCGGCGCGCGCCACCTCCTCGAACGAGCCGGCGTCGAGCACGAGCAGGAACGAGCGGCCCGCGTTCGCGTCGAGCACCACGGACAGCACGACGCCGCCGTCCTCGGCCTCGTCGCCTGGCCTCCGCACGAAGATCGGCTCGCCGGGATAGCAGCCGTCGTCGTGCCACTCGGAGCGCGTGCCGTCGCGCACGTCGACCTTCACGAGCCGGTCGATCCAATCGGTGTCGCCGCCCGTGAAGTACGCGTACGCGTAGTCGCGCGTGTTGCGGCGCGCGTAGTCGATCCTCGGGAGCTCGAGCGAGCCGTCGGTGAGCGACTCGGCGCGCACCGAGCCGCCGGCAAGGTCGATCGTGTAGCGCCGCAGCTCAGTGGGCTGGACCGCGCCGCGCGGTCCGCTCTCGTCGAGGTAGAGCGAGTCGATCACCTTGGGGTCGGCGTAGGCGCACAGGTCGATCACGAGCTCGTCGCCGCGCTCGAACGCGTTCACGTGGTGGAAGCAGAAGAAGGCGTCGGTCTCGTAGGTGCCGCGCAGCTCGCCGGTCGCCCGGTCGAACACCTGGAAGCGCGTGGGCTCGTCCGGCCGCCACGTGTAGTTCTCGATGAACGGCCGACCCGAGAAGGCGAGCTTCAGGGGGTTCACGCGCAGCGGGTACTCGGCCAGGATCAGGTAGCGCTCGCTCATCCCGAACGCGTGCATGTATGCGGGCTCCTTCACCGGCATGCGCGCGACGACGCGACGCTTCGTGCTGCCCGCCGGCATCCCGTAGAGGACGTACTCGCTCACGCGCGAGAAGCGCGCCACGTAGTTCACGAGCTCGTCGCGGTCGCGGTCGTGGTGCGGGTGCGCCGTCGTGACGTGCGCCTTGAGCTTGTCGGCGTAGTCGAGGTGCCCCACGGTGTCGAGCGTCTCGGCGTCGAACTCCACCGGCATCGGCGTCTCCGTCATCGCGATGTAGCGCTCGCCGATCCGCGCGAGGTTCACGTTCGGGTTGTCGGTGATGTCCGGCGAGAAGATCTGCTGGACGCGCTTGAAGATGGAGCGGCACGGGTCGGTGGCGAAGCCGCCGTGGCGCCACTCGCCCTCCTTCGCGTCCTGGTAGGCGCCGCTCTCGAGGAAGCGGCTCGCGTACGAGACCTTCCCGTCCGCGAAGCCGAAGCGATTCAGCATCGCGATGCCGTCGAACCAGTGGGCCATCCGGCGTCCGCCCACCTCGAGCAGCGCGGGCGTCACGCGCACCAGCGCGCCTGTCAGCCAGGCGGGGACCTCACCCGTCACCGGCAACCGGTCGACCCTCGTCTCCTCGTCCTGGCTCCTGAAGCCGAGCCGGTAGTCGGTGCCTGCGGATGCTTCTGTCGTCGCCATAGTCCAGAATGTACCGTCTAGGATGGACTGGTGCAAGAGATCCGGCTGACACCCACCTCGTACATCGTCCTCGGGCTGCTCGAGCTCGCGGGCGAGTCGACCCCGTACGGGCTGAAGCAGCTCGTGGCCGCCTCGGTGGGCCACTTCTGGACGCTTCAGCACGCCCAGCTCTACACCGAGACGGAGCGGCTGGCGGCAGCCGGGTACGTGACCGAGCAGCGCGAGTCGGGCGGTCGCCGGCGGAGGCTCTACGCGCTCACCGACCGCGGACGCGAGGCGCTCGTCGCCTGGAGGGACGACCCGGGCAGCGAGCGGGCCGAGCTGCGAGAGCCATCGCTTCTGAAGCTCTTCTTCGGCGCCGACGCCGGCCGCCTCGCGGAGGTGCAGCTGCCCGCCCACCGCCAGAAGCTGGCCGAATACGAGGCCATCCGCGACGGCATGCCTGGCGAGGTCCCCGACGGCCCGCGCCAGGCGCTCGACATGGGGATCCGCCACGAGCGCGAGTTCGTGCGCTTCTGGGAAGACCTGGCGGGCTAGGGTTCCGGCGATGGCCACCGCCGCCGAGCCCCGTCCTGCCGAGCTGCCGCTGCCCGGCGGCCGGAAGGACGCCAAGGTACGGCTGCACCCGCTGCTCACCGCAACCACGAAGGGCCCGCCCGGCTGGTTCCTGCGCGAGGAGGGCCGCCTGGCGACGCTGAAGGGGTTCGGCCTCCGTGTCCCACGCGACACCTGGCTCACCGCCCCGGTCGTCGCCTTCTTGATCGAGCACCCCGGCGCCGGCCCGGTCCTCATCGACACGGGCTTCCACGCCTCGGTGGCGGTCAGCCCGCGCTCGAACCTCGGGCGCATGACCTCGTTCGTCTACAAGGACATCGACATGCGCGCCGAGCAGTCGGTGGAGGCTCAGTTGCGCGACAAGGACATCCCGGCATCGGACGTCCGGGCCGTGATCATGACCCACCTCCACCCCGATCACGCCAGCGCGATCGTCGACTTCCCGGATGCGACCTTCGTGCTCTCGAAGGCCGAGTGGGAGGCGGCGGCGGACGGAGGCGTCCGGGACGGCTACGTCAAGTCGCAGTTCGACCACGGCTTCGACTACCGGTTGCTCGACTTCGACTCGAACGAGGCCAATTCGTTCTCGGGCTTCGCCCGCTCGCTCGACGTGTTCGGCGACGGCAGCGTGCGGGTGGTGTTCACGCCGGGGCATACGCTCGGCCATCTCTCGGTGGTGCTCCGCACGGAGAGCGGCGAGGTGCTCGTGGCCGGCGACGCGATGTTCATGCACCGGACGCTCGACGAGGATCACCTCCCGCTCATGGTGCCCGACGAGCACCTGTTCCGCCGCTCGCTGCGCGAGATCAGGCAGTACAGGAAAGAGACTCCCGACGCGCTCATCATCCCCGGCCACGACTGGGAGGCCTGGCAGAAGCTCCGGCCGGTCTACTAGCGGCCGGTCTCGCCGAGGATTCGGCGGCCCTCGCTGGAGGCGGTGATGTGGATCGTGCGCGAGTCGCGCGTCCAGGCGATGACGTTGAGCGCCTGAAGGCGGTCGAGCATGAACTGGAACGCCTCCGCCTGACGGCCGTTCGCGTAGGTGCGGCTGATGTCGAATGCGTAGCCGGTGGCGTGGATGCTCGCGTCCGGGCGCACGGTCTTCGTCACGGTCAGGGGCGCCTTCACCCCGGACACGTTCCGCACGCCGTCGCGGATGTACGCCAGCAGCGCGTACGCCTCCGGGCGGAGCGCCCCGCCCGCCACGGGACGCAGCTCACCGTCCGCCGTCGCGGCGTCGATGTCCTCCGGGCTCTCGAAGCTCTTGGTGCGGTCGGGCGGGTGGAGCACGAGCTCGCCCGAGTCCGACCCGGACTGGAGCTCGGCGAGTCGATCCAGCTTCGCGCGGTCCCCGCGGTAGAGCCGCATCACCTCGCGCGATGCCAGCACGCGCCAGAAGTAGGTCTTGGAGTCGTCGCCGAGCCCGGCGAGCAGGCGATACGCGCGCGGGTGCCGGTCGGGCGAGGCGTCGAAGTACAGCTGCGGGTAGCTCGCCTCGCTGTCGCCGTACGCCCCCAGCACCTGCTGCAGGTTGCCGATCCCCATGTGGTACGAGACCACGGCCAGGTCCTCGCGCCCGAACTCGTCCATCGCCGTCTTCAGGTATCGGCCCGTGGCCGCCAGCGACTTCTCAGGATCGAAGCGCTCGTCCACGCGTGCCCGCGCCGCCCGGAGCCGCGCTGCCTCGCGTGGGCCCCGGGCGCGCTCCAGCTTCCGAGTCAAGCGCTCGCTTCGCTTCACGTCCACGTGCATGCCGAGCAGGCCGGTGGCGGTCTCGGCGAGGATCTGGGTGAGCCCGACCGCTCCCTCCAGGTCGTCGCTCGCCCGCGCATCCGGCCGGCCGGCGCTCTCGAGCAGGACCATGCCCTCGATCAGGTCCGGGTCGACGCCCGCCTCCTCAGCGGCGGCCTCGATCTGCGGCCGCCAGCGCGCCACCCGGGCCGCGGTCGCCACGATCCCGCCCGGGCTCTTGACGTAGATCACGTGGCTGTGGCCGGCCGCCGCGCGGGACTCGAACTCGCCCTCCCGGTCGGCCGTGTACGCCCACGGATCGTTCTTCAGGTTGACCGGGCTGTAGGTGGGCGGGTCGTCGTCGCCTCGGAGCAGAAGGAACCAGCCCGCGCCGGCGACAGCGAGCACCAGGAGGATCAGAACGGGGCGCAGCATCGCCCCCCTCAGACTGTCAGGGCACGCAGGGAGAGCCGCCACACACGTCGATCACCGCGCCGTCCGTGCGCAGGAACTCCGACTTCTGACGGCGCGCGAGCGGGCTGTTGCGCGGAGCGCCGTGTGGGTCCTGGCCTGCATGCGGCGGCGTGTTCGTGGTGGGCGGCGCGGGGATGCCCGTGTCCCAGACGACGAGTGCGGAGCCGCCGAACGGGAAGGCGGCGATGCGCGGGATGCCGAAGTACGGGTTCACGTCGGTGTGGCGTCCTGGTGCGAGCGCCGGCCACCTGATCGACGCGCCGATCGTGCGGGCCTCGACCTCGGTGGTGATGTTCGCCACCTGGTGGTCCGCGAACGCCTCGTGCATCAGGACCGTATGCGCCGGCGTGCCCGGCAGCGGGTCCGTCGTCATGTGATGCGCGTAGCCGTTCGCCTCGGCGCGGTCCCAGAGCAGCTGGATGAGCGACAGGAGCAGCGGCCGCTCGAGCTCGTTCGGATATGCCTCGTAGAGCCCGAGCGGCGTACTCCCCGTGCCCCCGATGTCGCCGTGGGCGTAGGTGTCGAAGTCGACGGAGCGACGCAGCAGCGTCGAGTAGTTCATGCCGGGCACGCCGAGGACGGCGCGGGTGAAGTCGGGGGCGAGCGCCGTGAGGGCGCCGCCCATGATCCCGCCCTGCGAGTTGCCGTCGTAGAAGAGCTGGGACTGGTCGACGTCGAGGTCGCCCCAGTCGCGCTTCAGCATCCAGCGGCCCAGGTACATGAAGTTCACGAAGCCCTGCTGGGCGCGGTCCGCGAGCGTGGGGAAGCGCGACAGGTCCTGGAGCAGGAGGAGCACGTTCGGGACGTCCGTCGTGGACATGCCCGTCCAGTCGGTGGCGCAGAAGACGAAGCCGTGCTCGTTCGCCATGGCGCGCACGTTCGCGCCGGTGACCTCGCCGGCGCCTCCGAGCAGGCCGTGCCCGTAGAGCGATGGGCGCAGCGGTCCCGGCGGAGGAGTCTTCGGGATCACGCAGACGACGTTCGCCAGCGTCGTGTTGCCCGGGATGCGCTGGGGTGTGCCGCCGGGACCGAGGTTGAACTCGCTGCCGGGTGGACAGCCGGCAGCGTCGAGGAAGCAGGGGACCACGATGCTGCCGCTGATCCGGATCGAGTCGCCGAGGTCGCGGCGGCCGTCAGCGTCGGCCTCGTCGGGAAGGTCGTCAGGGATGTCCGGATTTGCGGTGAAGACCGGCTCGCTCCCGGCCGGAACGCCGTCCGCCAGGTTCGTGTCGCCCAGCTCCGAGAACGCCTCGTCGCGGATCTTGAGGGCGCGGCCGCTGAGCCCCTCGCGGCTGGCAACCGTGAAGTCCCAGGCGAGGTAGAGCTCCTTGCGCTTGATGCCGGCTCGTCTGAGCGTGTCGAAGATCTGCTCGAAGTGGGGACGGCGGGAGTCGACCCGGGGGTCGGGTGTCCTGTCTCGGAGGGCGCGGAAGGACGGCTGGGCATTGAGGATGCGGCCCTGTGCGTCTCTGAGGTTTCGGAGCGCGACGATGTAGCGCTCGCCCTCGTCGAAGTTCTTCGCAGGCCTGATGATCAGCGTGACGTCGCGCGGGTTCGCCGGGTTGGCGTCGAGCTCGGACCAGATCAGCTGGCGCCGGAGCGTGCGCGCGTTGATGACGACGATCGGCTGGGCCGCGTCGTAGGTTCGCTCGATGTCGGTGATCGGGACGGCACCCGTACGCCGGAACGCCTCGGGCGTATCGAGACCGGGGACCTTGGTCACGATCATGTTGCCCGGGCTGAAGCCGTCGCTCCAGTTGTATGGCGCCGCGCTGACCGGCTTCCCGAAACGGTTCTTCGGCATCCAGTCGTCCTGGAGCGCGAGCCGCTTGCCCGTGGGGCTGGTGGGATCCGCCCGTGTGAAGTGGTCGTTGGGCCACGGATAGAGGCAGGCCGACGGATCGAGCGGATCGCAGGCGAGCGCGGCGCCCGCCGGCAGCAAGACGTACGCGGCAACAACCGCAGCAATGAGCACCCCTGCCCGCATGCGGCTATGAGTGTTACCAGCGCGTCGCTTTAGCCGCGCCGGTTAGCGAACTACAGCGGTGAAGGACCCGGCCCCTCATCGACCATCCTGCCTAAGTGTTGCCTGGCAACACCAGGGCAGGACGGTCCCTCGGGCCGCTGGCGGACCCAACCCCTCAATGCCCTCGTTCGACCCGCGGAACCGCGCGCACCGCGGAAAGCGCTACGCGTCCACCGGCCGCCGCCCGGCGGCCTCCGCGGCCTCGCGCGCCGCCCGCCGAGCGTCACGCGCTGCCTTCACCGCGCTCTTGCGGCCCTCGCCTACCAGCTTCGAGTGCATCTCGCGCACGCGGTCGAAGACGATCTCGGACGCGACCTGGGCCTGCTCCTTCGTCGGCTCGGGCACGCGCTCGAACTGGAGCGGCTCGCCGAACTGCACGGTCACCTTCGGGAACTGGAGTCGCTTCCAGTTGCGCGCCCGCTCGGTCCCGGCGATCGCCGTGGGCACCACCGGCGCACCCGACTCGAGCGCGAGCCGGCCGATCCCGTGGCGCGGCTTGCCGAGCTCGCCCGTGCGCGAGCGCCCCGCCTCGGCGTACATCACGATCAGGTCGCCGCGGCCGAGGATCGTGTGGGCCGTCTTGAAGGCCTCCTGGTCGTGGTGCCCGCGCCTCACCGGGAAGACGCCGCCGTTGTGATAGACGACCTGCAGCGGCGGCTTGAAGAGCTGCGACTTCGCCATGAACTGGACCTTCCGGCGAAGGAAGACCGCGACGAAGAAGTGATCCAGGAAGGAGAAGTGGTTAGGCGCGACGATCACCGGCCCCTCGGCCGGGATGTTGTGCGAGTCGATGCAGCGGGCCCTGTAGAAGATCAGCAGGTAGGGCGTGAGCAGCAGGCGCACGAGCTCATACATCCAGTTCGGGCGCTTGGCGCGCTGGCGCTCGTGGAACCTGTCGAAGTACTCCGACGGGCGCGGATCCTTGTAGACCTGGGGCTTCACCTGCGGTTTCCTACCCAGTCCGATCGGCTTCGTTACTCCGCGCCCGCTCGAGCGCCCGCGCCCAGCCCGCGAGGAGCGACTCGCGCTGGTCGTCCGACATCGACGGCTCGTAGCGCGCCGCCTGTCGCCACATGCTGCGCACGTCCGCCTCGCTCCAGGTCCCAGTCGCGACGCCGGCGAGGTACGCCGCGCCGAGAGCCGTCGTCTCCGACACCTCGGGCACGACGACCGGCACCCCGAGCACGTCAGCCTGGAACTTCATCAGCCAGCCGTTCACGACGGCGCCGCCGTCGGCCTTCAGCTCCTCCAGCTCGACGCCGGACGCCTGCTCCATCGCCTGGACAGCGTCCACGGTCTGGTAGGCCATCGCCTCCAGCGCAGCGCGGGCGAGGTGCGCGCGCCCCGATCCGCGCGTCAATCCCACGAGCGTCCCGCGGGCGTATGGGTCCCAATGCGGCGAGCCGAGGCCGGTGAAGGCGGGGACGAGGTAGACACCGTCGTTCGAGTCGAGCGAGCGGGCGAGCTCCTCGGTCTCGTCGGCGGTCCGGACGATCCCGAGCTGGTCGCGCAGCCACTGGACGGCGGCGCCGGTCACGAAGATCGCCGCCTCGAGCGCGTAGTCGACCCGGTCGCCCACGCCCCATGCGATCGTCGTGAGCAGCCCCTCGGCCGGCACGGGCATCTCCTGCCCGGCGTTCTGAAGCACGAAGCTGCCGGTGCCGTACGTGTTCTTGCCGAGCCCCGGCTCGAGGCAGGCCTGGCCGTAGAGCGCCGCCTGCTGGTCGCCCGCGATGCCGGCCACCGGCACCGAGCGGCCGAACTCGGACGTCTCCCCATAAACGTGCGCGCTTGGGCGCGCCTCGGGGAGTGAGTCCGAGTTCACGCCGAGGAGGTCGCACAGCTCGGGGTCCCAGCGGCGCTCGCGGATGTCGAACAGGAGCGTCCGGGAGGCGTTCGAGAGGTCTGTCGCGTGCTGCCCGGTCAGCTTGAACACGAGCCAGGAGTCGATCGTGCCGAACGCGGCGTCGCCCGGCACGCCGCCCTCGCGCAGCAGCCACTCGATCTTCGTCCCGGAGAAGTACGGGTCGAGCACCAGGCCGGTGCGCTCGCGGACGAGTGGCTCGTGTCCCGCCTCCCGGAGCTCGTCGCAGCGCCGCGCCGTGCGGCGGTCCTGCCAGACGATCGCCCGGTGGAGCGGCTCGCCGCTGTCTCGATCCCACGCCACCACGGTTTCGCGCTGGTTGGTGATGCCGATCCCGGCGAGGTCGGCGCCCTTCGCGCCGGCGGCGTCGAGCGCCTCGCCGGCGACCGCCCGGGTCACCTCCCAGATCTCCGCGGCATCGTGCTCGACCCACCCCGGCCGCGGGAAGTGCTGCTGGAACTCCCGGTACGCACGGCCCGCCGGCTGGCCGCTCTCGTCGAAGACGATGCAGGTGGTGCCGGTGGTGCCCTGGTCGATGGCGAGGATCAAGAGGTCGGCAGCCTATCCCGACGGTATGGTGCCGCTCCGCTGCCCCAAACACGGACTCTCAGGAGGAAGGGTTGCCCGACGTCGAGGCTCACATCACAGGGACGGTCTGGAAGATCGAGTGCGAGGTCGGTCAGGAGATCGAGGAGGGCGACACGCTCGTAATCCTCGAGTCCATGAAGATGGAGATGCCCGTCGAGGCCGAGGACCCCGGGACGGTGAAGGAGATCGTCTGCGAGGAGGGGCAGTCGGTTTCCGAAGGTGACACGCTCGTCGTCCTGGAGTGACCGAGAAGCTCCAGCTCGACGAGCCCGCCGAGGGCGTCGCGCGCCTGACGATCGCGAACCCGGAGCGGCGCGGCGCGCTTGACCACGAGATCCTCGACGCGCTCGCCGGGCACGCGCGCACGCTCGACGCGCGCTGCGTGGTGATCCGCGGCTCGGGTGACGTGTTCTCCGCGGGATACGACATCGGCAACCTGTCGGAGCAGGAGTTCGAGGAGAGCGCCGAGCGGCTCGTGGCGCATCCGTTCCACGACGCGCTCGAGGCGCTCGAGGCCTACCGCTATCCGGTGATCGCGGAGGTCAACGGCCACGCCATCGGAGGCGGGCTGGAGCTGGCACTGACGGCCGACATCCGGGTCGCCGCCAGTGGGGTGAGGATGGGGATGCCGCCCGCGAAGCTCGGGTTGATCTACTCGCACACGGGGCTGGCGAAGTTCATCGACGTGTGCGGGCCCGCGAACACGGCGGAGCTGTTCTTCGTGGGCCGGACCGTCGACGCCGAGCGCGCCCGCGAGATGGGGCTTGTGAACAGGGTCGTCGAACCCGGCGAGCTGGACGAGCGGGTGCTCGACCTGGCTGCCGAGATCGCCTCCAACGCCCCGCTGTCGCTGGCGGGCAACAAGCGGATGCTCCGCGAGCTCCGCCGGCTGCGGCTCCCTGCCGATCTGGAAAGCGAGCTCGTCGAGCTGCGCGAGTCCTGTTTCGCGTCGGAGGACTTCCGCGAGGGCGTGAGGGCGTTCACGGAGAAGCGCAAGCCGGTCTGGCGCGGCCGCTAGCCGTTCGCGCCCAGCTCGGGACGCCTTGCGGTGAAGCACAGCTGCACGCACGCGAAGTAGAACTCTCCGCGCTCGGCGAGCTCGCGCTGCTCTCCAGCCCATGCACCGGCCTCGTCCGGACCGATGTCCTCGTTTGACGCGACGTAGCTCTCGATGAGCGAGACGTTCACGCCGCCGTAGCTTTCGAGATCGCCCTCGATTGTTGCGAAGGTATGGCCCTCCGCGCGGATCTCCTCGAAGCCGGCGTCGCGCATCCGCGGCGCCAGCGTACGAGGAAGAAATGGATGGGTCAGATGAGCGTCCCAGGCCTCCAGCACGCGCCGCATCCGCGCGGGGTGGCCGGAGTGCCACGAGACCGTCCGCCAGTCGACGTCCCACACGACGACTCGCCCGCCCGGCCTCACGACGCGACAGAGCTCGCGCATCGCACCCCTGACGTCCTCCACGTATTCGAGGACCTGGACGCAGAGCGCCGCGTCAAAGGTTCCGTCCGGCAGCGGCAGGGCGGTGACGTCGCCCTGATGGAAGGCCACGTTGGAGCGGCCCGCCGTACGTCCCGCGGCGACCTCGAGCATGGGCGCGCTCTCATCCACGCCGACGACCGTCCCCGTGTCGCCGACCTCTTCGGCGAGCTCGTCGACATAGAAGCCCGGCCCGCAGCCCACGTCGAGGATCCGCTCCCCCGACTTGGCCCCAAGGGCCTCGCGCACGAGGCGCCGGCGGCGCTTCACGTCGCGCGTCGCGTAGATCGCCTCGAGCTTGGCGACCATCTTCTCGTCGAAGACGATCTGGCTCATCGCAGCGCTCAAGTTAGGGCAGACTGAGCGCTCTTGCTGGCGGACGTCGTCGATCTGTTGCAGTGCCCGGTCTGCGGCGCCGCCCTCGACTGCGGCGCGGGCGTGGTGCAATGCCGAGCCGGGCACTCCTTCGACATCGCGCGCCAGGGCTACGTGAACCTGGTGCCAGGCCGAGCGGACACCCCCGAGATGGTGGAGGCCCGCGACGCATTCCTGCGAGCGGGACACTTCCGCCCGCTGACCGAGGCGCTGGCCGAGGAGGCGCGCGCCGCAGCTGCCGTGGTCGGAGTCGATGCTCCGCCGGCGGTTCCGCCGGTCGTCGACATTGGCGCCGGCACGGGGCACCATCTCGCCGCGGTTCTCGACGCGCTTCCCGATCGGCGCGGCATCGCCGTCGACGCCTCGACTGCCGCCCTGCGCCGCGCAGCGCGAAGCCACCCGCGCGCCGCCGCGGTTGGCGCGGATGTGTGGAAGCCCCTCCCCCTGCGCGACGAGATCGCGACGATCGTTCTGAGCGTGTTCGCTCCGCGCAAGGCGAGCGAGATCGCACGCATCCTGGCGCCGGGTGGCGCGCTCCTTGCGGTCACGCCCACGACCCGCCACCTCGCCGAGCTCGTGGGACCGCTCGGCCTACTGTCGGTGCCCGACGAGAAGGAGGGCCGGCTCGACGCGAAGCTCGCGGGCAAGCTTGAGCTCGCGCAGCGACGCAAGATCGAGCCCGCGATGTTCCTCACCCGCGACGAAGCGGCGCAGATCGTGCGCATGGGGCCGAGCGCCTGGCACGTCGACGAGCAATCGCTCGACGAGCGCCTCGCCGCGCTGCCAGAGCCGCTGGCAGTGACCCTGTCGGTGACGCTATCGGTATTCCGGCGCGGCTAGTCGTCGAGGAGCTCGAGCTCGTAGCCCCGTGGCGGCGGCGCCACCCTGCGGATCAGCTCGCCGGATTGCGCGTGGACGACGTACAGCGAGCGCGACCTGCCTCGGAGCGCGTACGCGTACGCGCGGCCGCGTGCCGCCTCGACCTCGAGCGCCTGCCGGCCGAGCAGATGGCGAACGAGCCGCCGGCCATCGCGCGTGTAGATGCGCAGCCCGACGCCCCTCGACGCCGACACGTCCAGCGCCGCTGTGTGCACGAGCAGCCTGCCCGCCACGAGCCGCGCGCTTCCCGCGCGCCGGTCGACCGTACGGGTCGTCCAGGTCTTCGTGTCGACCAGCCGGACGCCGGCGGGGAACGACCTCGTCCTCGGCACTATCCCGCCAGAACGGCTCACGCGGTCCAGCCCGGAGACGGCCACGAGACCTCGCCCCAGCCAGAGCGCCTCGCGGAAACTCGTCGTGACCCTGCCCGGGACGCCCGCCCGCCTCGGCAACGCGACCCTGTGCCGGCGCACGCCCATCGTCCTGAGGTCCACCTCCATCGCGGGCGATCCGGCGGCGAACACGAACGCCCGCCGTGCCCGCCGGTCCACGACCATGTCCGCGCCGGCGCGGATCCCGGGGAGCCGCGCGATCCGCACGCGCCCCTCCGCGTCGGTCACGACGAGTCGCGCCGGCCGCGAGCTCATCAGCACGGCGAGGCCCTCCGGCGTCCGCGCCGAACGCAACTCGTCAGCTGGGAAGGGCAGCTCGCTGCGCTGGACGATCGCGCCGGTCACCGGATCCGCCACGAAAACGCCGCCGAATGAGAGGACGCCCACGATCCGGCGCGGCCGCAGCCACCCCACTGCCACGACCGAGGTGGGCGTGTCGATCTGGCCCGCGATGGTCACCGTGCGGGCGTCGACTATGCAGACACCGCGGCCGCATGTCTCGCCCGCGCCGCCCATGCCGAGCGCAAGGTGGGTGCGGTCGGGGGAGAAGCTCCAGTTCCGGTGGTACTCGCCGAGCCGAAGGCGCGACCCGGTCGGCCTGAGCGACGCCGGGTCGAACGGGGCGAGCCTCGGCGAGCCGTTGCCGCTGATAGGCGTGAGGACCCCGAGAAGCGCGGCGACCAGCGCGATTCCCATGGGCCCAGTTTCGCGCACGATACGTCCGCTCCGCCCGGGCATTCACAATGCATGCCAATGGCCGTGGCGCTGCTGATCGACGAGCTGCGCGCAGCGGGCCATGCCGAGCTCGAGCTCAGCTACGTGCCGGGTGAGGGCGGCGCAGAGCGCCTCTGGCTGGGCTGCGGCTTCCAGCCGACGGGGCGTGTGCACGGCGGGGAGCTCGTCGTGCGCATGGATCTTTAACCCGTCCCCGCTCCGTCCGGGGGCGGCCTTAGCCTCGCGTTTCAGTGCCTCCCCTCATCTCAAGGGAAGAGGCGCTTCGGCTCGGCGAGCTGACGGATCGTGCCGAGATCGAGGCGCTCGTCGAGCGCGCGTGGCGCGT
>Ga0207706_10002681_pt1 | contig 17352 bp, 16 predicted proteins | sample KBSC53metaG_FD_184318 | JGI IMG/M metagenome (GOLD analysis project Ga0207706, IMG submission 184318) | Corn rhizosphere microbial communities from Kellogg Biological Station, Michigan, USA - KBS C5-3 metaG (SPAdes) (version 2) | ecosystem: Host-associated > Plants > Roots > Rhizosphere > Soil ... | reverse complement strand
GAGAACGATCCATCCTTCGCCGGCCTGCGCAAGGATGCGCGTATCGAGACGTTGATCCGGAAGATGCGCTCGTCCCAGGTCGAGGAGCGCCGCGAGCTCGACCGGCTGCGCGCCGAAGGCGTCGTCCCGGACCGTAGCAGGAAGCCCGGAGCGCCGGCTGAGACTCCCGGCTCCGACGATCGCGCTTAGTCCGACTCCCACGGCTCGTGCGACGGTGACGGAGCATCAACCCCATCTACGCCGGAGCCCTCGGCGGTCCGCTGCGAATCGAGCGCTGCGAAATCAAACGCCGATGGATCGGCCAGGTGCGAGGTCTGTACGTTGCGCAGCGCGGAGAAAATCGCCTCCGTCCGGCCCGGATGCTCGCGCTCCCAGTCGGCGAGCATCTTCTTCACGGCCGCGCGCTGCAGGTGCTCCTGCGAGCCGCACAGGTTGCACGGGATGATCGGAAACCCCCGCCCGCGTGCATACCGCTCGATATCGCGCTCGGCGACGTAGGCGAGCGGCCGGATCACGATGTGTCGCCCGTCCTCGGACTTGAGCTTCGGCGGCATGGTCTTGAGCTTGCCGGCGAAGAACATGTTGAGAAACAGGGTCTCGACGATGTCGTCGCGGTGATGGCCGAGCGCGATCCGGGTGATGCCGTTCTCGGCGGCGTAGCGATAGAGTGCACCGCGCCGGAGCCGCGAGCACAACCCGCACATCGTCCGACCCTCCGGGATCACCCGCTTCACGACCCGATAGGTGTCCTGCTCGATCACGTGGTACGGGACGCCGAGTGCCGCCAGGTAGGCAGGCAATACGTGCGCGGGGAAATCCGGCTGCTTCTGGTCGAGGTTGACCGCCACCACCTCGAAACGCACCGGCGCGCTGCGCTGCATCGATAACAGCATGTCCAGCAGCGTGTACGAGTCCTTGCCGCCCGACAGGCAGACCATCACGCGGTCGCCCTCGCCGATCATCGCGTAGTCGGCGATGGCCCTGCCAACCTGCCCGCGCAGTCGTGCCGCCAGACGCCGGAGGTTGTTGGAAACGCGTACGGGTTGACGTTCCCGAGGCTCCGCAGGGGCAGCGGCGGACGTTGCGGGCCGGTCCGCATGGACCTCGACGGCCATCTCGTCTCGTGCCAGGCGCGTCGACACCGTCATATCCGTTGTCATTCCTCGAGGTACTTCGACTCGGCGTAGCGCAACCAGGGCGCGGCGGAGAGCGGCTTGCCCGTAGCGTCCTTGATCAGTTCCTGCGAGCTCACACGGGCGCCGACCCCGTGCACGTTCTCGCGCAACCAGCCGAAGAGACCGCCGAACTGCCCCGCCGCGATCTGCTCGTCGAGGGCCGGCAGGTCGTTGCGCAGGCTCTCGTACAGCTGCGCCGCGATGAGTGCGCCCAGCGCGTAAGAAGGATAATAGCCGAACGAGCCGATCGCCCAGTGCACGTCCTGCAGGCAGCCTTCGGCATCATTGGCGGGCTTGAGACCGAGCCGCTGCTCCAGACCCTCGTTCCAGGCGGCAGGCAGGTCGCGGACCGCGAGCGTCCCGTCGAGAATCCGCTTCTCGAGCTCGTAGCGCAGCATGATGTGCACCGGATACGTGAGCTCGTCAGCGTCCATGCGCACGGCGCTGCGTCGCACGCGGGTGAGCGTGCGGTACAGATTGCCCGGTTCCCACTCCGGCCCGCTCACACCGAACTGCTTTTCGAGCAGCGGGTGGAGCCACGTGAGGAACGGCCTGCTGCGTCCGATCACCATCTCGAGCAGCAATGACTGGCTCTCCTCGAGCGCCATGCCGCGGTCGCGGCCCACCGGCTGATCGCGCCACGCCTCCGGCAGCCCGAGGTCGTACATCGCCTGTCCGGTCTCGTGAAGCACGCCGAACAGCCCCGCGAAGGGGTCCGTCGCATCGAAGCGCGTCGTGATGCGCACGTCGCCCGACACGCCTTCGGTAAACGGGTGCGAGCTTTCGTCCAGCCGGCCGCGGTTGAAGGGGAAGCCCAGCGCCTTCATCACGTCGATCGCGAGCGCGCGCTGGCGTGCCGGGCCCACACGGGTCGCGATCAGCAAGGGCGGCTTCGCCGCCTGGAGCTCGATAGCGTCGCGTATCAGGCCGGGCAATCGCCGCGACACGACGCGGAAAAGCTGGTCGATCTCGGCCCCAAGGAATCCTGGGCTGAACTCGTCGATGAGTGCGTCGTATGGCGCAAGTCCGAGTGCCTTGGACAGCACCTGGGCACGGTCGCGTGTCAGGGCGACAACCTCCTCGAGGTGCGGCGCGAACAGTGAAAAGTCCGCCTGCTCCTTGGCCTCGATCCAGCGGACCTCCGCCCGGGCGGTCGCCTTGGCGAGACGCGAGACCAGCGACAACGGAGTCGCGATTGCGTGGTCGCGCTCACGCCGCATCTCGCGAAGGTTGGCGAGCTGCCAGTCCTCGAGCTGGGACTCTGCGGCCTGCGACCGCTCGATCAGTCGTGAAACCCTCGGCGAGGTAAGGAGCGCGTGGCATTCGGTGTCGAGCGCCGCGAGCTGCTCGCCGCGGACGTCTGCGCTGCCGCGCGGCATCATCACGGCCGCGTCCCATCGCAGAAGGCTTGCCGCGCCACGAAAGGCGTGCAGCCGGCGGAACTCCTGCTCCAGTTGCTGATACGGGGACGGCGCCATGATCGGGACCACCGATCCGGGCCGAATGCGGCGCGCAGCCGCTGCCTTCAGCCGGAACCGGACTTGTTCTTAAGGGCGTCCATTCTACCAAGCCGGGGCCGTATCCGGCCGGTCAAAGATGCACCCGGCCATTATTAAAGCTTTATTTATCAATAGCTTGACGAAATACCGCGGAAGGAGAAGCGAGCGTTAGTCACCAGGCTCGCCCGGCTCCGTCCGTGGCCGGCCCGGAATCCCTGGCAGACTCGTCCGCAGCCGGTCGAGCAATTGCCCGATCGCCTCCGGTGGCCGCGTATTGCGCGCGACCAAGGTGTACACGGCGGGAACGACGCCAAGCGTCAGAAACACCGAGATCAGCACCCCGTAGAACACGACCACACCGATCGCCTGGCGCGACTCGGCGCCCGCCCCGGTAGCAATCATGAGCGGCAGCGCGCCGAAAGCCGTGCAGAAGCTCGTCATGAGGACCGGGCGCAGCCGAATCGCGGCCGCCTCAATCACCGCTTCGCGGTAGTCGACGCCGCGATTGCGCAGCTGGTTGGCAAACTCCACGATCAGGATGCCGTTCTTGGCGGCGAGCCCGACCAGCATGATCGCCGCGATCTGGCTGAACACGTTGATCGACATCCCATAGAACCACAACCCGAGCAGCGCGCCGGTCACCGCCAGCGGCACAGTGGTCATGATCACGAAGGGATGCAGGAAGCTCTCGAACTGCATCGCGAGCACGAGGAACACGACCAGGAGGGCCAGCACGAACATGAAGTAGAGGCGCCCCCCGGACTCCTTGAATTCGCGCGACTGACCGTCGTAGTTGAGGCGTATCGCGGGCGGCATCTCCTGTTCGACCACGCCCTCGACGAAGTCGAGTGCCTCGCCCAGCGTGTAGCCCGGCTCGAGCGCGGCGGAGATGGTGATGGCACGCAGCCGGTCGAAGCGGTTGAGAGTGGTCGCGCCGGCGACCTCGGTGAGCCGCACGAGGTTCGAAAGCGGGATCAGCTCCGATGTGCGATCCGAGCGTACGTAGATGCTGTCGAGGTCGGCCGGCGTCGCGCGGTCCTCGGCGCGACCCTGCAGGATCACGTTGTACTCGCGGTCCCGCTCGATGAAGGTCGTCACGATGCGCGAGCCGAGCACGGTCTCGAGCGTGCGGCCGACGGTCTGCAGCGACACGCCCAGGTCCGCCGCACGATCGCGGTCGACCGCTATGCGGATCTGCGGCTTGCGCTCCTCGAAATTCGACTGGACGTCCGACAGCCCGGAGTTTGCCTCCATCCGCGCCATCAGCAGGTCGCGCCACTGCACGAGGTCGGCGTAGTCTGTCCCACCGAGCACGACCTGGACCGGCGAGCCACTGCTGATGCTCCAGCCGCCGGGCGTGCCGACGAAGCTCCTGACGCCCGGAATCTGGTTGAGCTTGCCACGGATTCGTTGCGCGATCTGTTCGGCGCTCTGCTCGCGCTCGCCCCACGGCTGAAGCAGCATGAACCCGCGGGCCTGGTTCATCTGCGCGCCGCCGCCAAAGCCACCCGGGATGCGCACTATCGCGCGAACCACCTCACCGTCAGCCACCTCGCCCATCAGGATGTCCTCGACCATGCGCGCATGGCGGTCCATGTACTCGAGCGTGGCGCCCTCTGGACCGGTCATGCCGATGTACGCCATGCCACGATCCTCGGCGGGCGCGAGCTCGCTCGGCAGCATCCTGAAGAAGACCGCCGCGAGCGCCATCACTGCGATGGTGCCGCCCACGACCGTCCAGGGACGTTGCATCAGATGGCGCAGCGTGTGGTCATAGCGTTTCGAAAGCCGGTGGAAGAACGAGTCGACGATGTGCGAGAAGCGCGATCGCGTGGCGCCACCAGCCAGCAGCTTCGAGGCGAGCATCGGGGTCAGGGTCAGCGCGACCAGCGCGGAGAAGAGCACGGCGGCCGCGATCGTGAAGCCGAACTCCCGGAAGAGCTTGCCGACGGCACCCTCGAGGAAGGACATCGGCACGAACACCGCGACCAGCACGGCGGTGGTTGCGATCACCGCGAAGCCGATCTCGCGGCTGCCGTCCACCGCCGCGATCAGCGGCGGTTCGCCACCCTCCATGCGTCGATAGATGTTCTCGAGCACGACGATCGAATCGTCCACCACGAGGCCGATCGCGAGCACGAGACCGAGCAGGGTGAGAACGTTGATCGAGAATCCCATCGCTGCCATCACCAGGAACGCCGCGATGATCGACACGGGGATCGTGAGCGCGGGGATCAGCGTGGCGCGCACGTTGCCGAGAAACAGGTAAATCACGATCAGAACCAGCACCAGCGCGATGACCAGCGCGACCAGCACCTCTTTCATCGATTCCTCGATGAATACCGAGCGGTCGAGGTTGACCTCGAGGCGTGTGCCGGGCGGAAGGTCCGGCCGCAGACGTTCGACCTCGTCCCTCACGTGCTGCGCGACTTCGAGCGTGTTCGCCTTCGAGATCTGCTCGACGGCGACGCTGATGCCGGGCACGCCATTCGAGCGCGAAACGCTCCGTTCGTTCTCAGCGGCGAGACGCACGTCGGCCACCTCGTCGAGCCGCACCAGGTAGCCGTCCGGGCCGCGGCCGACCGCAAGCTGGCGGAACTCCTGCTCGGTGGCGAGCCCGGTGTCGGTGCGCAGCGTGAATTCGCGTTGTGAGGATTCGAGCCGGCCCGCGGGGAGCTGTACGTTCTCACGGCGCAGTGCCGCCTCGACGTCGGCGACCGTGAGCCGGCGCGCGGCCAGCGCCTCGCGATCGAGCCAGACCCGCATTGCGTAGCGCCTGGCGCCGTTCAGCCGGACGCGCGCCACGCCCGGGAGCACGCCCAGCCGCTCGACCAGGACGCGCTCACCGTAGTCGGTCAGTTCGAGGACGTTGAGCGTGTCGCTCGCGAGGTTGAGGTAGATGATCGACTCCGCGTTGAAGTCGACCTTGCCGATTTCCGGCGGATCGGCCTCCTCCGGCAGATTGCCGGCAAGGCGTGAAACGCGGTCACGGACGTCGTTCGCCGCCTCGTCGACGTCGCGCTCCGGCGCGAATTCGAGATTGATGCTCGAGCGGCCGTCGCTCGACTCCGAGGTAATCTTGGTGATGCCTTCGATGCCCGCGACGCGATCCTCGATCACCTGGGTGATCTTGGTCTCGACGACATCGGCGGAGGCACCCAGATAGTCCGTCTCGATCGACACTATCGGGGACTCGATGTCGGGCAGCTCCCGGATGGCGAGCCGCGAGGCGGCGAGCAGCCCCAGGATGACGAGCAGAAGGCTGATGACGGTCGCGAGGACCGGGCGCCGTACGGAGAGCTCCGACAGCCTCACGTGCGGGCGCCGTCGGCTGCGTTCGAGGCGCGCGCGGCGGGCTGTTCCTGAACCGTTACCGGCGCGCCATCGCGCAGCTTCTGTGTGCCCTCGGTGACCACCTGCTCCCCGACGGCGAGACCCGCGACGATCTGTACTTCGCCCACGCGCCGCTCCCCGGTGCGTACCTGGCGCTTCTCGACACGGTCGTCGCGCACCACGTAAACGAAGACGTTCCCCTGCTCGGGCACAAGCGACTGCTCCGGCACGAGCAGCGCGTTACTCGCCCCACGCGTCAGCTTCACGGTGAGGAACATGCCGGGCTTGAGCATCGCTCGGTCGTTCGGCAGCAGCGCGCGAACGGTCACGGAACGGGTGGTCGGGTCGACGCGCGAGTCGACGCTCGCCACCGTGCCCGTGAACTCCTCGCCCGGCCACGCGATGCTTCGCGCCACGATGCCGAGCCCGGTCTCGACCGATGACAGGAGCGTCTCCGGGATCGTGAAGTCGAGCTTGATCGTGCTGGCATCGTCCAGCGTCGTAATCACCGTCCCCGGGTTGATCAGGCTGCCGACGCTCACCCGCCGCAGGCCGACGCGACCCGCGAATGGCGCCGTGATCACGGTGTCGCTCAGACGCGAGCGCGCGAATGCCACGCGCGCCTCGTTCGCCTTGAGCGTCGCCTCGATCTGCTCGAGCTGGGCTTCCGACAGGACTCGCGTCGTGTACAGCTCACGGCTGCGGTTGAACTGGCTGCGGCTTTCGTCGAGCGCCGCCTCGGCGATCGCGAGCTCCGCCTGTGCCTCGCGACCGTCCAGCTCGAGCAGCACCTGTCCCCGGCGAACCTGCTGTCCCTCCGCGAACCGAATGGCCGTCACCAGGTTCGACACCTTGGCGGTCACGTCCACCGACTCGTTGGCGCGCGCCGTCCCGAGTGCCTCCGCCTCGAGCGTGAGCCTCGCCTCGCGCACGGGCACGGCGACCACCGCGAGCGGCGTCTGGCTGAACGTCGGTGCTGCGGCCTGTCCCGCCGGGCTCGCGTTTGCCGCGCCGGCCCGCGGGGCCGAGGTCGCGGGCGCCGATGCGGCGGCCGACACCGGCGCGCGGCGCGCGCGCTGTTCGCGCACGTGCAGCGCGAACAGCACCACCAGGACGGCGATCGCGGCGCCGATCAGCAGCTTCTTTGCGGAATCGGACATGAGCTCCTTGCGCGCCGTACTCGCGCGACGGCCGGCATTTCAGCCAGTATCGCACCGAACCGTGACGACGACCGGCGCCGCCAGGCGGCAGTCGGAGGGTCTGGCCTTGGACCGGTGCCCGGCGTGCCGGTTCAGGGCTCCGGATCGCCCCCGTCGGAAATGCCCTCGAAAAGCGGCGTGCTGAGGTAGCGCTCGCCAGTGTCGGGCAGCATCGCAAGGATCACCGAGCCTTTCGCGGCCTTCTCGGCCAGCTTGAGCGCCGCGGCAAACGTGCCGCCCGAGGAAATCCCGCAGAAGATACCCTCGCGTGCGGCGAGCGAGCGCGCGGCCGCGATCGCTTCCTCGTCCGCCACCGGCAGGATCTCGTGCGGCACGGAGCGATTGAGAACCTTCGGAACGAAGTCCGGCGTCCAGCCCTGGATCTTGTGCGGCTTGAACTCCTTGCCCTGCAGCAGGGATGCGCCAGCGGGCTCCGTGACGACGATCTTCACCTCGGGCCGCGCGAGGCGGATCATCTCGCCCGCCCCGGTCAACGTGCCGCCGGTGCCCCAGCCCGTGACGAACACATCGAGTCGACGCCCGGCAAAATCGCTCAGGATCTCCGGCCCGGTGGTCTGGCGGTGGTAGGCAGGATTCGCCTCGTTCTCGAACTGACGCGCGAGAAACCAGCCGTGCTTCTTAGCAAGCTCCTCGGCCTTGCGCACCATGCCGCTGCCGCGCTCCGCAGCCGGGGTGAGGATCACCTTCGCGCCCAGCATCCGCATGATCCTGCGCCGCTCGACGGAGAAGCTCTCGGCCATGGTGGCGACGAAGGGATACCCCTTCGCTGCGCATACCATCGCGAGCGCGATGCCGGTGTTGCCTGAGGTTGCCTCGACAACCGTTTGCCCTGGCTTCAGCGCACCGCTGCGCTCCGCGTCGTCGATGATTGCGATCGCGAGACGGTCCTTGACCGAGGACAGCGGATTGAAGAATTCGCACTTCACGTACATCGTCACGTCCGCCGGCGCGAGACGATTGATGCGCACGACCGGCGTGCGCCCGATGGTGTTCAGAATGCTGTCGTAGATCACGTCGGGTTCTCCTCCTGTCGGGACGTGTTCGTGTCCGTTGCTCGACTATAGCTGGGTGTGGGCGGCGAACCGATGTCGTTGCGCCATGAGTCCATGCACGTCAGACGTAGAGCCGCATGATGGCCTCCGCAATGCACGCGGGCTTCGCTTCGCCGTCGATCTCGAATGTCGCCCGCTCCGTGGTCTGCACCCCGCCGGGGACCTCTTCGACCTTGTTGAGGACGCAGCGCACGCGGATCCGGCTGTCGACCTTGACCGCGTTCGGAAACCGCAACTTCTCGAGCCCGTAGTTGATGACCTGGCGGACACCGGGGTAGATCGGGCGCTCGGCCACCAGGCCGCGCATCATCGGGTAAAGCGAGAGCGTCAGGTAGCCATGCGCGATAGTGCTGCCCCAGGGCGACTCGGCCGCGGCGCGCGCGGGATCGACGTGGATCCACTGATGATCGCTGGTCGCATCCGCGAAGGCGTTGATGCGCGCCTGGCCTACGGTGAGCCAGTCGCTCAGGTGCACTTCCTGGCCAACGCGTTCCTTGAGTTGCACGAGCAGCGGAGTGGACATGTGCCTCGTCCGGAAATCGGCCGGTCGCGCAGTGTACGGGCGCCTGGGACCGCGGGCCACAAGCCCCGCCGCACCCACCAACCGGGCAGTCGCAGTCCGCGCAGTACAACCGGCACCCCCGAGGGGCAGGCGCCCAGTCCCACGGCTACCGCGGCGCAGCAAGAGCGTTGCAGACCGAGGTCCATCGGGTCAGCCCTATATTCTACTAAGCTGGTGTTTTTATTAACTTTCTAACGAGATATATGGACCTGCAAGGCCAGCTCATCAGGTCCTCTTGCACTGCACAAAAAATACGGTAAAATGGCGCCCATGACGCAACACACGCAGCCCCGCCGACGTCACACACCCAGTGCAGGGCGCAACAAGGAGATTCTCAAGATGGCGACCAAGCAGCAGCAGCAGCAGCAGGATTCCTACACCTATCTCGACTTCGCGAAGCGCGCCTTCGCGCCGACCGCCCGCTTCAACGAGCTCGTGATCCGCAACATCGAGCAGACGACGCGCTTCCACTACGAGGTCGCCGGCGATCTGATCCAGGCGACGATCGAGCAGCTGAACGCTGCCGCGTCGACGCGGGACTTCGGCACGCTCGCCTCGCGACATGCCGAGATCATGAACCGCCTGACGGACAAGGCGAGCAAGCGCTCGCATGAGTTGGTCAAGCTTGCGACCGAGACCCAGTCTCAGTTCGCCAACTGGGTTGAGGAAGCCACGCAGGGCGCCCGCAAGGCCGCCTGATTCCGACCGTCCCCCGAGAGCGGTGGCCCAACTCCCCCCGGGCCGCCGCTCTCTTTTGTTTTTGGTGCAGTGCAGGAAGCGTGAGGTAAACTGCTTCCTCATGAGCCCGGAACGTCTGATCAAGAAATACGCCAACCGGCGCCTCTACGACGCTTCCCAAAGCCGCCACATCACCCTCGACGACATCCGCGCCCTGATCGTAAAGGGCGAGAAGATCAAGGTCGTCGAGGACAAGACGGGGCATGACATCACCCGCCACATCCTGCTGCAGGTGATCGCCGAGCAGGAACAGTTCGGACGCCCGATCCTCTCTACGCCGGTCCTCGAGTCGATCATCCGCTTCTACGGCAGCTCGATGCAGGGGTTTCTGGCGAGCTTCCTCGAGAAGAGCATCGAGACCTTTCTGCGACAGCAGGACACGCTGCAGAGCCAGTTGTCGAAGATGGTGGCGAATACACCGCTCGCGACCGTTGCCGACCTCACGCGGCAGAACCTCGAGACACTATCGAAGATGCAGGAGACAGTCCTCGGCGCGCTCGCGCCCAAACGGGACAAATAGCGACTTTTCAGGGCCAGCCCGGCGGTTGTTGCAGTGCAACGACCGCACACGGCGACGCCCGCTGCTCACGAACTCCCATGCGCGTCTGCTTCATCTGCGCCGAGTACGCCCCATACGCCAAGACCGGCGGACTGGGTGACGTCGCGGCCGCGCTCACCGCCGAGCTCACGCGCGCGGGTCACGAGGTCCTGAGCTTCATTCCCCTGCACGGGCAGATCAACCTCCGCGGCGCGCACGTCGAACCTGTCGAGGCGCTCCAGCGGCTGACGCTCGCGATCGGCACGCGCGCGTTCGTCTACGACGTGAAGTGCGCGCGACACCCAGGCGCAGCGGCAGCCGTTCATCTGATTGACTGTCCCGCGCTCTTCGACCGGCCGCAGCTCTACTCCGACGGCCCGGACGAGTACCTGCGCTACCTGATGCTGACGCGTGCTGCCCTCGAGAGCTGCCAGCGGCTCGGGTTCGCGCCGGACATCGTGCACTGCAACGACTGGCACACGGCCCTCGCGCCGCTGCTGCTGCGCTCGACCTACGCCTGGGACCGGCAGATCTTCGGCCGCACGAGGAGCGTGTTCACGATCCACAACATCGGCTACCAGGGCAGCTTCCGCGCCGGGCACGTGGCCGACCTCGGGCCCGGTGTCGGCCGCGAGCTGCTTTACCAGGAGGACCTTGCCGCGGGCTGGATCAACCCGATGCGGCACGGCGTCATGTACGCCGATGCGGTGACGACCGTGAGCCCGACCTACGCGCGCGAGATCCGCACGCCCGCCGCCGGCTTCGGGCTCGATGCTGACCTGCGCGCGCGGGGCGACGCCGTGGTCGGCATCCTGAACGGCGTCGACTACTCGGTGTGGAACCCGGCCACGGATCCCTTCCTGCCGCACAACTACGATCAGCATGACCTGTCGGGTAAGTCGCTCAACAAGCTCGCGCTGACCGACCTGCTGCGCCTCGGCGGCGGTGCGGGCTCGCCGCTCATCGGGATGGTGACGCGGCTTACCTCGCAGAAGGGCATCGACCTGCTGATGCAGGTGCTGCCGGCGCTGATCGAGACACGCGAGCTGCGGTTCGTGGCGCTTGGTACCGGCGACACGCGCTACGAGCGCTTTTTCGACGACCTGCAGCAGCGCTTTCCCGGTCGCGCGGTGTTCCATGCCGGCTACAGCGAGGAGCTCGCACACTTCATTGAAGGCGCGGCGGACATGTTCCTCATGCCGTCGTACTACGAGCCCAGCGGGCTCAACCAGATGTACAGCCTGCGCTACGGAACCGTACCGGTTGTGCGCAACACGGGAGGTCTCGCCGATTCCGTGCAGCAGTACGACCCGGATTCGGGCGAAGGCACCGGTATCGTCTTCAACGACTTCGACGCCGGAGGCCTCGGCTGGGCGCTCGACACCGCACTCGAATGGTACGAATGGCCCGACCTGTGGAGCCAGATCATCGCGAATGGCATGCGCCAGGACTTTTCGTGGCAGCGCGCAGTGGGTGAGTACGAGCGTCTCTACTCGAGCCTGCAGGCTATCGCACGCGTCTGATCGCCCGACGCGCAGGCCGAAGCGCGAACCGCTCAGGTCGCGCCCGACTTTGCCTTCTCCAGCGCGCGGGTGAAGTCCAGCGTGCCGCGCTTGTTGAAAGGGATCTTTCGCACCATCCCCTTGTCGACGAGCAGCGTGCCGGCGAGCTCGTACTCGATGTCCTCGAGCTTGCCGCCGCCCACGCGGCTGAGGAGCCGCCCGAAACTGCTCACGAAGTTAGTCGTCACCGTCATGTCGAATTCCGCCTCGCCCAACGCCGGCAGAACGAATGGCTCGTTGGTCTTGCCCTCGGCAAACAGGTCGCCCATCAGCAGCAGCGTGTAGTCGATGCCCTTCACCGGCAGCTCGATGTCGTTGGGGTTCTGCACGTGCATCCGCACGACGAAGCGCTGCGCGAACATGTCGGTCGAGAGCATCTGCACGCCGAGGACCTCGAGCTGCGGCGTCTGCAGGTCGCCGAGCCCGGTGCAGGCGGCGAAAGCCAGCAACGCCGTGAGGGCGGCGGCGGGGCGTAACAGCGGCATCTTCGGCATCGAATCGATCTCCTGGAACCGTTGAACGGCAAACGGGAGCGAACCCTCAGCCCAGGCGCTGCGCGGCGCGCAGCATCGCGGCGGTAACCAGCACCACGCCGCCCTCGGTGATGTGGAAGCGCTCGGCGTCGGCTTGTGGGTCGACGCCGATCCGCGTGCCGTCGGGCACGTCCGTGCCTTCGTCGATGATCGCGTTTCGGATCACGCAGCGCTCGCCCACCCTCACGTGCGGCAGGATCACCGATCGTTCGATGGAGGAGTAATCGTGCACCCGCACGCTCGAGAACAGCAGCGAGCTCACGACCCTGGATCCCGAGATGATGCAGCCGCCGGAGACCATCGAGTCGATTGCCTGTCCGCGCCGGTCGTCGTCGTTGAAGACGAACTTGGCCGGCGGGAGCTGCTCCTGATAGGTCCAGATGGGCCATTGCTCGTCGTAGATGTTGAGATCCGGCGACACCGTAGCCAGCTCGAGGTTCGCCTCGTAGTAGGCGTCGACCGTACCGACGTCGCGCCAGTAGTTCTGCGCCTTGGTACGCACGTCCTCGAACGGATAGGCGATCACGCGCAGCTTGTCGATTGCTCCAGGAACGATGTTGCGACCGAAGTCGTGGGCCGAGTCCGCGTCCTCGGCATCCGCGCGCAGCAGGCGCTCGAGCAGCCGCGGATTGAACACGTAGATGCCCATCGAGGCGAGCGCGACATCGGGTCGTCCGGGAATCGGCTCCGGATCGCGCGGCTTCTCGAGAAAGCGCACGACGCGGTTCCCTTCCTCGACGGTCATGACGCCGAACTCGCGAGCGCGAACGCGCGGCACTTCGACCACGCCCACGGTGATGTCGGCTTCCTTCTCGACGTGGTAGCCAATCATCGGGCCGTAATCCATCTTGTAGATGTGATCCCCCGCGAGCACCAGCACGTGGAGCGGACGGTGCTGGCGAATCATGTCCATGTTCTGCCACAACGAATCGGCGGTGCCGCGATACCAGTCCGGGCCGCGTTGCTGCTGCGCCGGGACAATCTCGACGAACTCGCCGAACTCGCCGCGCAGGTAGCCCCAGCCGCGCTGGATGTGCTGGATCAGCGAATGCGCCTTGTACTGCGTCAGCACCGAGATCTGGCGGATGCCCGAGTTGACGCAGTTCGAGAGTACGAAATCGATGATCCGGAATTTCCCGCCAAAGGGGGTCGCAGGCTTGCAGCGGTGCTCGGTCAGGTGCTTGAGGCGTTCGCCGCGGCCCCCGGCCATGATCATCGCCAGGGTGCCCCGAGTCAGGCGGCTCAGGTATCGGCGCGGCGCAACGGTGTGTGGGTCTGCGGACATCCGCGAGGTTGGCTCTTTCTGGTAAATCGGATGGCCCTGCGCGATGTTACCGGCCGGGAGCTACGCCGCACACCCCGCCAAGCATTCCACGCCGCCGATAATGCCCTTTGCGAGTAGCTGGAATTGCTCTACTATTAGTATTGACTTCATTGTAGTAGTTGATCAATACTATTACTTGACTAGTAGCCGACGGAACCAACATGAGCGTGGGGAACGACGCCGAGCCGCCCGCCGAGGACACAGCGGAATCGCTCACACGCAAATTTCAGCGTGAGCTCGGTACCGGGCTGACCGCCCTCGTGCTGCTGTCGGTGCTCGGAGAAAGCAACGAGGACCTGTACGGCTACGAGATCGCCCGCAGGCTCTCCACCGCATCCGGGGAGACGAACCCCTTCAAACAGGGCGCGCTTTACCCGGTGCTCCGCAACATGAGCGCCTCGGGACTGCTGACCAGCCGCGTCGTGCCTTCGTATTCGGGTCCGCCCCGCCGCTACTACCGAATCACGCCGCTCGGGCGCGAGGTCCTGACGTCCTGGCGGGAGACCTGGTCCGCCACCCGCAGCTTCGTCGACGCAATCGTCGCCCGACCCAACACGCAGGAGATCCCAGCATGAGCGGCGCAGCACTACGCAACGTCGAGCAATACCTCGCTGCCCTGAGGGAGTCGCTGCGTGGCGCCGATCCGGCGCTGATCCAGGACGCGCTCTACGACGCGGAGGAACATCTGCGCGCCGAGCTGGCGCAGGCCCCCGCGGGGGACAGCGAATTGGACGTGCTCGCGCGCATCGTGACCAGCTACGGCGCGCCTGAGGAGGTCGCCGATGCGTACCGCGCGAACGAGGTCAAGGTGCGCGCAGCACTGCGAACGCCGCAACCCGCTCCGCGCAGCACGGCGTTCGGCCGATTCTTTGGCGTGTATCTCGACCCCCGCGCATACCTCTCGCTCCTCTACCTGACGCTGTGCCTGATGACGGGCATCGTCTACTTCACCTTTGCGGTCACAGGGCTGTCGATGTCGGCGGGTTTTGCGATCCTCATCATCGGCATCCCCTTCTTCCTGTTGTTCATCGGCGCCTCGCGGGGCGTGGCGCTGGCGGAGGGGCGGCTGGTCGAGGCGATGCTTGGTACACGCATGCCGCGCAGGCCTGTGTATCCGGATCGCCAAGCGCCCTGGTACGCGCGGATCGTCGACATGCTGAAAGACCGACGGACCTGGACCACGCTGATCTACCTGCTGATGATGCTCCCGCTCGGGATCTTCTACTTTACGTTCGTCGTGGTCGGCATCACGGTCTCGGTCGCGGTGACGATGGCACCGATCTTCGTGCTGCTGTATCACTTCGGTATCGTGCAGATCGACGGTGACCTCCACATGGAGTACCCGCACCCTGCCCTGTTGCCTCTGATGTCGATCTTGGGAATAGTGCTGCTCACCATCACGCTGCACCTGGCACGGGGACTCGGCAATCTGCATGGCCTGCTCGCGAAGAACCTGCTCGTCTCGACATCCCGCACGGATTGATCCCGGATCAATACTGCTGGCGTGCTGCTTGCTGCTCGGTCTCGCCGGATGCGGCCATGCCGACGAGCGCGCGGCCGAAAATGCACCTGCAACCGCGAAGACCGAATTGCTCTGCGTCCCCTCCGACACGGGTTTCCTCCGTGCCCGTCTGCAGGGATCGATCGAAGTGGACCTGGACTGGGCCGCCGGCGTGCCGCAGTGCCGCGGCGGTCTGCGTCCGACTGGCGACGGTGTGCGCTTGCTTTTCAAGGGCCCCGGTGCGAAACCCGAAGAACCCCTGCTGATCGTGATCGGCATCGGGCCGTTGCGGCCTGGCGAGTCGCGGAGTCAGGTACCTGTCAATCTAACGCTCGTGCAGGAAGGCGCCGGCCAGTTCTTCGCGACGCAGGGTGACGACAAGTGCGCGATGGACGAAATCCACCAGGAATCGATCGGTAAGACGCTTTACCGCCTCACGGGTCGCGGTTACTGCACGCAACCGGCACGCGCTGTGCAAGGCGACGGTGCCGTGCTGATGTCCCGCTTCGACGTCGAGGCCGTCGTGGATTTCGCCGCGGCACTCGGCGATGCGACCTTTGCTCAGGCCGATCGATGAGCTGCGCGGGCCGGGCTGCCGTAGTCGCACTTAGCGCCTTGTTCGCCGGCGTTGCGCCGGTGTTCGGGGAGGATGCGCGACCCGCCCTCGATGCGCTGCCGACCGAACGCGTCGTACTCGAGACGCAGACGAAAGGCCGCCATGAATACACGGCGTGGCGGGCAGATACGCCAGATACGCGCGCCCGCGGCCTGATGTATGTGGCCGCGCTCACCGACGAACAGGCGATGATCTTCGTCTACGACGAACCGCAGCGCGTCAGCATGTGGATGAAGAATACGTACCTGTCCCTCGACATGCTGTTTGTCGACGCGCGTGGCTGTATCGTCCACATTGGCGAGCGCGCGAGGCCCCTGTCTCTGGCGTCGATCGAATCGGGCACGCCTGTCGTGCTCGTCGTCGAGATCAAGGGTGGTGCGGCCGCGGTACAGGGCGCGAAGATCGGCGATCGGATCCGGCGTCCGGAAGCCGCGTGGCCGGCTGACGCTCGCGGAGGCTGCTAGGCGGGGATCGGCAGCTCGCTGCTCTTGCGCACGGTGCGGAGCGCAAAGCTCGATTGCACGCGCGCGACGCCCGGCAGACGGGTCAGATGCTGGCTGTGCAGCCGCTCGAAGTCCGTCGGGTCCGACACCGCCACGCGCAGCAGATAATCCTGCTGACCCGTCATCAAGTAACACTCCATGACCTCCGGTACCCGCCGCACCGCGTCCTCGAACGCTGCGAGATCCGCCTGTTCCTGTCGGTTGAGCGTGATGCTCACGAACACGTTCCCCGGCAGACCAACCTTTGCCTGGTTGATGTGCGCCGCGTAACGATCGATCACACCCGCCTCCTCCAGCCCTCGAACACGGCGCAGACAGGCCGACTCGCTCAGGTTCGCGCGCTCGGCGAGCTCGCGGTTCGTGAGGCGCCCGTCGCGCTGCAGTTCGGCGAGGATGGTCTTGTCGACCCGATCGAGTTTCACACGCAATCTCCTTCGACCAAAACGCGGATATGCGGCATTTTATTGCACTGCCAGACGGCTGCGCAGGCTCTTTTGCAGCCATTAGCCTCGAAGCGGACCTATGCTAGGCCGGCTGACCACACCAAATCAGGGGGCCCGCCATGCGCATCGGTGTACCGAAGGAAATCAAGGTCCACGAATACCGCGTCGGGCTCGTGCCCGCCGCCGTCCGTGAGCTCGTCGATGCGGGTCACCAGGTACGCGTCCAGACTGGATCGGCATCCGGCATCGGCTTCAGCGACGCGGATTACCTGCGCGTCGGCGCCAAGATCGCGGCCAGCGCGGAGGACGTATTCGCCGAGAGCGAGCTCATCGTCAAGGTCAAGGAACCGCAGCCGCAGGAATGCGCGCGGCTGCGCAAGGACCAGGTGCTCTTCACGTACCTGCACCTCGCGGCCGACAAGGCCCAGGCCGAAGCCCTGCAGAAATCAGGCGCGACCTGCATCGCCTACGAAACCGTCACCGCGCCGGACGGCAGCCTGCCGCTCTTGACGCCGATGAGCGAAGTCGCAGGCCGGATGTCCGTGCAGGTCGGGGCGTATTGCCTGCAGAAAGCGAATGGCGGACGCGGCGTGCTGCTCGGCGGAGTGCCGGGTGTCGCTCCGGCAAAGGTGGTCGTACTCGGCGGCGGGGTCGCCGGCACTCACGCGGTGGAAATGGCGGTGGGACTACGCGCCGACGTTACGGTGGTCGACCGCTCGATGAAGCGTCTGCGCGAGCTCTCGGCGCTGTTTG
>Ga0207706_10002679_pt1 | contig 17354 bp, 8 predicted proteins | sample KBSC53metaG_FD_184318 | JGI IMG/M metagenome (GOLD analysis project Ga0207706, IMG submission 184318) | Corn rhizosphere microbial communities from Kellogg Biological Station, Michigan, USA - KBS C5-3 metaG (SPAdes) (version 2) | ecosystem: Host-associated > Plants > Roots > Rhizosphere > Soil ... | reverse complement strand
GAATAGCGCGGGCGGCTACGCTATCTGCGGCGTTCCTGTCGACATAGCGACCGAGCTCCACACACGGGCCGAGTCTGCGGAGAGCGGTGTTCTCGATCTGCCGGTCGGTGCAACTCGAGTGCAACGTCGTGACCTGCTGATCGCGACCAACGACACGAACGCGCGCGGCCGGCTTCGCGGCACGGTGATCGATCACTTGGGGACGACCGTCACCGACGCGGTCATTCGCGTGGACAGCTCGAGCGAGGGCCGAACGGATTCAACGGGTGCCTTCGAGCTCACGCGCGTTCCCGCCGGCACACGTGAGGTGAAGGTGCTGGCGATCGGCGCCGAACCGATGACGATCGTCGCCGACATCATGCCGCGCGAGACGACGACGTTGGCGGTGCAGCTTCGTCCGGTCTACACGCTCAACACGGTGACGACCACTGGCACTCGCGGCGCGCGCGTGTTCGCGTCGGAATTCGAGGTTCGCCGCAAGAGCGGCTTCGGCTACATGCAGGACTCGACGACGATCGCCCGCTATCCGCAGTTCGTGAACGCGTTGCGGTCATTCCCGAGTCTCAACGTGCAGCAGCGGCCGACGACGCTGATGATCACGGTGCCGAACGGGAAGGGCGGCGACTGCCAGCCGGACGTTCTCATCGACGGCGCGCGCGGGACGTTCAACCATCTGCTCGATCTGATGCCGAACGAGATCGGCGGCGTGGAAGTATACACGCACGCCGCCCACATCCCCTCGCGCTTCGTCCCCGCCGGCATTCAGCCGCAATGCGGGATGATTCTCGTCTGGACGAAGTACGGATTTAGGAATCGCTGAGCGTGACACGAGACACGGGCCTAACGATCGACCGAAGTAGCGGCGTGGTGAAGCGGTTCCTCCATTCCCTGTCGCGCCGTCTCCGTGCCGTTCCGCGATTCTCAGTGCAGTTCATCCGCGAATAAACCTCTCAGCCCTGGATCTGGTAGTGGCTCGTCTGGCCGAGAGCTTTAACACTCGGCAACAGCATTTTGACGCGGATAGCAGCACGGATTTACGCGGATCGGCGCGGAGACGGCGTTTCAAGTGGGCGGCAGGGATCGATAGGGTGGTTAACCGAGCCCCCCTCGTGTCTCCGCCGAGTGGCTTAAGGCTTGTCCGGCTTCGGTTCGTACTGTCTTCTCCAGATCACGAGCACGCCGCACTGCGAGCCCCTCCGCTGGTATTTCAGCGGAGCCTCCAGGTCGTTGGCGTAGAATTCCAGCTTGTCGACCCCGAACGGCGCGACCTCCTTGAGATCGAACGGCTCCGTCGGATCGTGCATTCCGTTTTGCAACACGCCGTCGACCCATACGAGAGCCCAGCACTCGATCGGCAACCCCTGCTGCCCCTCGAATTCGTCGGGGATGTGAAAGCCGTGCGCCCGCATGCAGGCGAGATAATCGAGCAGGCACAGGGGCGGCGGAGGTCGTCGGCGACTCGAGATCCAGTTGTGCGCCTTTCCGTATGCGATGGCGGTGGACGAGATGGTCGACAGGAGGGTGGCGAGCTCCATTCCGTCGTATTTCTCGATCTGATCACGCGTCATGAAGTGCCCCAACCCGACCGCTTTGTTCTCGTCGAAGCTTGCGCGCATCATGTCGCGCGCCGTCGCGACGACCTTTACCGGCTCAAGCGTGACCGCTCGCCCGAGTACGACCCGCCGCTCGACCGTCTCGTTTCCCTTGAAGGCAAGTTTTGCGTCAGCCGCGCCGTAGCCGATTCGGCGCACCGAGATCCGGTACTCGCCCGCCGGAATGCCACTGATCCGAAACTCGCCGTGCGGGTTCGTGGTCTCGCTCTTGTTCAGTTCCGGGAATGCGACCTCGGCGAGCGGAATCGGCGTGTGCGTCGAATCCGCCACGACGACCCCGGTGAACACCGCGCCGCGCGCCGCGAGCGTGGCGAGCGGGACGAGCGTCAACTCGGTGCGAGCCATTCGTGTGCCGCCTTGGAGCCGCACCGTCGTCTCCCTGGGCGTCTCGGCGTCTTCGGCGGTGGCACGGAGCCTGAGCGCCGTATTGGTCGGGACGCCGCACATTCGGAATGAACCGTCGGCGCCGCCCTGAATGCGTGCCTGCCGTACGACGTCCTGGCTGTCGGGCCATTCCGCGATAACTGAGAGGTTGTGAAGCGCCAAGTCGCCTGATGCGCGCGCCCGGCCGATCAGGATGCCGCGCGTTCCGTCGCGCAACGACGAGCCGCATACCGTCGCCATGAGCTGCTGCGCGTTCGGAACTCGCCAATCGGGGTGGCTGTTCGGATCCAGGAACTTGAACGACGCGCGATGTGTCGCGCCGAGTGAATCGAGGGAGGGCGTTCGGATCTCCACGTCGTACAACCCGGGCAACATGCCGGGCAGCGAAAAGCGCCCGCGATCGTCGGTTTGCGCGCCGAGTTGTGTTCCGATGAGCGTGAGGTGAGCGCCGGCTATCCCGGCACCGGAAGCCGAGTCGCGGATCGTGCCGCTCAACGCGACGGTGGGCTCGGCCCAGAGCGTGTCGGTGCCCCGTCGTGCGAGCGCGAGTTGGCCTCCCGCTACCTGGATTTCCGCCAGCTGCCGTTCCGCGCCGTGGCCGGGAACGACGACCGACGTGAACGCCGGCATGCGGATGTTCCACTGGCTGATTGCCCACGTGCCGTCGCGCATGCGGACAAACTGCAAGTCGCCGCCGGCCGTTTCTTGCTCGAGCGGAACGTTCACGAACTTGAATTCCAACTGCCGGAGCAGCGACGACGCCCGATCGACCCAGATCGTGCCGCTGATTTCGGCCGTGTGTTTTCGCTCCGGCGTCGGCTCGAAAGCGAGCCCGATCAGATCCGTGCGTTTTGGATCCTCCGCGATTCGAAAACAGTGATCATTGGCGAATGACGGAGAGAGAAGTGCGTCGATGCCCGGAGCGTAGTACATGACGGAGTTGTCTCGCCCGGTCACCACGTATCCGATGCGCCGCAAGCTGTCCGGCGGCAGTGATAGCCAGGGTCGATTGACGTAGCCGGTCGCCAACGTTGCCTTCTGCTGTAGCACGCGATTGTTGCCGCGCGGGTCGAGTACGCGTTCGTACACGACGGTGGTTGCGGCAATGTTCTGGAGCTCCGTCGTCAGCTCGGTCGCGGTGAGCGCGCCGCGGACCTGCTCCCAGACAGCGAACGTCGCGGCGCCCGCATCGGCGAACGCCTTGCAGGCGCTTCGGTCGGCAACACGGACCGTGTCGAGGGTGATTGGCAGCCCGGCGACGACGACGTGCCGCATCACCTCGTCGCCGGCACGAAGCTCGATCGGCGCGGTCGTGGCCGGACGAAAACCGATCCGCAGAGTGCGTAGCGAATACGAGCCGGACGCCGGAGCGGCGATGCGAAATTCGCCGCGTTCGTCGGTCAGTGCTCTCGCTCGCGGTTGCGACCGTGCGTCGAGGAGCATGACGACGACGCCGCTGATCGGCCGGTTCGTGGAATCCGTCACCTCGCCACTCACTACCTGGGCGACGGCAAAGTTCGGCGCGAACGCAAACGCGATGACTGCCAAACAAACTCGTCGAAGCATCGCGGCTCCTTGCTGCTTCAGGACGACTACAACGGCGGCTTGTCCGGCTTCGGTTCGTATTGCCGCGTCCAGATCACAAGTACTCCGCAAGGCGACCCCATCCGGCTATACTGCGCCGGCGTTTCCGAAGGTCCTGCATAAAACTCGATCTTGTCTACGCGCTCCGGCGGGATCCGCTTGAGATCGAACGGCTCGGTCGGTTGCTTCGGGCCATTCTGCAGCACACCGTCCACAAATACGAGTGCCCAGCAATCGATCGGCATTCCCAGCTGCATCTCCGCCGTGTCCGGGACATAGAACCCATGATTGCGGAGACACTCGGCTCCTCGCGGGTTGCTCAACGGCGGACAAAGCGGTGCGGGGCGGCGCCTGCTGGTGACCCAGCTACGCCCCCTGGCGCTTGCCACACCCGTCGTCGGAAGGGTTGAAAGTACGGTCGCGAGTTCCATCCCGTCGTATTTCGCGATCTGGTCGCGCGTCATGAAGTGTCCCAAGCCGACGCGCATATTCTCGTCGAAACTCAGACGCATCTTGTCGTACGCCGTTGCCGTAACCTTGACCGGTTCGAGCGTGATCGCCCGGCCGAGTACTACTCGCCGCTCTATCGTCTCCATCCCGTTGAACGCGAGACGCGTGTCCGCGGCGCCGTAGCCGATTCGCCGCACCGATACGCGATGTTCGCCCGCCGGAATCCCGCTGATGCGAAATTCGCCGAGTGAATTTGTCGTCTCGCTCTTGTTCAAGTCCGGCAGTGCCACCTCGGCGAGGGGAATCGGCGCGTGCGTCGAATCCGCGACCACCACGCCAATAAACACCGCGCCGCGCGCCGCCAGTGCCTCGAGTCGATCGAGCGTAAGCTCGGCGCGCGCCAGCCGAGTCCCACCTTGCAGCTTCACGGTCGTCTCGTCGAGGGTCTCGGCGCCGTCCGCGACGGCGCGAAGTCTTAACGGGGTGTTCGCCGGAACGCCGCAAAGCCGGAACAAGCCGTCGGCGCCGCCTTGCACCTTGGCCTGTCGCACCCCTGCGGCGCTATCGGCCGTTCCTGCCGGCTGCCACTCCGCCACAATTGAGAGATTTCGAATCGCGGCCGAATCACCTCGCACATGCGCCCGGCCGACAACGATCCCGCGCGACGCGTCGCGCAGCCCACCCGAGCCGCACACCGTCGTCATGAGCTGCTGCGCATTCGGGATGCGCCAATCGGGGTGGCTGTTCGGGTCGACGAACTCGAACGACGCCCGGTGTGTCGCCGCGAGCGAATCGAGCGAAGGCGTCCGAATCTCTGCTTCGTACGCCCCCGGCAGCATGCCGGACAACGAGAAACGTCCGCGATCGTCCGTCCGTCCGCTGACGTCGGTTCCGAGAAGTGTAATTCGAGCGCCGGCGATCGCGGCGCCGGACACCGAATCGCGAACCATTCCAGTCAATGCCATCGGCGGCTGCGCCCAGAGCGTGTCGCTGCCGCGCCGTGCCAGTGCCAACTGCCCCCCGGCCACTTGAATCTCGGCGAGCCGCCGCTCGGCTCCGTGGCCTGGGACGACGGCGGTCGTAAACGCCGGCATCCGGATGCCCCATTCGGAGATGGCCCAGCTGCCGTCCCGCATCCGAACGAACTGCAAGTCACCGCCGGCCATTTCGCCCTGCTCGAACGGCACATTCACGAACTTGAATTCCAACCGCCGGAGCTGGGACGATGCGCGATCGACCCAGAGCGTTCCGGCGATCTCCGCCGTGCGGCGGCGATCAGCGACAGGTTCGAACGCCAGGCCGATCAGCTCCGGGCGTTTCGAGTCTCGCGCGATGCGGAAGCAGTGATCGTTGGCGAACGAGGGAGACAACAGCGCATCGATGCCGGGTGCATAGTAAACGACGGCGTTGTCGCGCTCCGTTACGACGTAGCCGATCCGCCGCAGGCTGTCCGGCGGCAGTGATAGCCAAGGACGATTGACATTGCCGGTGGCCAGCGTTGCCTTCTGTTGCAAGACGCGGTTATTGGAGCGGGGATCGAGAACCCGTTCGTAGACGACGGTCGTCGCGGAAACGCTCCTGAGCTCCGTGGTTACTTCCGTCGCGGTGAGCGCCGCGCGCACCTGCTCCCAGACGGCGTAGGTGGCCGCGCCCGAATCGGTGAACGCCCGGCACGCGTTTCGATCGGCGATGCGGACGGTGTCGAGCGTGATCGGCAACCCCATGAGGACGACGCGTTGGGTGACCTCGCCCCCCGGGCGAAGCTCCAGACCGGCGGTCGTCGTGGGGAGAAATCCGATCCGCATTGCGCGCAGCGAGTACTTGCCGGCAGTAGGCGCTGCAACGCGAAATTCACCACGCTCGTTGCTCAGGGCTCTCGCGCGTGTCAGCGCGTTCGAATCGACGAGCATGACCACGACGCCGCTGATTGGTCGGTTCGTGGAGTCGGTGACTACTCCACGTGCGACCTGCGCGCCGGTCAGCATCGGCGTGAATGCGACCCCTATGATTCCGGCCGATCGACAAAGGCGCGTCGTCGTCAAGGCGTTTAGCGTGGCGGCTTCTCCGGCTTCGGCTCGTACTGCCGCGTCCAGATCACGAGGACGCCACACTGCGAGCCCATTCGGCTGTACTGCAGCGGCGTTTCCGATGCGCCCGCGTAGAACTCCATCTTGTCGATGCGATAGGGCGGGATCTCCTTGAGATCGAACGGCTCGGCTGGCTCCCTCGTCCCGTTCTGGAGAACGCCGTCGACCCAAACATGAGCCCAACACTCCTTCGGCATGCCTTGCATGCGTTCGAAATAGCTCGGGATGTAGAATCCGTGCTGCTGCAAACACCCATCCGAGGGCGGGTTGCCTGGACAGGGAGGAAGAGGGCGACGGCGGCTCGTGACCCAGCTGTGCCCATTTCCGTTCGCGACGCCCGTCGTCGGCAGAGTCGATAGGACGGTCGCGAGCTCCATTCCATCGTATTTCGCGATCTGATCGCGCGTCATGAAGTGCCCCAACCCGACGCGCATGTTGTCGTCGAAGCTGCGACGCAGCTTGTCGTACGCCGTCGCCGTGACCTGAACCGCCTCGAGCGTGATTGCTCGGCCGAGCACCACGCGGCGCTCGACCGTTCCTGTCCCGGTGAACGCGAGTCGCGTGTCCGCGGCGCCGTAGCCGATCCGGCGCACGGACACGCGGTGCTCTCCAGCCGGAATCCCGGTAATCCGGAATTCGCCGCGTGAATTCGTAGTCTCGCTCTTGTTGAGGTCGGGCAGCGCTACCTCGGCGAGCGGAATCGGCGCGTGCGTCGAGTCGGCGACAACCACGCCAGTGAACACCGAGCCGCGCGCGGCCAATGCTTCGAGCCGTTCGAGTGTGAGCTCGGTGCGCGCGAGCCGCGTACCGCCCTGCAACTTCACGGTCGTCTCGCTGGCTGTCTCGGCGCCGTCGGCAACAGCGCGAAGCTTCACCGCGACGTTCATCGGTACGCCGCAGAGGCGGAACAACCCGTCCGCGCTGCCTTGCACCTTGGCTTGCCGCATGATGCCGGACGTGTCCGTCGGCTGCCACTCGGCGACGATCGAGAGATTTCGAACCGCCGCCGTGTCGCCGCGCACACGCGCCCGGCCGACGACGATCCCTCGCGACGCGTCGCGTATGGCACCGCCGGAGCAAACCGTCGCCATCAGCTGCTGTGCATTCGGGATGCGCCAGTCGGGATGGACGTTCGGATCGACGAACTCGAACGACGCCCGGTGCGACGCGGCGAGCGAGTCGAGTGAGGGCGTCCGGATCTCCGCCTCGTACACACCGGGAAGAATGCCCGAGAGTGAGAACCGACCGCGGTCGTCTGTGCGCGCAGCGAGATCCGTCCCGACGAGCGTGATGCGCCCACCCGCGATCCCCGCGCCGGAGACCGAATCGCGAATCGTACCGCTCAACACCACCGTCGGCTGTGCCCAGAGCGTGTCGGTCCCGCGCCGAGCGACGGCGAGCTGGCCGCCCGCCACCTGGATTTCCGCCAGCTGCCGCTCGGCGCCGTGCCCGGGCCGCACGACCGACGTGAAGGCCGGCATGCGGATGTTCCACTGGCTGATTGCCCACGTGCCGTCGCGCATGCGGACAAACTGCAAGTCGCCGCCAGCCATCTCGCCCTGCTCGAACGGGACGTTCGCGAACTGGAACTCGAGACGGCGCAGCTGTGACGACGCGCGGTCGACCCACAGCGTGCCGCTGATCTCCGCCGTGCGTTTCCGATCCGGCGTGGGCTCGAACGCAAGGCCGATCAGTTCCGCGCGCCTGGCGTCTCGCGTAACCCGGAAGCAATGGTCGTTGGCGAAGGCAGGCGAGAGAAGCACGTCGATCCCCGGCGCGTAATACACGACCGAGTTGTCGCGCTCCGTCACCACGTAGCCCATTCGACGCAGGCTGTCGGGCGAAAGCGACAGCCACGGCCGATTGACGTATCCCGTGGACACCGTCGCCTTCTGCTGCAGGACTTTGTTGCCCTTCGGGTCCAAGACGCGCTCATACGCCACTGTGGTCGCGGCGATGTTGCGGAAGCCGGTTGTCAACTCGGTCGCCGTGAGCGCGGCGCGAATTTGCTCCCAGACGGCGTACGTCGCCGCGCCCGAATCGGTGAAGGTCCGACAGGCGTTCCGGTCGGCCACGCGGATGGTGTCGAGGGTGATCGGCAGACCGGCTACGACCACGCGCTGCGCCACCTCACCGCCGACCCTCAGCTCGATTGGCGTCGTAGTCGTCGGCCTAAAACCGATGCGCAGGGTTCGAAGGGAGTATGTGCCGGCTCCCGGTGCCGCGATGCGGAACTCGCCGCGCTCGTCGCTCAAGGCCCGGGCCCGCGACTGAGAGGCCCCGTCTATCAGCATGACAACGACGCCACTGATCGGGCGGTTCGTCGAGTCGGTGACGATGCCGCGCACGACCTGCCCTCCGGCGAGGACCGGGGCAAGCCCGGCGAGGGCAATTGCTGTCCACCAACGGTGACGAAGCATCGCGGATCAATCCTGGGCTGATTCGGGGACGATGGGGTAGAGATTGCAGGTGCGCAAGGCGGCCCTGGGGACGCCTTTACACCGGTGGTACCATCGTGCATTCTGTTGCCAACGAAAACCCATCCGCCATCGATTGTATGCGTCTTTTCTCATTGATGTTCCTCGCCGCTGGCGCGGCCTGCGCCAGCAGTCCCGCGGGTTCGGGGTCAGGTTCACCCCAGCCTCAGCCCCAAACCGTCACGGTGGCGGGCACAAACTCGACGCTGCGGGTGGGCGGCGTCACCGAAGCGACGGGCACCGCCACCTTGCCATACACGGTTGAGCAGGTCTGGCGCGTCCTTCCCTTCGTCTTCGACTCGCTCGGCGTTCCGATCGCGCAGATGGACCCCGCCAAACGCACCCTCGGCAATGAGTCCTTCCGCGTCCGTGCCCGGCTAAAGGGAACGCCGCTCAGCCGCTTCATCGACTGCGGCACGTCCACGCAGATCGGTCCGAACGCGGACAACTACGACGTCGTTTTGGTGCTCACGGCGTATGTCCACGCTGGCGATCCTGGCTCATCCACGGTCGGCACGACGTTCAGCGCCGTTGCCAAGCCGGCCAACTTCGCCCAGGACTATGCGCCGTGTAACTCGAGAGGTCTCATCGAGTCGCGGTTTATCGACATCCTGAAGGCGAAGCTGGCGAAGTAGCCGTCATCGTCTCGGCGCGAAGCGCCGGGAGGATCTATTGTGCCGAGTTAGTTACTAAGTGGGGCAAGTAGATCCTCTGCTCGCTACGCTCGCGAGGATGGCAGCTGTTACCGCTTTGCGCCCTGTCGTGGTTTGCCCGCTTTCGGCTTGGGCGCCTGAGCGGTCTGCTTGCCTCGCGCCCCACTCGGCGCCTCGGCGGTCATCACATGCGCGAACAGATCGCGTCGGACTTCCGGATTGCTGATCTTCCAGATCACGCCGTCCGTGAAGTAGTGATGGATGTTGATGAAGTAGAGGATCAGTACCGGGGCCGCTGAGCCCTGCGCAATACCCAGCGCGTCGGTCACCACGCTCATCGCCGGCCCCGGCACGACGACCGTGACTGCGAACGCCAGGGCCAGGAGCGCCGCCGCGTAGAGCAACATGTGCGTTCCGAGGCGGACTGCCTTGTTGGCCGAAGCGCGATTCACCTCGACGCGCGCCGGGAACTCGAGATACTGAATCGCGTGCGCCAGCTGTACCAGGAACAGGCCGGCGATTCCCCAGCGCGCTACCGCGGCGTACCACACGAAGATCGCGAGCCACGGGACGACCGCGCGAACCGGTGGAATCCTCCCCGTGCGTCGCCATGCCTTCACCAGACCGACCAGTCCGAGCGCGAAGCCGATGATCGTCACGGCGCTGACGACCCTGTATATCGCATCCACCGGCTCGAGGACCGCCGGATTCCTGATCGCGTAGTGCAGGAACCAGGTGACGTGCCAGGCGAGCATGATCCGCAGACTCGACCGGATCAGTAGTCGCTCACTGTTGTCGAACGACAGCCCGCCGAGCCGGCCGTACGAAGCCATCATTCCCCACGCCTGGCCGGTGTAATGCCAGGCGAGGTAGCCGCTCGACACGGCGAAGAACAGCACGACGAGCACGGTCGATTCTGTCGCCAATGCCAGCGCGATGAATGCGGCCATGATCACCGGCACGCCGATCGCCGCCCACTTGTGCTTCATGATCATTTCCCGGTCGCGATAGACGATCCGGTACGACGCCATGAAGTGCGCGGTGTTGATCAACGTCTGGATCCAGACGAGCGCGGCGATAGTGACGAAGCCAAGCTCTGCCTGCCCGCTGACCAGCAGCGGCACCAGAACGATCAACGACAGTCCGCCGACGCAGAGGAAATCGACGACGGGGCTGAGAATGGAAGGAGACGAGGGGGAGGGGGAGGGCGCGCGCGCGGCGCTCGTCGCCTCCGCTCCGGCGGTGGCGGTCATCCTTTAAAGCAAAGCGCCGTGACGAACAGGCGCCAGCCGCGAATCACCGACCGAGCGCCCACTTGGTCCAGATTGCGACGGCGCCGCAAGTCGAGTTCAGCGACTGCAGCTCCATCGGTACGCTCGCCCCGTGCGGGTAGACCTCGATCGCCGCGATCTGATCCGGCTGAAGGTCGAGCAGCAGGTCGTAGCCGACCATCGGGTTTGGCACCGTCTGCATATGCTTGCCGTCGATCCAGAGATTCGCCGCACATCGGCCGATCGCAATGGGCAGGGTCAAGTAGTAGCGCTGCCCGTTGCCCACACGCTGAATCGCCAGATGGGGAAACGCCGCGAAGACGGAAACCAATTGCACCCGGCCCTCGAACGCGGTCGAGTCCTGAACGAATCCCAACCCCATTTTGCGGCGCGCCTCGAGGTCCGCGACCAGCCTCTGTTGCCGCATCGTGCCCGTGACTCGAACGACGTCGAGCGTCGCGACTTTCTTGAGCTGCGCCGCGATCATCGCCGTGTCGTGCGGCGTCACGTCCACCGTCGTGATGAACGGCGCCATTCCCACCGAACGGATCTCCACCTGTCGTGTTCCCGTCGGGACGTTACGAACGATGAAGCGTCCGTCGGCGCCGCTGCGCGTTTCCGGAAATGACTGCACCAACACCTGGGCGCCGGCGAATGGCTGTCCTGCCGGATCGGTCAACAGCCCGGCAATGATTCCGCGGCGGCTCGAATCGGTTTCAGCCAGCGGCCCGAGGCTGAGGTCGCGCCGCCGAACGCGGTGCTGGTCGCCGACGAGATCAACCGAACCGCTCGATCCTTCCGCATACGACGCTTCGATCGACGGCACCGTGGAAATCGGCACGCCGCAAACGCCGTAGTTGCCGCTCGCGTCCGTGCGCGTGGTCTGATGCCATCGCTTTTCGCGCATGTGACGAAGCGAGTCCACGCTCACGTCGACCCAGCTCAGGTCGACTTTCGCGCCCGTCACCGTCTTGCCCGTGTTGGCGTCGCGAATGGTGCCGTAGACGATGCCGCTGTCGCGCGGAGCCGGGCGGTCACCACACGCCAAGCGCCAGAACGAATCGAAAGACGGGACGCTGACGGTGACCTGGCCGGACGTCGTGCCGACGGTCGTGCGCGCGCTTACGGCGCCGAGTCCAATCGAATCGAGGAGCGCGTGATAGGCGACGACGGTGTAGGTCCCGGGAACGACCGAGTCGAAATGAAAGCGGCCGCGCGAATCGGTGGTGGTGGTTCGGCCGATGCCCGTGACAGAAACAGAGGCGCCGTCGAGCGGCCGCTTGTTCAGGCTGTCGTAGACCTCGCCGCGGAGGGTGGCGACCGCGGGGCTCTGAGCGCCAAGCGCCGTTCCGGAGGCAAGAAAGAGCGCGATGAGTTGCCGAATTCTCATGGCGAAAAGACGTCCGCGAGAGGAACCGCGCCAATTGTATGCAGTCTCGCAACCGCACGCTAGTACTGAGGTTTACCGACTCCGTAGCCCGGCCCCCGCGCTAAATTCTTCTGTCCCTCCTTTAGTGCCGGAACAATGCGTTGGATCCCCTCTCGCTCGCCGACCCTCGGGCTCGCCGTCCTCGGTCTCGCTGCCTGTACGCCCGCTCCTGCTACCGATCCCAGGATGGTCTCGGAGTGGATGCATACGCTCTACGGCGCCATCCGCGCCGAGCGTTTATCCCCGCCCGTTGCGTCCCGACTCATGGCCTACGCGACGACTGCCTTGTACTCCGGCCTCTCGTCCACGGAGCGCGGTATGCCAGCGCTCTCCGGCCAGCTGAACGGCCTCGGCAAGATTCCAGCGCCGGAAGACCGCCAGGGCTACGATCCGACGCTCACCGCGGTCGTCGCTGAGCGGGTGGTCCTCGACTCGCTCCTTCGCGAAGCGCTGCCGACGACGCGCGCGTCGATCGCCCGATTGAGCGACTCGCTCTTGCAGGTGCAATTGAGCCGTGGCGCGTCGGAGCGAACCGTCACGCGTTCGCGCGACCTCGGCGCGAAGATTGGAAATACCATCGTAGCGTGGTCGCGCGGCGATGGCTTCGACAGCACTCGCGGACGCCCGTACACGGCTCCCACTGGACTCGCCTACTGGGTGAATGATGCCCCGGCCAACGTCTACGCGTCGCAGAATCAATCGGGCGCGAGTGAGTTCGTGGCTCTGAACAATCCGGCGAACGTCATGCAGGCCGGCGCCGTGAGCGATCGCAGTCTCATTCTCAGCCGGCCGAAAAGGAAAGTCGCGACGCTGCCGGCCGTGAACATGGCCGGCACCTCTGAGCCCTACTGGGGCCAGATCCGGCCGTTCGTGCTTCGCTCGTGGGACGAATGCGCCGCTCCGCCGCCTCCGGACTATTCGGCGGATACGTCCTCGGCACGCTACCGCGACGCGCACGATGTGTTGGCGGCCAAGACCTCACTCACGCCGGAGCAGAAGGAGATCGCGCTTTATTGGGCGGACAACGCCGGCGAGTCCGGCACGCCCGTCGGACATTGGGTCGCGATCGGCGCACAGATGGTGAGCGAACGGCATCTCTCCGCCGAGGACGCGGCGCGGCTCATGGTGCTGACCTCCGTCGCACAAGCGGACGCGTTCATCTCGTCGTGGGGCTACAAGTACAAGTACAACCTGATTCGGCCGCGCACGTACATCCGCCGGTTGATGGACTCCACGTGGGAACCGCTCATCCCCACTCCGCCGTTTCCCGAGTATCCTTCGGGCCACTCGACGGTCTCCGCTGCCGCCGCTGAAGTCATGACCGCGCTACTCGGCGACACCTCGTTCGAGGACAGTACGAGCATCGTCATCGGACACGAGGTCCGCCGCTTCGATTCTTTCCGCGCCGCGGCGAGCGAGGCCGGCATCTCGCGTATCTACGGCGGCATTCACTTTCCCACCGGCAACGTCGGTGGACGCACTCTCGGGGAATGCATCGGAACCAAGGTCGTCGAGCGCTTCAAGGCCGCTCACAAGTCATGATTCACCGCGCTCCAGCGCTCGGGATTTGGATTCTCGGTCTGGTCGTCGCCGCCTGCGGTGGCGAGTCAAAGCCCGCTGAGTGGCATCAGGAGACTGGATATCGCTGGCGCGAGCTGAGCGTACGTCGCGGTTCGCCTGGCTTTTCGCGGATGTCGGCGAAGGAGACCGGCGTCAACTTCCAGAACTTCGTGAGCGACAGCGCGCTGCTCGGGAACCGGATTCTCGGGCAGGGCGCCGGTGTCGCGCTGGGCGACGTGGACGGCGACGGGTTGCCGGACATCTTCCTCGGCCGCACCGAAGGATGCAGCGCGCTCTATAAGAATCTTGGAAACTGGCGCTTTCAGGACATCACCCAGAGCGCGGGGGTCGGTGCCTGCGATCGCAACACGACCGGCGTCGCGTTCGCGGATGTCGACGGCGATGGCGCGCTCGACCTCGTCCTCCTCGCGACGAAGGGTCCGAACGCGATTTTCATCAACGACGGGAAAGGCCATTTCACCGAGCATCGTGATCTTGGACTGAGCCCGCTCGGACGAGGGGGGTCGACGGTCACGTTGTCCGACGTGGACGGTGACGGCCGCCTCGATATGTACGTTGCCAACTACAAGCCGTACACGATCGACGATAGCCTGCCGCCGCAGCAGCACGCCTTCAACCAGATGGTGAAGCAGGTCGGTCCGAAGAAGTACGCCGTCGTTCCCGAATACGCACGCGATTACAAGATCGTGATGCGCCCCGACATGGGCGGCCTGCGCATGACGCAGCGCGGGGCGATCGACGAGTTCTACCTCAACGACGGTCACGGGCACTTCACGTCCGTGCCGCTGACGTCGGATCGGTTCATCGACACGACAGGCAAGCCGATGGCCGAGGCGGGAGAGTCGTTCACGCTCGACGCGAAGCTTGTCGATCTGAACGGCGATGGCATCCCGGACCTCTATGTCACCAACGACTTCGAAGATCTCGACCAGCTCTGGTTCAACGATGGGAAAGGCCACTTCCATCTCGCGGGCTGGCCGGTGCAGCGTCAGACGAGCAATTCGGCCATGGGCTTCGATGTGGGCGACATCAACGGTGACGGCATCCCCGACCTCTTCGAGGTCGACATGCTCGCCAACGACACGAAGCGCCTGAAGACGGAGATCCCGACGCACACCGCGCTGCCGAAGCTGCCGGGCGACATCGAGAGTGAGTTACAGCAGCAGCGCAACACGCTGTTCCTGAATCGCGGCGACGGGACATTCGCCGAGATCGGGATGTTGGCCGGCGTCGGCGCGAGCGGTTGGTCGTGGGGGACGATGTTCATGGACGTCGACCTGGACGGACGTCCGGACATCCTGATCGCCAACGGCCACCTATGGGATATAATGGATGCTGACGTTCAAGAGGGACTTCAGAATCGTCTCAAGACGATTCCGTGGCGGCGCTCGCGCTGGCAGTTCCCGAAGATGGCGCTCAAGAACGTGGCGTTCCGGAATCGCGGCGATCTGACGTTCGAGGACGTGAGCGACCGCTGGGGCTTCGGTACGGAAGCGGATATCTCGCACGCCCTCGCTGCCGCCGATCTCGACGGCGACGGAGATCTCGACGTCGTCGTCAACAGACTCGACGCACCGGCGTTGATTCTTCGCAACAACGCGTCGGCCAGCCGTGTCGCCGTCCGCCTCGTCGGCGATGCACCGAACACGCGCGCCGTCGGCTCGAAGGTAAAATTGCTCGGCGGCGCCGTTCCGCTGCAGGAGCGCGAGATCGTCGCCGGCGGATTGTACATGTCGCACAGCGACTACGAGCTCTCGTTCGCGATGGGAAGCGCGGACAGCGCGACCCTCGTCATAGACTGGCGCGACGGCCGCCGCACGACACTCACCGGCGTGCGTCCCAATCGGCTGTACGAGATCACGACCAAGGGCGCCGCTGCCGGATCCGCCGCGGCGCACGTCATTCCCGCCGGCGACACGACCGCCCGCCGAGATTCGACGCTGTTCGAGGATGCGACCCCGCAGCTGGGCGGCGAGAAGCACACGGAAACACCGTTCGACGACTGGGAGCGACAATTCCTGCTGCCGAATTCGCTCGCCCAACTCGGACCCGGCGTCGTATGGTTCGACTACGACCGCGACGGCTATGAGGATTTGATCATCGGCACTGGACGCGGCGGCCGGCTCGGGGTGTTCCACAACGAGCGTGGACGTCTCGTTCCCCAGCCGAAGCAGGGACCGCTCTCGCCCGCCGACCTCACTGGCCTCGCCGCCACCGCGGCAGACGGCGGTCGGATCTTCGCCGGGTTCTCGAGCTGGGAGGGGCGCCTCGGTCCGTCCGCGGTCGCTATTCCCGCCAACGTACGCGGCGTGGGCTCGAGCGGCATGGACGTGGCGCCTCCGCGCGTTTCTACGCCCGGTCCGATCGCGCTCGCGGACTACAATGGCGACGGCACGCTGGATCTGTTCGTCGGCGGACGCGCGATTCCGGCTGCGTACCCGAACCCCCCGTCATCGTCACTGTATCGAAACGTCGGTGGCAACTACGTGATGGACACGGTGAACACGCGGACCCTTGCCGACATCGGGATGGTGTCGTCCGCGATGTTCGCCGATCTCGACGGCGACGGTCACCCCGATCTCGTGCTGGCACGCGAGTGGGGATCCATAGCGGTCTTCTTCAACCGCAACGGAAGATTCGTTCGCGCGCCCGCGTCACTCGGCCTCGACAAATGGACGAGCCGCTGGATCGGCATCGCGGCCGGCGACCTCGATGGTGACGGGCGCCTGGACCTGGTCGCGACGAGCTGGGGTCGAAACACGATGACGGCGGTCGACAGCACGCATCCGCTCTCCATTGTCTACGGACCATTCGGCGGCAACGGCGAAGTCGAGTCGCTCCTCGCGCAGCGGGATCCACGCATCAACGCGCTTGCTCCGCTCAACAGTTACGCGCGCGTTCGCTCGATCATGGAAGATTTGCCTGTTCGCGTTCGATCGTTTGCGGCCTACGCCGACGCGTCGGTCGACACGGTGCTCGGACTGCAAAAGGCTCTCACGCACCAGCAGTCGATCGTGACGTTGGACAACATGGTCTTCCTCAACCGCGGCGATCACTTCGAGGCACATCCGCTCCCGACGGAGGCGCAATTCGCGCCGGCCTCCTATGCTGGCGTCGCCGACTTCGACGGCGATGGGAAGGAAGACGTTTTTCTCAGCCAGAACTTTTTCCCAACCGCCGTTGGGACGCCGCGCTACGACGCGGGACGCGGACTGTTGCTGCTCGGCGACGGCCGCGGCGGACTGACACCGGTTGCCGGCGCCAAGTCCGGTATTCTCATCTACGGCGACCAGCGGGGAGCCGCCTACGCCGACTTCGATGGCGACGGTCGACTCGACCTTGCCGTCTCGCAGAACGCCGCGGCGACTCGGCTCTTCCACAATCGCGGAGCAAAGCCCGGACTGCGCGTTCGCGTTCAGGGACCCGCGTCCAACCCCGAAGGAATCGGTGCGCAAGTGCGGCTGATGTTCGGCGACCGCTCCGGTCCAGTGCGCGAGATACAGGCCGGATCCGGATATTGGTCGCAGAACGGCGCCGTTCAGGTATTCGGATTCGACACGCCGCCCACCGCTGTGTGGGTGCGTTGGCCCGGCGGCGGGGAAACGCGGACACCGGTGGCGGCAGGAGCGAAAGAGGTCGTCGTCTCGGAGCAGTGAAAGCCGAGTCGCCGAGTCGCCGAGTCGTCGAGTCGCCGAGTAGCTCGGCTACAGGTTGAGCGGCGGTTGTCGCTGTGCCTCGAGCAACTGCGTCGCGCGCGCCAGGTAGCCTCGCGCGTCGGCGTTATTCGGATCGATGGCCAGTGCCACGCGGAAATGGTCGATCGCG
>Ga0207706_10002676_pt1 | contig 17361 bp, 17 predicted proteins | sample KBSC53metaG_FD_184318 | JGI IMG/M metagenome (GOLD analysis project Ga0207706, IMG submission 184318) | Corn rhizosphere microbial communities from Kellogg Biological Station, Michigan, USA - KBS C5-3 metaG (SPAdes) (version 2) | ecosystem: Host-associated > Plants > Roots > Rhizosphere > Soil ... | reverse complement strand
TCGAAGATCCCGATCCGGTGCTGTTTCTGGAACATAAGAAGTGCTACCGGCTGATCAAGGGCCAGGTGCCCGAGGAAGATTACCGCATCCCAATCGGCAAAGCCGACATCAAGCGCGCCGGCCGCGACATGACTGTGATCACATATGGGCTGATGCTGCACTATTGCCTGGAGGCGGCTGAGGATCTGGCCAACGAGGGTGTCGAGGTCGAGGTGCTCGACCTGCGTACGTTGAGGCCGCTCGACAGCGAGGCGATTCTCTCCAGCGTTCGCAAGACCAGCAAGGCGCTGATTGTTCACGAGGATAACCTGACCGGCGGGCTGGGCGGCGAGATCGCGGCCATGATCGGCCAGCAAGCGTTCGAATACCTGGATGGGCCGATCACGCGCATATGCGCCCCCGATGTGCCGGCGATGTTGTCCCGAAGCGCGATACCCTGCTGACCAGTGGCGTGCGCAGTGAACTCGAACAACATCGTAATCGACTGGCTGCCAGCGGCGCCTGCGTCGACCCTGATCTGCGTCAGGTACGTGACCGTATCGCCACAGGCGAAATCGCCGCCCTCGAGCGATTCGACGATGTCCTTGTCTCTCCCGACAGCACGCTGGTCGTAAGCACCACCCCCGGTAGTATGGTTATAGGTAAGGGGAGCCGCCGCGGTGAAATCGAGCTGGAAATCGCCGCCGTCTGCCATAGCGCCCTGCGCCATGAGCAGCGACCCGGCGATCGCTAATGCGAGCACTGACCTTTTCATCCTGACCTCCAATGGTTCCCCAGAACGCATCTGGGTGCGTTTGCCAACCTGTCCGAGAGCCGTTCTAGCCAACCGAGGATCGCAGGGGCTGGGTCCTTGCGCCATTCCACTAAAGGGGTAGGTGTAGCGTTTCGTAGCGACTTTCCACGCCGAACGCTGTTCAAGAACCCGCAGAGGGCCGAAAGGCCCCTCTTGGTTTTCCGGGTTCCGTTCAGCCGCCGCTGCTCACGTCGCCGGGCGGCACCACGAGCCGACCCGCGCGAGTCTGTTTGTCGCGTTTGTCGCCCGGACGCCCGACTCGAGCCGATACCGCAGACCGTCGTCCGAGGGCGTCAAGGTCAGCAGCCGGCCGTTGGCATCTCGGTAGGCTCCGGCGTGACACACGATGTCCGGCGCGGCGGTGGATCCGGATCGTCACGCGACCAGGCATGAAGCGCGATTCCCAACACGGCGAGCAAAGCCACGGCAGCCGCGAGGTACAACGGTCCGCGTCGCATCCGATCCGCCCCTGAGGTGAACGCAACGGGCGTTGGATGCGCGGCGGGCTGCCGGGGTTTGAAAACGGGAACGCCGGCGGATCGGCTGGTGCTAACGGACGTTCCGGACCAGACTCGGATTCTCTGCCGGCACGAGCCAAGGAGGCCCGATGCTTCTCAAGGAGAAAACGTCCGGCCATATCGTCGAGGTGCTCGATCTCAATCACCTCGGCGACTGCGCCAGGTCGACCGTGCGCGGACGGCTGCATTACGGCGAGGAAGCGCAGGATCCGGAACCATTCGACAAGCAGGTTCTGTGCTTTCTTTCCGGTGAGGATCTGCCGCGCTGCTGGATGGACCCGCACTATCGCGACGAGGACCTCGCACGGCTCCGGCGCCGCCAGGGCCAAGCCGCATTGCGCACCACCTGATCGACTACTTCTCGCCGCCTGCCGACCGGGTGACGTCGCGCACCCAGGAGAGACCCTTGATCGCGCCTGACCATCCGAGCGTGGTCACCGCGAGCAGCGCGACGTGATCAAGCTCCTCAGCGGCCATACCGTCGGCGAGCGCGCGTCGGGCGTGCGAGTGGGTTGCGCCTTCCGAGTCCGCGGCTATGGCATAAGCGAGGTGCACGAGGCGCCGGGTGCGGTCATCGAGGGGACCCGCCCGGCTCGCTTCCTCACCCAATCGCTGGAACGCCTCCCACAGCGCGGGACGCTCGCGTGCAATCTTGTTCGCCGTGCCTGGCAGCGCCACGTCCGGCGAATCGGTGTCGCGTGATACTCGGTCATCTTTGCTCATGATTTTCTCCGGAAGGCTGCCACAGCGGTCTCGTGAGACGTTCGCTAAACGAGCTGAACATCACGTTAAAGCTGATGCTGATCCGTTCCGACTCGCTCGCGTTCGCGTCGACCGAATGCTCGAGCCACGCCGGAAACACGAGCAGTGTGCCATTGCGCACCCGCACGACGACCTGGTCGGTGTTCGCGGCCGTGAGCGCGGTGACCGGTGGTCGAATGATGCCGGTCTGGCTCCGCGGATCGTGGAAGTTGATCGTATCGGCCCCGGCGCAGGTCCGCAGGTAGTAGACGCCGCTCAGAAAGTTGTTGGGATGGTGGTGGAGCTTGTGTGCCGCGCCTCGGGCGAGCACCGTCGCCCAGCAGGCCGTGAGCTCGATGGCGTCGTAGCCGATGTTCAGGAACTTGAGGATTCCTCCCACCGTGTGCCGCGCGCTGGCGACGAGCTCGCGGAAGTCCTCGAGCTCGTGCAGCGTCTGGATCGACTGCCAGCCCTCGCCCGGCGCGAGCGGCGGCATATCGCGCCTCAGGCGCGCGAGCGCCGCGGTGCCCTGGGTCTCGATTGTTTCGCGCACGGGATCGTCGAGCTCCACCCGCCACACGAGCGTTGGGAACATCGAGATCACGTCACTGGACACGGAAGAACTCCGCAGCGGGGGCGCATGACGCCCCGCCTTTCCAGAAGACCCCGGGAAGCCCTGGCTTCCCGCGGGGGATCCGCGTCAATCGCTCAGACGGGCTCCAGCTCGGGCTCGCGCTCGGGTCGCCTGGGTGCCTCGCTCTCAGGCTTCGGGCGATCGGGTTGGGTGCGCGGCGTCTGGCGCTCGCCCTGGGCGGCGCGTTCGGCGCGCTCGCGCTCCTTCTTCGTCGCCAATCGGCTGATGAACAATTCCTCGTAGCACATGGCCGTCCTCCTGATTGACCTGGCTGTGCTGCCCGGTCCGAGGATAGCACCGGGCGACGGCCCCGGCGGATCCGGCTTCAGCCCAGCCGCGCGAGTATCGCCTTGAACCGGGGATCGTCGCGTATCGGGTCGAGATCCCCGTCCTGCTCGAGCCACGCGCGGTAGCCGAAGCCCTTCCGGACCGCCTCGTCGACGAGTGCGATCGCGCGCTCCTTGTTGCCCATCATGCTGTACATGCAACCGACGTTGTAAAGCACCGACGGTTCGTCGGGCGCCGCCTCCAGCGCCCGCTCGGCCCACTCGGTGGCGCGCAGCGCATCGCCCGTCGCGATGAGCGCACCCGCACCCAGGTACAGCGCACGCGCATCGTCCGGATATATCTCGAGGTGCTTCTCGGCGGCTGCAACTCCTCGCCGATCAGCATCCAACGCCTCCTCCACTCGGCCGGCTTTGCGCCGTGCGGTCGCCAGGAACGGAAATGCCTCGTAGTTTTCCGGGTTGATCGCGACCGCCTGCGCGAAGAGGCGTGCGGCCTTGTCGCTCTTCCCCTGCGACACGCAGTCGCGACCATAGAAGTAATAAGCTTCGTACAGCGTAGGCTTCAACTCGATTGCACGCTCGAACTCGCGTTCCGCCTCTTCGTGCCGGCCGTTGATGGAGAGCGCGAGGCCGCGCGAGGTGTGCGCCTCCGCCAGCCCGCCATCGAGCTCGACGGCTCGCTGGCTAGCGTCGAGGGTCCGACCGGCGATCTCGGGGGTCGCCCCGCCGTACTTGAAAAGAAAGGAATACACGTCCGCAATGCCGGCGAATGCGAGCGCGTAGTTCGGGTCGCGCTCGATGGCCTCCTGGTACAAGGTGAGCGCGTGCGTGAAACCTCGCTTGGTCATCGTGTTGTAGTAACTGCGTCCACGCAGGTAGAAGTCGTACGCCTGCGGATTCGACGTTGCGGTGTACTGGATCGCGAGGCGTTCCTGCGGAGTCAGCGTCATCCGCAGCGCGTTGACGATGCAGCGGGCGATGTCGTCCTGGATGGCAAAGACGTCCTCGAGCTTGCGGTCGTAGCTCTCGGACCACAGGTGGGAATCCGATTTTGTATCGATCAGCTGCGCGGTGATTCGCACGCGATCGCCGGCGCGACGGACGCTGCCTTCGAGGATCGTGCCCACGCCGAGTCGTTCCGCGACCGCCGGCAATTCCATGTCCTTGCCCTTGAACGCGAACGACGAGGTCCGCGACGAGACCCGCAGCTTCGGCAGCTTGGTTAGCAGGTTCAGGATCTCTTCCGAGATTCCGTCGCTGAAATATTCGTTGTCTGGATCGCCGCTCATGTTCAGGAACGGCAGCACGGCGATCGAGCGGCGATCCTCGTCCAAGGCATGCGCAGGCGGCGCGCGATCCCGCGATTTCGCGACTGGCTCGCTGTCGGTGGGTAGCGGGACCGCAGCGCCGGCGCCAAGCGGCCTGTGCGCCACCTCACTAGCTATATCCGGGACGCCGCTGCGAGAGATTCGTCCGTCCTCTACGTCGAACGCCCAGGCCAGGATTGCAGCGAGCGGCAAGCCGAGCACGACCAGCACGATGACCAGCGTTACCGACCAGGCCGGGACGTTGAGTCCGGGCAGCACCGTCGAGGCGACCTGGATGGTGACCCACCCTGCGAGCGCGTACAGGAGAAGGACGCGGATGACGCGTCGACGGCGCAATTCCGCCAGAAACGCCTTGAGCGAGAGACTTCGATTCACCATCAACAGCCTGGGCCTGCCGGTCGGCTGGACGGGATGATCGCATCGAAGGTCCAGTGATCCAACCCCGGGCGGCACCCTCGCGAGAGGCAAGGTCCTGCGCGCCGGAGCCCTCGGACGCACTGAGTGGCACCGCGGCAAGGTCGGCGTCGATAATGTGATCCCATGGGAGAGTCCGAAGCGCGGTACAAGAGTCGTTGGCAGAACCTTAGATCGGGTCGTGTAGCGCGCGTCGCGCTCGCGTATGCCGCCGCCGGCTGGCTACTCGTCCAGGTGGTCTCGACGATGCTCGTGCCGCTCGGTCTACCCGACTGGGCGCTCCGGTTCATCATCGTGCTGGTGATCGCAGGCTTTTTCGTCGCGGTAGCAGTGGCGTGGGGCTTCGGCGCCGGCAAGGGCCCGCAGCCGGACGTCGCGCCGCCGGTGCCAGAGGCCGATTCCGATCGAGCGAGCGCGCGGCGGTCGGGCGCCCTCCCGGCGGCGGCTTCCGACCCGTCCGTCGCAGTGCTCGCCTTCGCCGACATGAGTCCAGGCCGCGACCAGGGGTATTTCTGCGAGGGCGCTGCCGAGGAGATCATCAATGCGCTCGCCGGGGTGCGCGGGCTGCGCGTCGCATCCCGGTCCGGATCCTTTCAGTTCAAGGACCGCGCCGTAGACAACCGCGAGGTCGCGCGGCTGCTCTCGGTGCGCGCGGTGCTCGACGGCAGCGTGCGCAAGGCGGGCGAGCGCGTGCGGGTCGCCGCCCAGCTCGTCGCCGCCGACGGCGCGCTGCTCTGGTCGGAGACATTCGACAGGCTGCTCCAGGACATCTTCGCGATCCAGGAAGAGATCGCGCGCGCGACCGTGCGCGCGTTGCGCCTCACCCTGCTCGAGGGCGACGCGGCGCGACTCGAGCGACGCGGCACCGAGAACCTCGCTGCGCACGAGTTCTTCCTGCGCGGCCGACAACTCATGCGCCGCGAAAAAACGACCGAGCAGCGCTCCGCCGCGGAGTTCTTTCGCGAGGCGATCCGCCTGGATCCGCGGTTCGCCGAGGCGCACGCCGCGCTTGCAAGCGTACTCGCCCACATGCGGTTCCGATTGGCCGACCGGTCTGTACCGTTCGACGATGCACGTGACGCGAGCCTGCGCGCGCTCGAGCTCGCGCCCGGGCTCGCCGTGGCTCACGTCGCGCGCGCCCAGGTCCTCGCCAGCGACGGTCAGGTACCGGAAGCCGCGGCGGCCTTCGAGCATGCGATCACGCTCGATGCACGTTTGTTCGACGCGCACTACTACTACGCGCGATTCCTCGTCACGCAGGGTGATCATGCCCGCGCCGTCCGTCACTACGAGATCGCATTCGCATTACGCCCGGACGACTACCTGCCGATCACCATGGCGATCCAGGAGTACCAGGCGCTCGGCGACCGCGCCGGCGAGCAAGGCGCTATCGAGCGGGCCTGGGTCGCGATCGAGCGGCGCCTCGCGATCGATCCGGACGATTCCGCCGCCTACGATCACGGCTCCGGCGTGCTGGCAATGCTCGGGCGGAAGGACGAGTCGCGCCGCTTCATCGAGCGGGCCGTGGCACTGCGCCCGGATGATCCGCAGACCCATTACAACGCCGCCTGCACGGCGATGCTGTCGGGCGATCAGGAGACCGCGCTCGATCTGCTCGAGCGCGCCGTTGCCCTCGGCTGGTCCAATACGCGATGGCTCATGAACGATAACGACCTCGTGCCGCTGCACGACCATCCGCGCTTCAAGCAGATCGTGGCCGATCTCGCGTGAGCACGATGATCGCCCTCGTGCTCTCGGCGGGTGTGCTCCTGTGGGGAATCGTCGCCTACAATCTGCTGGTCCGCGACCGCAACCGAGTCGCGCAGTCCTGGAGCGACGTCAGCGTGCAGCTCGCGCGCCGCCATGACCTGATTCCGAAGCTGGTTGAGGTCGTAAAGCAGCACGCGGGCTACGAGCGCTCGGTGTTCGAAAACGTCGCCGAGCTACGCTCGCGCGGTATGCGCGAGACGCGCCCCGCGGCGCGGGCGCGTGTCGAAGATGAACTGGGCGCCGGTCTCGGACGCCTGATCGCGATCGCCGAGGCCTATCCCGAGCTGAAAGCGAGCGTGAGCTATATCGAGCTCATGAAGAATCTCACCGACGCCGAAAACCAGATCCAATACGCGCGCCGCTACTACAACGGCGCGGTCAACAACCTGAACACCCGGATCGCGACGTTTCCGGACGTGATCCCGGCACGGTTGTTCGGCTTCGGCCCGGCCGAGTATTTCGAGTTCGAGCCGGCGAAGGTGGCGTGATGCGACGAGCATGTCTCGGGCGGGTTCTGCGCACGGTCTTGCCGCTTGCCCTCGCGTTCCTCTTCGCGGCGGCCGGCGCACGAGCCGACGAGCGCATTCTCGCCTGGCAGAGCGACATTCGCGTGCGTCCCGACAGCACGCTCGAGGTCCGCGAGACACTGCGCGTGCGCGCGGAGGGCGTCGGCATCCGGCGTGGGGTATTCCGCGACTTCCCGACGGTGTACACCAACAACCGCGGTGAGCGCGTGGTAGCGGGCTTCGACGTGCGGGGGGTGACGCGTGATGGCCGGGCCGAGCCCTACCGTGTCGAGAAGCGCTCGAACGGCGTACGCGTCTGGATCGGCGATGCGGCGGTGGAGCTCGCCCCCGGCGAGCACACGTACACCATCGTCTATGCGAGCGACCGACAGCTCGGGTACTTCGCGGATCACGACGAGCTCTACTGGAACGTCACGGGCAACGGCTGGGCCTTTCCGATCGACGAGGTCGTTGCCGAAGTCGTGCTGCCCGCCGAAGTGCCTGCGGAGACGATCCGCGTCGAGGCGTACACCGGGCCGCAGGGAGCGAAAGGCCGCGAATGGACCGCCGGCCTCGACGCCGGCGTCGCCACCTACCGCACCACGCGCGGACTCGGGCCGGGCGAAGGACTCACCATCGTCGCGAGCTGGCCAAAGGGTCACGTCACGCCCCCGGGAGCGGCGCGCCGCGCCGGCTACCTGTTCCGCGACGCGTGGCCGGCGCTGCTCGCGGCCACCGGGCTCGGGTTGCTGATTCTCTATTACTGGCGCGCCTGGAACGCGGTCGGGCGCGATCCGCCCGGGCGCATCGTCGTGCCGCACTACGAAGCACCGAAGGGACACTCGCCGGCCTCGATGCGCTACCTCTCGCGCATGGGCTACGACGATCGGTGTTTCGCGGCCGCCGTGCTGGCACTCGCCGTCAAGGGCGGGCTGCGCATCGAGCAGGCGAGCAAGGGACTCTTTGGCCGCAAGAGCGAATACACGCTCTATCGTATGGAGCCGAAGGCGGCGGAGGCATTCGCCGAGGATGAATCGACGCTCCGCGACAAGCTGTTCGCGGCTGGCTCGAGCGTCGAGCTCGACGACAAGAACCACATTCTGGTTGGCGGTGCGAAGCGGAGTCATGCGGCGGTGCTCAAGAAGCAGCACACGCCGTCCTTCTTCCGCATCAACGGCGGCTGGCACGCGGGCGGCATCGCGCTCAGCCTGCTGCTCGGGGCGGGCGTGGTGCTGCTCGGAGCGACCCTGGGCGGGTTCGGTCCCAACTGGTGGTTCCTGACACCCGCCGGATGGGTCGCGATCGGCGCTGCTCTCGCAGCACTGCTCGCGAACGGCGTATTCGGCAAGCTCCTCAAGGCACCCACCGTTGCCGGCCGCGCCGTGATGGATCACATCGCCGGCTTTCGGCTCTTCCTCGATGTGGCCGAGGGTGACGAGCTCAAGCTCGTCGATGCGCCGCCGCTCACGCCCGAGCTCTACGAGAAGAACCTGCCCGCGGCGCTCGCGCTCGAAGTGGAACAACGCTGGGCCGAGCGGTTTGCGACGGTGTTCGCGACCCAGGCCGCCGCCCAGTCGCCCAGCTGGTACAGCGGCGATAACTGGAACACGCGCGACATCGGCCGCTTTACCTCGAGCCTGGGTTCCTCCTTCAGCACCGCGATCTCCTCGGCATCGACCGCGCCCGGCTCGAGCTCCGGCAGCGGTGGCGGCGGTTCCTCAGGCGGCGGCGGCGGTGGCGGTGGCGGTGGGGGCTGGTAGACACCATGACATCGCTCGCTCCCTTCCACCTCGCAGTGCCGGTCCACGACCTCGCCGCGGCGCGTGCGTTCTACGGCGAGCTCTTCGGCTGCCCGGAAGGCCGCAGCAGCGCGGAATGGGTGGACTTCGATTTCTTCGGCCACCAGCTCGTCGTCCACCTCGATGCGGGCGCGCGATCTCATGTGTGCACGACCAACCCGGTCGATGGGCATGACGTGCCTGTACCGCACTTCGGTGTCGTGCTCGCCTGGGACGACTGGCATGCGCTGGTCGCACGGCTGCGCGCGCGCAACCAGGCGTTCGTGATCGAGCCCGGCATCCGCTTTGCCGGAAAGGTCGGCGAACAGGCGACCTTCTTTCTCTACGACCCGTCGGGCAATGCGCTCGAGTTCAAGGCCTTTCGCGACCCGTCACGGCTGTTTGCGCACTAGCAACGATCAGTCGAGATTCTCGTCGTACCAGCGATAGGCGAGGTACATGCCGGCGCCCGAGGTGAGAACGCTGAGCAGGATGCCAACTGCAAGGCCGAGCCGGGCACCGAGCCACCAGCCCAGCCACCCGCCCAGAACCGCGCCAAGCAACCCGAGTATCCGCTTCATCGCCGCTCGCCTCGCGTGTGCAGCGTAGACTGCACCCCGCACTGCTTCGGGGGAAGCACCATGCTGAACCATCAGAAGAACTGGATGCTCCTGCTCGTCGCCTCGTTCCTGACCAGCGGCTGTGCCGCCGGACCCGAGGCGCGCAACAAGGAAGTGGCCAACCGGGTCGTGACCGAGATCCTGAGCGGCGGAGACTTCGAGCTCGCGAGCGAGCTCTACGCACCTGATTTCGTCAACCACGGTCAGACGCGCGAGGTCGGCCTCGCGGAGGACCAGGCGGCGGCGCGTGGCTGGAAATCGGCGTTCCCGGACATGGTGATGACCGCCGACAAGCTGATCGCCGAGGGCGACCTCGTGACCGTGCTCTGGTCCGCCCGCGGCACCAATACCGGCAGGGGCAACGGATTGCCGGCGACGGGTAAGGCGCTCTCGGGCCGCGGCATCACCATCTGGAAGATCGTTGGCGGGCGGATCAGGGAGGAATGGTCCGCGTTCGATCAACTCTCGATCATGCAGCAGCTCGGACTGATTCCGACCGGCCCGTAGCGCGCCGGGCGCACGGGGAAACGGCAATGCCGGAAAGTGAAGGAGACCGGCTCATCCCTGAGCCGGTCCGGCTGACACCTGCGCCGCGCGCCCCCAGCGCGCGGCACCCTTCAAAACCTCAGAACCGCGCCGTGGCCGACAGGAAGATCTGCCGCCCCAGCGTGTCAAACGTCGGGTACGTATTGGCCGACCCCGTGCCCGAGATCTCGGTGCCGACCATCGGCGGATCCTTGTCGAGGACGTTGGTCGCGCCCCCACGCAGCGTGAACTTATCGTTGATCTCCCAGATCGCCGAAAGGTCGAGGTAGTCCATGTCCGGCAGCTCGGCGTTGAACTCGTCGAACTCGCCCCACAGCGCAAACCGCAGGTCCGGATCCGAGTCGTTCTGATCGAGCTTGGTGCCGCCGATATGACGCCACTGCAGCGAGACGTCGACCTCCCATGGCGACACCCAGGTGAGCCGCAGGTTGTGCCGCCAGGTCGGATTGACCGTCTGGCAGATCGTGCCGAAGAGCCCCGTGCAGTCATACGAGAGCCCTGGCGCCGGCGTGGCTATCGCCTCCTCGAGCCACGCCCCGTTCAACGTCGCGAGGAGCGAGTGCCCGCTGTCGCCGAGGTTGAACGTGTAGGCCGCCTGCACATCTATACCCGAGAGCTTGGCTTCACCGGTGTTGATGGCGGTCTGCAGGATGTACCCGCCGCTTGCCACGCTCGAGCCCGTGAGCGCCCCGAGCGAAGTCCGTCGGATCTGGCTGCAGAACTGCGGATCGCCGGTCGCCATGCATTGTGTGAAGAGGAAGGCCCCGGGCATCGTCCCGATCGCGTCCTCGAGCTCGATGCGGTAATAGTCGACGCTCGCGGTCAGCTCGGGCAGCGCGGACGGGCTGATCGTCACGCCCAGCGACCAGGTGTCGGCCTGCTCCGAGTCGAGCTCCGTATTGCCGCCGATCACCTGGCCGCACTGGTTCGAGACGCACTGCGGGATGGAGTTGGTCGCGAGACCGTCGCCATACTGCGCGGGCGTCACGCCCGTCCGAATGCACTCCTCGAGGGTCGCGGTCGCCGCCTCGCCGTCTTGCGGCGCGCACGGATCGACACCCAGGAAGCTTTGCTGCCCGTAGTTGAGCGGGCTGAAGAGCTCGATGATGTTGGGCGCACGGATCGCGTGCTGGAACGAGGTGCGGAAGCGCAGGTCAGGGATGGGCGCGTACTGCAGCTGCACCTTCCAGGCATCGGTGGTGCCCGCCGACGTCGAGTAGTCCGAGTAGCGGTAGCCTGCGTCGATCACCAGGTCATAGATCCCGGTCATGTCCTGCACCAGCGGGATGCGAATCTCGCCGAATGCCTCTTCCACGGAGTATCCGTCGTCTATCGGTACCGATGCGCCGGAGAATCCCGCCAGCAGGCCGGAGAGTTCCGCCGAGTCCGGATCGAAGGTCAGGTCTTCGGTCCGTCGCTCGAGCCCGAAGTTGACGCTGATCCCCTGCTGCGCGAGCGGCACCGTCAGTCCGTACTCGGCCAGGTCGCCCGTCACGTCGGCGTGCACGACCTGCTGGGTCACGGTGCCATACGCCGTGCCCGGGGTGTACAGGTAATTGAGCTGCGCCTCCGTCACGCCGCCCTCGGTAAAGATGTTGTACGGCACGCAGGTGCCGCCGCTGACGCATACCGGGTTCGCGCGCGTACCCGTGACCTGCAGTCCGCTCGCGATGCTCTGGAAGTTGAGATAGTTCGAGTTCGAGTTGTAGAGCGTCGAGTAGTAGTACTGCCCATATGCGTCATAGCTCCAGGCCGGCCCGAGCTCGCCGCGTACACCAAGTACCCCGCGGTAGTTCGTGTGCTCGAACTCCGCCACCCGACCGCCGCCTTCGATGTTGCGCCGGCCGATCTCGACACTGGCGCTGGTCGATCCAGGATTGGCAAGATCCGCCGCAACCTGCTCGGGTGTGCAGAGGATCGCCCGCTGCTGGTCGGAGAGCAGCGGGTTGCTGCAGTTGACCAGGTACTGTGTGTCGCCCGTCAGGGGGTTCGACCCGCGGAACAGGCCCGACGGCGCGATGACGACCTCGGTCTTGTCGTTCATGAAGCCGAACTCGGCGTAGGGCTCGGCATAGTCGTTCATCGTCACGTGGGCCATGAAGCCCGCCATGTAGCGCGTATCGTCACGCGACATGTTGACGAACTGGTTTGAGTTGAACGACGCAGGAGGCGAGGAGCTGTCCGCCGGGTACGGCACGAACTGGTCTCCGACCACCGAGTACGGAGTCTGGCTGATGACCGGGCGGAAGAAGTTCGAATTGCTGCTGCCTCCGCAGAAGCTCGAATCCGGGAGCTCCGTGAAGAGCTGGCAGCCCGCGAAATCACGGTCCGCGCCGTTGATCGGGTCGGCCTGTCGATAGGTCAGGTAGGCCGTGAAATTGCCGCGGCCGTCGGCGATGTTCGTGCCGCCGATGACCGACACGCTCATGTTCTCGCCGTCGGTCGAGCCGCCGTCGGCGACTGTGAGCCCCGCATCGCTCGCCAGCCCCTGCATGAAGCCGTTGTCGTTCTCGTGCTGATTGAAGCCGTACTGCGCGTCGATCTGCACGCCCTCGAAATCCTTGCGCATGATGAAATTCACGACACCGGCGACCGCGTCGGAGCCGTAGACCGCGGACGCGCCACCCGTGACTACGTCGACGCGCTCGATCAACGCCACTGGGATCTGGTCGAGGTTGGGTGCCGGGTTCGGATTGCCCGTATTGGCGTCGGCCGTTCCGAGCCGCCGCCCGTCGACGAGCACCAGCGTGCGCTGCGGCCCGAGGCCGCGCAGATTGACGGTCGTCAACCCGCCTGGCGTCGACAGCGAGTTCGACGTGTTCGAGAAGTCGGTTGCCGAGTTCTGGAACACCTGCGGCAGCGTGTTGAGGATATCCACCATGTCGGTCTTGCCGAGATGCTGGATCTCCTCGTCCGACACGACCTGCACGGGGCTCGTGCTCGACATGTTGGGCGCAGCGATGCGCGAGCCCGTGATGACGATTTCCTCGACCGGACCCTCGACCGCCTGTGCACCCGGCGCGAGCCAGGCGAGCCCGACGAGGCTCAGGGCCCCGCGCCGCCATCGCGCGCGTTTCATCCCTTGTGTTGTATTCATGTTACTTCTCCTCCTGTCCGGCACTGTCCGGGCTTACGGGCCATCCAGTGGCCCCGAAAGCCGCCTTTTCGCCGGACGCTAAGCCGGTTTTTCATGCCGTGTGCTTCACCGATTGCGAATCAGTTTCGTGTGGCACGTTTGCTACAACAATTCGCAAGCCCCGAAAAATAGGTGTGTTGTTTCCGCCATCGGGGGAGTAAGAATGGTGCCGTCTCCACTGGATGCGCTCGATGATCCTGACGGAGCTGCCCGACCTGCCGCCGCTGCCGGAAACGCGATACAACAAGGCGTTCCGGGAGGCGTTCTACAAACAGTGGGGAAAAGGCAACTGGATCGTCTGCGGCTGGGCGCACCGGGCGGAGTACACGCGCTTCCGCCAGACGCTCTCGTTCAAGATGGTGAACGACGGCACCGAGCGGTATTTCGTCGACGGCCGGCGGATCACCGTCACCGACAACACCTACCTGGTGCTCAACGAGGGCCGCGAGTACTCGAGCATCCTCGAATCGCCGCGCCGTGCGTTCTCGTTTTCGATCTTCGTGCGCCCGGGGTTGGCCGGCGAAGTCGCGCACGCCGCGCCGCAGTCACTGGGGGCGGCGCTGGATCACGGTTCCGAGCCCACCACCGCACAGGTCGAATTCTCCGAGAACCTGCGCGTGCACGATCATCGCGTCACGCCGGTGCTGCGCTACATCCGCCACTACGTCGAGGCCGGGGAGCGCGATGAAGCCTGGTTCGAGGAGCAGTACCTGTTCCTGGTCGCGCGCCTGCTCGCCGAGGAGCGCGCGCGGCCGCGGCTCGCCGAGCGGTTGAACCAGGCGAGGCCATCCACGCGGCAGGAGCTCGAGCGGCGCGTGGGCTGGGGCATCGACTACATGCTTTCGAACATGCACCGCAACCTCGAGCTCTGCGACATCGCGGCGGCGGCGCGTCTCTCGATGTATCACTTTGCGCACGTCTTCCAGCAGGCGCATGGCCTCACGCCGATGAACTACCTGCGCCGCGCCCGGCTCGAGCGCGCGCTCGGACTCCTCGCAGAACGCGAGATGTCGGTCAACGATGTCGCGGAGAAGGTGGGCTTGAGCCGAATCTCGCTCTGGCGCGGAGTGCGGAAGCTCCGCGGCGTGTCGCCGCGCGAGGTGGCGATCGAGACCCAGCGGCGCGAGACGCCCGACCGGCGTCAGATGCGCGAGTAGTAGCCGTCGAACCACTCAATCCAGGTTTTGCCCTCGTCCGCGGACTCGACGAATCGCTGACGAACCCGGCCGTCGGGCAGCCGCGTCCATGTGCCCTTGAGCCGGGTGGCACGCGCCTTCTGCAGGTAATGCAGCGGGCCCTCGAGCACCATCTCGCCGTTGACGAGCCCGCCGGTCATCGTGAGCACCGTGCCCGGGCTCACCCAGGTCTGCGTCCAGATGCGCTTGACCGGGTCGTAGAAGTTGAGGCTGATGCCGGTGCTGCCGTCCGTGGCGGACCACCGCTCAATGAGTACGCAGCCGCCCTGCTCGACCGTGATGCTGTTGCGACCGGCTTCCTCGCCCGACGCGACCTTGACAAGCCAGTCGCCCGCCCAGAAGTCGAACTCGCGGTAGGCGCCCTCGGCACACGGCGATGGGCGTTGCGCGGGCGCCGCAGAGTTCGTCGATGCAGCGGGCGCCGGTGAGGTTGGAGTACTAGACGATGCATGTGTCAACGCCGCAACGGAGAGCAGCGTTGCGATGAATTGCACCAACGATGCGACGCGCATGTTGTCTCCTGATTGATCCGCACATTCGTGCGAGGCAGTGTGAAGAGGCGATGTGAATACGAGCGTGACGGAGTGGCGAGCAGGAAGCGAGGTGCGCGATGTTTCACGGCTTGCGAAATTCGGTCACTCGACGCGATCTCGCCCGCGAGCACGATTTCGCGTGGCTGGACGAGCAGCACCACCAGCGCGTCGTGCGCTCGATCGCCGCGTGGCGCGCGCGGCAGGAAATCGCCGAGCAGTTCGATCAAGTCCGCCCCAGCACACGGCGCGAGCTCGCGCGGCGGGTCCGCTGGGCGGTCGATTACATGCTCGCGGACCTGTCGCGCGAAATCTCGCTGCCCGAGCTCGCCTCGGCGGCGCGACTGTCGCCGTTTCACTTCCTGCGGGTCTTCAAGCAGGCGCACAGCGTCACGCCGGTGGCGTTCCTGCGTCGCCAGCGGCTCGAGCGCGCGATCTCGCTGCTCGACTCGACCACTCTGCCGGTCGGTGAAATCGCCGCGCGCGTCGGCCTGAGCCGGCTCGCGCTGTGGCGCGGCATACGGGCGCTGCGCGGCACGTCGCCGCGCGACCGCCGCTGTCACAACCAGGCGATCTGCCGCGCAAACCTCAGAACTGATAGCCCACAGTAAGTGTCGAAGACCGAACCGAAGGACTGAGCGCGCACAGCCCGCGCACTCGGCGCTTAGGTCACCCCAGCCTCGCTGTCAGCTGCGCCAGCACCGTGCGATACCGCTGCTCGATCCGCTCGGCGTGGACATGCCGCCCGCCCTGCACCAGCTTCGTTCCGTCACGCCACACGCAATCGACCATCGGGCGCCGTGCGGCGAAAATCCAGTGATCGAGCCACTGGTCCGGTTTCGTTGTGACAAAGGGCGCAGCCGCTGTGTCGAGCGACACGATGTCGGCCGGCGCGCCGACCGCCAGGCCAGTATCCGGCACACCGAGCGCTCGTGCGCCGCCTGCCCGCGCGTGCTCGAACAACACGCGCCCGCTCGAGGCACCGCCGGGCGTTGCGAGTACGTTGCGCGCGCGGCGCGTGAGCCGCTGCCCGTACTCGAGAAGCCGCAGCTCGCCGACCGCATCGATCGACACGTTCGAATCCGTACCGACGCTGAAAACGCCGCCTTGCGCGAGGTATTCCGCGACGGGGAACACGCCGTCGCCGAGATTCGCCTCGGTGACCGGGCAGAGCCCGACGACTGCGCCGCTGCGCGCCAGGCCCGAGAGCTCCTCCGGCATCACGTGCGTTGCATGGATCAGCGACCAGCGTGAACCGACCGGGAGGTGGTCGAGCAACCATTGCACCGGCGGTTGACCCGACCGGGCGATGGAGTCAGCGACCTCCTGCCTCTGCTCGGCGATGTGCAGGTGAAACGGATCGCGCGGGCGCAGCCGCTCGAGCGCCCGCAGCTCCGATTCGTCCACCGCGCGCAGACTATGTGGCGCGACGCCGAGCACCGCGCCGGGGAGCGTCGCCGTCGCGCGCTCGCAGGACGCAAGCAACCGCTCGAACTGGTCGAGGCTGCAGACGAATCGGCGTTGCGCGGGGGTGGGCGGCGCGCCGCCGAAGCCTGCATGCGCATAGAAGACCGGAAGTAACGTCAGCGCGATGCCGGTTTCCGCGGCGGCGCCAGCGACCCGGCCGGCCATCTCGCCGATATCGGCGTACTCGGCCCCGCTTGAATCGTGGTGCAGGTAATGAAACTCCCCGGCCCGTGTAAACCCGGCCTCGAGCATTTCCACATAGGCCTGCGCGGTGACTGCTTCGAGCTCGTCCGGACCGAATCCGTCGAGAAAGCGATACATCGTGTCGCGCCAGGTCCAGAACGAGGCGGCGGCGGCGTCCTTCCACTCCGTGAGCCCGGCCATTGCGCGCTGGAAGGCGTGGCTGTGACCATTGCCCAACCCCGGCAGCCCGAGCGCGTGGCGTTCGGTGGCGCCGCCCGACGGCAGGCCCGCTTCGATCACCGCGATCCGCCCGCCGTCCAACGTCACACGGATGTCACGGCCCCAGCCGCCTGGCAGCAGGGCCCAATCGAAATGCAGGGTCGACCGGCTCGTCATGTCGCTTGGCCACCTTGGAGGCGGCGGCATCTTCGCCGAAAACGCGCGGCTTGTCCGTAAGGGTAAGATTCGCAGACCCTGCCGTGGAGCCAAGAGAAATCAAGCATGAGGGAATCGACGACTCCGCGCCGCGAGGCCACGCGAACCGTAATCGCGGTCATCGCAGCGCTGCTCACCGGTTGCAGCGGCGGCGGAGGCGGCGACAACACCCCGGCGCCGACGGTGCAGCTTCAGGCGGAGCCATCCGAAGTCACATCCGGCGGGACGACCACACTCACCTGGTCGAGCACCAACGCCGATGGGTGCCAGGCGTCCGGCGGCTGGAGCGGCACGAAACTAGTCTCGGGCTCGGAAGCCACGGGTCCCGTGACGATGACGACGACCTTCACCCTGCAGTGCACCGGCCACGGCGGGACCGCCTCGGCCAGCGCCACCGTCACCCTGCTGGGCGCGACGGGCACCGTGGCGGGAAACCTGCTCGTGCCGACGATTTCGCGCTCGGACAGCGACGTCAACGA
>Ga0207706_10002673_pt1 | contig 17368 bp, 15 predicted proteins | sample KBSC53metaG_FD_184318 | JGI IMG/M metagenome (GOLD analysis project Ga0207706, IMG submission 184318) | Corn rhizosphere microbial communities from Kellogg Biological Station, Michigan, USA - KBS C5-3 metaG (SPAdes) (version 2) | ecosystem: Host-associated > Plants > Roots > Rhizosphere > Soil ... | reverse complement strand
ACGGCGAACCCGGTCAGCGCACGTACGTCACGTCGTGTCGTCCAGAACTCGGACATCCGGAACGGACACGACGAAACCGGCATGAAGACATCGTTATCGTTAGGGAACGCCGGCAGTGGCGGCAGGATTCCGATGACCGTATGCACGCGGTCCGTCATCTCGACGGTCTTGCCGATGATCGTCGTGTCCCCCCCGAGTCGCTCGCGCCAAAAGCGGTAGCTCAACACCACGACGGGCGTCGCACCCGCCTGATCCTCGCCCTCCCGGAACGTGCGGCCGAGCATTGGCCGGACGCCGAGCGCGTCGAAGTAGTTGGCGGACACGACGCCGGTCTGCACCCGCTGCGGCTCGCCGCGGCGGAGCATGTTGAAGGACATCGAGTGATACTCGACGATCGTCTGCAGGGACCTACTCCTGGAACGCAGATCGGCGATCTCCCGCACGGAGAAGCCGGCGTCGTCGATCTGGCCGGCGGCGACCGGCTGTTTCAGCCGAACGACCCGGGCGCCGTTGGCGAACGGCAGGTCCTTGAGCAGGACGCCGTGGATGACACTGAAGATCGCGGTGTTCGCGCCGATGCCGAGCGCAAGGGTCAGCACGGCGATGGCGGTATATGCGGGCGCACGACCGAGCGTGCGCGTCGCGTATCGCAGATCCTGCAGGAAGGTCTGCATGCATGGCTCCTCTTGTGGTGCGCGGATGCTACGCTGCCGGCGAGCGTCGCCGGCGAAAGAAGCGTCATGCCTCTGTTGCGGATTGGTGCGGCACGTGTTCCCGAAGTGTGGCGGCCCGTCGCCTTCGGCGAGCACCAAAATGCGACCGCTCCTCAACAGATCTCACACAAATGGGCGTTGCCTGGGCCGAGGCAGTGGTCCCATCGTACCTGGGTGATCGAATACCTCGCTTCCGCCGCGGGTCACCCGCTGTGACGCCTCAGGCTCGTCGCGCGCGAATTCCGCTTCCCGGCCGCCGATTCTCGTGGCCGCTCGTATTGCTGCTCGCCAGCGTCGCGGTAACCGGCGTGGCGGCGTTCAACGCGCAGCGCGCCGTGTGGTCCCATCAGCGAACGGCGTCGCGCCTGCTTCGGGACTACGCGTCGTTCACGGCCTGGACGTCGCAGCGAAAGATCGAAACGGGGCTCGAGGGCGCCGTGATGGCGTCGCTCCAGTACGTCATGCACGGCCGGGAGCCTCACCGGTTTCAGCGCAACGGCCCGCGGCCTAACGCCGACGAGCTCTGGAACTACTACAACAACAACGACCGCTATCGCACCCGCTTCTGCACGCCGAAGCGCTGCCCCGAGTCGTTCCCGCCATCCGCCTATTTCGGATTTACCATTGGCGCCGAGACGCTTCAGGTCGCGCCCAGGGCCGCCGTGCCTGAGGCAGACGCCTGGCTCGAGGTCGCACCCGAGTCCGACAAACGCTGGCTCGTCGACTCGTTGACCACCCACGTCCGCAAGGTCCACGACCCGGACGAGAACTACGAGGTGCTCGTGTCGCCGCGCTTCGGCACCGGACGGATGATCGCCTATGCGCTCATGCCGACCGAAGCCGGAGACACGGTGGTGTATGGCGTGGAGTTCGGCGCCACCACGTCGCGGCACATCTTCAAGGATGCCGTCGTGCACGAGCACCTGCTGCCGAACGCGGTGATGCTCGGAAAGGACAACGAGGACCTCCTCGGCATCCGCATCGTCGGTCGGCGCTCGCTGCCCCTGTACGAGTCGGCAAACTGGCCCAAGACGTCCTATATCGCCGCGCTGGAGCTGACGCCGCATTTCGGGGGCCTGAAGGTGGAGACGGCCGTGCGGCCGGAGTACGCGAACCAGCTCGTGATCGGTGGCCTGCCTCGCTCGAGACTGCCGCTCCTACTCGTGATGTTCGTCGTCTCGGCGGCACTCGCTATGGTTGCTGTCATACAACTCCGTCGTGAGGAGGAGCTGGCGCGCCTGCGCTCCGACTTCGTCTCGAGCGTCTCGCACGAGCTGCGCACGCCGCTCGCCCAGATCCGTCTGTTCCTCGAGACTCTGCGCCTCGGCCGCTTCACGACCGAGGCACAGCGCCAATGGTCCCTCGACAACATCGATCGCGAGACCAATCGGCTCTCCCATCTGGTGGAAAACGTGCTGTCGTTCGCGCGCGCCGGACACGCGCCCGCATCGCGAGCCGCGCCGGAGGCGACGGATCTCGCATTCGAGATCGAACAGATCGCCCGCGCGTTCGAGCCGCTCGCCGCGTCGCGGCGTGCGTCGCTGGCGCTCGATCTCGCGCCTAACGTCGTCTCGCCGCTCCAGCGGGAAGCGTTCCGCCAGGTGCTCATCAACCTCCTGGACAACGCCGTGAAATACGGACCCGCCGGGCAGACCGTGCGGATCTCGCTCTCACAGACCGGGTCATCGGCGCGCATCACGGTCACCGACGAAGGACCGGGCATCCCGGCTCGGGAACGCGAAGCCATCTGGACGCCGTTCTACCGCGGGAACGCGGCCGCGGCGCAGGGGGCCGGCGGCAGCGGCATTGGGCTCACGATCGTGAGGGATCTCGTGGCGCAGATGGGCGGGAGGATCGAGGTCGTTCCTTCTCCCAAGGGTGCCGCGTTCCAGATCGAGTTGCCGGGCGCGGATCGCCCCGCTCCAGCTGCCGCCCCCGCGGATGTGGCGCTCACGTTGCGCCCGTCATGACTCGCGTGCTCGTCATCGAGGACTCGCACGACCTCGCACAGGGGCTGCGTTACAACCTCGAGCTCGAGGGGTACGCCGTGAAGGTCGCGGACGATGGCAACGCCGGACTCTCGCTCGCGCGCGAGTGGGATCCGGACCTCGTCATCCTCGATCTCATGCTGCCCGGCATCGATGGTTATCAGGTCCTGCGATCCCTTCGCACCGAGGGGCGTCAAACGCCCGTGCTCATCCTGTCCGCTCGAGGAGAGGAAGCGGACAAGGTTCGAGGTTTCCAGCTCGACGCCGACCAGTACGTCACGAAGCCGTTCGGGCTCATCGAGTTGCTCGAGCGGGTGAAGTCGCTCCTCCGGCGAAGCCGCGTCCGGACGGACGCACACGATCCGAGCGCCACCACCGGCGTCATCAGGTTTGGCGACGTCAACGTCGATCCCGCCTCGCGCACGGTGACGCGTGGTGGCGACCCGGTGAGCCTAACGCCCAAGGCCTATGAGCTGATGATGGCGCTCATCAAACGAAAGGGCGCGGTCGCGACGCGCGTCGAGCTCCTGCGGGAGGTGTGGGACCACCGCGCGATCGTGCTGACGCGCACGGTGGATTCTCACATGGCCGAGCTGCGCAAGAAGCTCGAGCACGATGCCGCCGATCCGAAGCACTTCATCACGATCTGGAAAGTCGGTTACCGCTTCACCCCCTGAGTTTGCGAGGACATCATGGTTCGAATTCGCCGATGCGGGGTCGCCCGCGCGATGGCGTCACTGTCGGTTGCGGCGATGGCGTTGCCAGTCGTTATGCGAGCACAGGCCGCTCGCTTCGACTCGCCCGTCGTGTCGACGCAGTGGCTCGCCGACCATCTCAATGACCCGAACGTCGTCGTACTGCACCTCGCGACAATCCGGCGTGACTACACGAGCGGCCACATCCCGGGTGCACGGTTTCTGTGGTTCAATGACGTGGCGCCGAGCAACCCCGATCTCAACACCGAGCTGCCGAGCGTCGCCCACCTCGACTCACTGTTCGAGTCGCTTGGGGTGTCCGATAACTCGCTCATCGTCGTTTACGGCCAGACTATAACGCCGATCGTCGCCCGCGTGTTCATGACCCTCGACTACCTCGGCGCCGGCGATCGCGCGGCGGTGCTCGATGGCGGACTCGCGGCCTGGAAGGCCGACGGCCATCCGGTGAGCACGGAGACGCCGAAGGTCGCGCGCGGCAGGTTCACGCCGCACGTGCGCTCAGACGTGGTCGTCAACGCCGACTTCGTCAAGGCGAACATCGACAAGCCGGGCATTCGCATTCTCGATGCGCGCACCCCCAACTTCTACAGCGGCGAGGGCGGTGGCGGGCCGCGTCCCGGCCACGTGCAGAGCGCGCAGAACATTCCGTTCACGACACTCACCGACTCCACCGGGAAGATGAAGGATCGCGCTGCCATCTCCGGGCTATTCACAGCCGCAGGCGTGCAGCCCACTGATCGCGTTGTGACGTACTGCCACGTCGGGCAGCAGGCGAGCCTGTTGTTCCTGGCGGCGAAGTACGTCGGCATCAAGCCAAGCTTGTACGACGGCTCGTTCGAGGATTGGAGCTCGCGCGACGATACGCCGATCGTGGGACCGGTGAAGAAGTAGCGGCGGATCCGTGTCGTCGATATTTCGGCTGCTGCCGCTGCTCGCGGTGTTCGTGGCACCGCGGGCCGAGGCGCAGCCTGCCGCGCGCGGCGTGTCCGATTCGCTGCTGCTCACCCCGGCCCAGCTTCGCGATCGCCTAACGCGGGGCAACGTCGTGCTCCTGCACGTCGGCGAGGCGGCAGACTACAAGGCTGGGCATATACCGGGCGCCAGGTTTCTGCCGTACGACGCGATCTCGCAGCGCCGAAACGGTCTCATGCTCGAGATGCCGCCGGTCGTCGTGCTCGACTCGGCACTCGAGTCGCTTGGCGTCTCCGACGACTCCCGTATCGTGCTGTATTGGTCGAAGGACTGGTACTCGCCCACCACGCGCGTCTTCCTGACGCTCGACTATCTGGGGCTCGGCGAGAAAACGTCGATTCTGGACGGCGGGTTCGCGGCGTGGAAGTCCGCAGGCGGGCCCGTGACGACCGCGGTGCCCGCTTCGACGCGTGGCAGGCTCACGATTCATCCCCGATCGGACGTCATCGTCGACGCAACCGCCGTTCGCTCGGCCATCGGCGACACGCGCACGGCCATCATCGATGCACGCGACCCGCGCTTCTACACCGGTCAGGCCACGGGCATGCACGCGCGCGAGGGACACGTGCCCGGGGCGAAGAATCTCCCGTTCAACACGCTCATCGACGAGGGCGGCACCTTCAAGTCGCGCGAGACGCTGGAGAAGCTGCTGGACGCGGCCGGCGCGACACCCGACAGGCGCGTCATCAGTTATTGCCACATTGGGCAGCAGGCGACCGTCGTGTACTTCGCGGCGAGACTTCTGGGCCGCGACGCCCGCCTGTACGACGGCTCATGGGATGAGTGGAGTCGGATGTCGGAGTTGCCGATCGAAACGGGCCGACGCTGAGAGTCAGGGCTCGACAGTCGTTAGGTTCTCTGGTCAATCGACGATGAATAATTTCGCGCCTGTCCGGCTGTAGGATCGGTGCGCTTCGGCGCCATCGGCGACTTGATAGCTGATGCCAGGACGAAGCTGGAATCGCCGGCCGTCGCGAAGCTCGGTTTCGAGATCGCCGGCGAGGCAGAGCAGAATGTGTCCCTTCTCGCACCAGTGATCGGCGCGATAGCCGGGCGAGTACTCGACCATGCGAACGCGGATCCGGCCGAATTCTCTGGTGCGCCACAACGCGGTGCCGGTTTCGCCAGGGTGTTCGGTGGGCGGGATCGCGGCCCAGTCCGTGGTTCCAAACGCAATTTCGGTGATCTGCATAGCGATGGCTGATCGGGTCGAAAATCGAAGATGTTGCCAACCTCCAGAACACATCCAGGATAGCGTGATAGACGACGAGCAGTTGCGGCTTCGCGCTGGCCGCCACCTCGACGATCTGTACTCGATCCTTGCGGCACAACGAGCCACCCGTACGTTCGGGTACGTATGACATCTCTGGTACCCACGCTCCTCACCGCGGTGCTGCTCGTTCTCGGAGCGTCCCCGCGGACGCCGATCGGCGCTCAGAGTCCGCCACGGAGACTCCTCGTGCTGCTCGCGCATGCCGATGACGAGACCGCGGCATCGCCGGTGCTCGCGCGGTACGCCCGCGAGGGTGTCCAGGTTTACATGGTCATCGCGACGGACGGCTCGGGCGGCAGTGGCTCGCAGACGTATCTTCAGCGGTCGGACTCAGGTCCCGTGGGTGAAGCGCTCGTCAAAGCCCGTGTCGAGGAGGCGCGGTGCGCCGCGACGGCGCTCGGAGCGCAGGAGCCGGTGCTCCTCGCCTTTCCCGACGGTAAGCTCGGCGACTACCTGGGCGATCGCACTTTGCTCTACCGACTCACGGACCGCATCGCCAAGGAGATCGAGCGTCTGCGTCCAGACGTGGTGATGACATGGGGCCCCGACGGCGGGACGGGCCACCCCGACCATCGTTTGGTGAGCGACATCGCGACGCAGCTGCAGCGAGCGGGCGCAGCGGGCATGCCCGAGCGCCTCGTGTACATGTACCTACCGGGAGAAGCGTTCCGCCTGACCAATCCGCAGCGAGGTGAGCCACCGATGCTCATCCCTCGGGCGAAGTATTTCACGGTCCAGGTGCCATTTACGCCTGGCGATCTCGAAGCGGCGAAGAAGGCGATCGCCTGTCATCACTCGCAGTTCACTGCGGAAACGCTTCAGCGTTTCGTGCCCGGGATGCAGGGTCTGTGGAACGGCGCCGTGCGGTTCGTCCCCGGCTCACCGGCCGTGAGCGGCGACGACCTGTTTCGTTGAATGCGCGACACTGATTCACGCCCATTAGCGCACGTCGATCATCTCTCCATGGCCTCACGATCGAGCGGCGCCAGGCGTCGCTTGCGACCAGTCGGTTTCCTCGGCGCGTGCCTGACGCTGGGGGCGCTCGCCTGCTCGCGCAAAGATGCCCCGCGCGCGGCCGCCGACACCGCCAAGTCGCGTCCGGAGGTTCTGGCCGCCGCCGCACTGGCGACGCGAGCCAGCAGGCCGGTTCCGTTCCGCGTGCCAGCCGAATCCGAGATCAAGGACACGATCGTGCTCGCCGCGGTCCGTCGCGGGCGCGCCATCCTTTCCAACACCCGCGACAGCCTGCCGGCCCACGTCGGCAATAAGCTGCGTTGCGTGAGCTGCCACATGGGTGACGGGCAGCAAGCGAACAGGATGCCGTTCATCGGTGTGTACGCGCGATTCCCCCAGTATCGCCCGCGCAGCGCTACGGTCGAGATCATCGAGGATCGTATCAACGATTGCTTCGAGCGCAGCATGAACGGCAAGGGATTGCCCCGGGATGGCCGCCCGATGCGCGACATCGTCGCGTATCTCGCATTCCTTTCGTACGGCATCCCGGTCGGAGCGCAGGTGGAGGGGCAGGGCCTCCCGCGCCTGGAGCCGCTCGTGGGTGATACGACGCGTGGACGCGAGGTGTTCACGACCACCTGCGTGCAGTGTCACGGTGCCAACGGCCAGGGGGGCAAGGCTGACACGGCTGTCGCCATCGTCGGTCCGCCACTCTGGGGCGCCCAGTCGTTCAACGTCGGCGCGGGCATGGCACGCCTGAGAACGGCCGCGGCGTTCATTCGTGTCGCAATGCCGTACGACAAGCCCGGCTCGCTGACACCGCAGCAGGCGTATGACGTGGCGGCGTACGTGACGTCTCGCCCTCGGCCGGATTTCGCGCGAAAGGCGGGGGACTGGCCTAACGGGGATCCTCCGCCGGATGTGGCGTATCCAACAACGGCTGCAAAGAAGGGAAAAGTCAAACGTTAGGCACGCGAACGGCGCCACAGAACACGTAACTGGTCACTGGACTTGGTTATCAGTGATTAGAACCCTCGGGCTGCTCATCTCGCCTGCGCGAGGATTCCCGAGGGTTCCGATAACCAATAACCCGTACCAGCAAGCAATAACCTGTGTCTTCTTCAGCTGGCCGTTCTCGGAGCCAGATACTTGGTCAGCCAGCCCTGAACCTCTCCCCACCACAACCGCTGGTTCTGCGGTTTCCCGATCCAGTGCCCCTCATCCGGGAACACGACCAGCCGACTCGGCACGCCCTGACGCTGGAGCGACGTGAACATCGACAGGCCCTCGGTATACGGCACGCGGTAATCGAGCTCGCCGTTCAACACCAGCGTGGGCGTCTTGAACTTTCCCGCGAACAGATGCGGGGAGTACACGCGATACTGTTCGCGCATCGCCTTCGGATCCCAGAAGGGCCCGCCGTACTCCCACTCCGGGAACCAGAGCTCCTCCGTCGCCGCGTACATGTTCTCCAGGTTGAACGGCCCGGCGTGCGACACCAGCGCCTTGAAGCGCGTCGTATGTCCGGCAATCCAGTTCACCATGTACCCGCCGAACGATCCGCCGGCCGCCCCCATGCGCGTCGAGTCCATCCACGCGTCGCGCGCGAGTGCGGCGTTGAGACCATTCATGAGGTCTGTGTAGACCTTGCCGCCCCAACCCTTCGACACATCGTCGACGAACTTCTGACCGTACCCCGTCGAGCCGCGTGGGTTGATGATCACGAGACCGGCGCCGGTCGCGGCGAACATCTGATAGTTCCAGCGCGAGTGCCAATTGTCGAGCCACGCGCCCTGCGGGCCGCCGTGGATCAACAGGATCACGGGATACTTCTGGCCGGCGGTGTATTGCGGCGGTTTCACGATGAAGCCCTGCACGCTGTCACCGCCCGCACCCTTGAACCAGAAATCCTCGGCCGGATTCAGCGCGAGCTGCGCCACGAGCGCATCGTTCACATGCGTTACCTGGCGCGCATCCGTCACGCGAGCGCCGTCGAGCGACGCCGCGAACACTTCCGGGGGCCGGTTGGTCGCGTCGCGCATCCACACCACCCCGCGCGCGTCACGCGAGAAGGAAAAGCCGATGTTATTCGACTCGCCAACCACCAGCGCTGGCGCACGGGTCGCGATGCCGGTCGCGCCTAACGTCGCACGATACAGCTTGTCCCGGCCTTTGTCCGTGGTCGCCACGTAGATCGCCTTGCCGTCGGGCGCGAACCAGTAGCCGTCCGCGTTGCGGTCCCACGACGGCAGCGCCTCGCCCGACGTCTTCTTCGCCCGATCGTAGAGCATGAGTCGCCACCGGTCGGACTCGAACCCGGCGCGCTTCTGCGACGCATATGCGATGTATTTGCCGTCCGGCGAGTACACGGGATTCTGGTCGGCACCGATGTTCGCCTTCGTGATGACGGTGGCGGCACCGCCGCTGACGGGCACCACATACAGATTCACGTCGGTCGTCCACGCATCCGAGCGGCCCTGATCCTTCGCCGTATACGTCATCTCCTTTCCATCCGGCGCGAACGCGTACCCCTCGCTGCCGCCGAACGGACCGGGTGGCACGTCGTACTTCGCGCCGGGCGTGAGGTCGCGCGGCTCGCCACCGTCGATGCTCACGACGAACAGGTGCGACCGCGTGCCCTCGTCCCACGCGTTCCAGTGGCGGAACAGGAGGTTGTCGGCTACGTGTGCCTTGACCTTGTTGTCTTCCTTGGCCTTGTCCTTCTGCGCGTTGCACGCGTCGGTCGTGCAGTCCGGCCACACCGCCGAGACGAACGCGATCTGACTTCCAGCGGGTGCCCACACCGGACCGCTGGCGCCGCCATTGAGACTCGTCAGGCGCTTTCGCGCACTGCCGTCGGCATTCACGACCCACAACTGGCCACCGGCGGTGTAAGCGACGTGCCGGCCGTCGGGGGACCAGCGCGCCTCGGTTGCGCGCGTCGTGTCATCGGGGAAGGCTCGCGCGGTCCCGCCGCCTAACGGCACGGCGTAGGTCGTCGTCGCTCGCCGATTTGCGTCGACGTCTGTCGTGCGCACGGCGTACAGCATCGTCGTGCCGTCGGGCGAGAGCTGCGGGTCCGACACCGCCTTCATCGCCGCGAAATCCTCGAACGTCATGGGGCGCCGCGACTGTGCCAGCGCCGTCGACGCAAACGCGAGCGGCACAGCGGCCGCCAGCGCGAGCGAAGTCCTAACGATCGTCATGTATCGTCCTCTCTACGGGGCTTGCGGGCCTGCCGTCCGCTTGTACCAGTCCAGCTTTCCGGTGTCGCGCTTGGGGCCACCAGCGAGCGCTTCTCGCATGAGTGCTTCGACCTCGTTCGATTCGCGCGGCGCGCGCGAGATCCACTCGAGGCCCTGGTCGCTGATGAGATAGTCGTCCTCGATGCGGACCCCGATGTTTCGGTACTTCGTCACCGCCGGTCGCAGCTTGGCGGCCAGCGCCTCGTTGCGCTGCGTTTTCGGCAGGATGTCGAGGACGTTCTCGCGGACATAGATCCCGGGTTCGATCGTGAACGCGCTGCCGGTGTCCAAGGTCCCCTTGAAGTAGAACTGGTCGGGATCGTGGACCTCGAGCCCGATGCCGTGACCGAGGCCGTGCATGTAGTAGAGGCTGAGCTGCAGGCACTGCTGCGGCTGCTGCGTCGTTCCGCAGTCATACGTGGCCGTAGGCGACTCGATTAGCCCGATTCTCGTTAGGCCCGATGCCAACACGGCCGACGCTGAATCGGACATGACCTCCGCTTTCGCGCCGGGCTTCGCCTGGCGCTCGGCCGCCGCCTGGGCCTCCCGAACAATCTGGTAGATCCCGCGCTGGTCCGGCGTGAACGTGCCGTTGATCGGGACGGTACGCGTGACATCGGCCGCGTAGCCGCGATACGACGCCCCGATGTCCATCACCACCACCTCGCCCGCATTCATGAGCCGGTCGTCGGCGTTGTAGTGCAGTGTCGTCGAGTTCGGCCCAGACCCCACGATCGTCGAGAACGACGGGCGATCCGCACCGTTCCGCCGGAACGTGTACTCGATGAGCGCCTGGACCTCGAACTCATACATGCCCGGCTCGATCGCGCGCATTGCCTCGCGCTGGGCGTCCGCCGTGATCGCGACCGCCTTACGAATCAGATCGAGTTCCGCGGGACTCTTCGTGCCGCGCAGCATCAACACCTGCGTGTTCGCCGACGACACCTTCACCGACGGGTGTCCCGCGGCGATGGCACGAACGAACTGATCGTCTGGCGACAGCACGCGCGGCTCTTCACCCTGGCGCCCGCCGAACTGCACGTTGCCCACCACATACAGTTGGGTCGCGGAACCCAGCAATGAGTCGAGCACAGGTCGAAGCTGCTCCACCGGGCGTGCGTCGATCCCTGTTGCCTTCGTTGCGCCCTCGGGGCCGAAGCGCTTGCCCGTCCACACCTCCGCGGCGGCCTCGCGTTCCTCGACGAACAGCGTGGCCGTCGTCTGGCCGCCGCGCTTCACCATCACGAGCGCCGCATTGGGCTCGTTGTAGCCGGTGAGATACGTGAACGGCTCGCTCTGATAGAACGACAGGTAGTCCTGCGCGGGCTCCTTGCCCCCGATCGCAACCAAGACCCCGTCCTGGATCTTCGCCGCGAGCGCAGCACGTCGCTGCGCATACTCGGCTGGCAGGACCTGGGCGCTCAGCGGAGAAACGCCGACGAGCCACATCGCAGGCAGGAGCGTTCGAAGTTGCGCGAACCGCACGGGGCTACCTCCAGAAAAGGACCGGGGTCGGACTAGGATCAGATCAGACCCCAAGTAACCTACTGGCGTGCAGCCAGTTCCACCGAGCGGTCTGTACCGCACGGTCCGAGGCGGTCTCGCCCTAGTCCCGTTTCCAGGCGAGCGTTCGGCCCCCGCGCAGCGCGTGGTACATGCCGAGGAAGGCGGCCGCGTTGATCATGCAGAAGTAGTAGGGCAGGCGAAGGATCTTGGGCCGGAGGCGCGCGAGCGCGCCGACAAGGACGAGCGCGTAGAACGCGAGCTGCAGCACGAACAGTGCACGGTAGAACGGCTTATCGAGCAAAAACATGTTTGCCACGAGCATCGCGAGCATCGCAATGGGCACTAGCAGCCGGCCAGCCTTGTGGGACAGGAAAAAGAAAAGGGGCCCCGGACGCAATGGGCTAAGCAGCGCCTTCATTTCGCGAAGCTGCTCGACATTGCCCGTCATGATGCGAACGCGGCGGCTGAACCCGCCCATCTCGTGCGCTTCCTCATACGCGACCGCGCTGGGCTCGTACGCGACGCGATAGCCCTGCGAGAGAATTCGCATTGGGATCACGTAGTCGTCGTTGATGGTGCCCGGTTTGGGGAACGGATACAGCGCACGTCGGATCGCGTAGAGCGACCCGTGGCAGCCCAGGATGGATCCAACGTCCGCCTCGGCGAGCTTGAGGTAGGTCTCGTACTTCCAGTAGAAGTCCTCCTGCTTACCAAGCGCTGCGTCTTCGCCGCGCAACACGCGATAGACTCCACTGACCGCGCCGACGTGTTCGTCGGCGAAGTTCGCGACCAGCGTACGCAGCGCATCCGGCGCAAGCATGCTGGACGCGTCCGAGAACGCGACGATGTCGCCGGTCAGCTGCGGGACCGTGTCGTTGAGCGCGTAGAGTTTGCCGCGGTTCCTCGGGTACGCGAAGACGTGGACCCGTCCCTGTCCGATCTCGCTTGCGACGTGCTGCGCGATCGCCGTTGTGCCGTCGGTGGGGCCATCGCATGCGATCGCTATGTCGAGTTGGGCGGCAGGATAGTCGAGTGCAAGCGCGTTGCGGATTTTCGATTCGATGACGTCTGCCTCGTTATACGCCGCGACAAGCAGCGACACGCTCGGCTCGGTCGGTTTCTTGTCGACCGGTCGCTTTGCCACTCGGCGAAGAATCGCGAGTAGCACGGGATAGCCTGCGTACACGTAGAACGCGACGGCCGCCGAGAGCCACAACACGACAACGGCGATCAAGACGGAATTCAAGTGAGGGCGTCGTACTCAGACGGGCACTGCGTCTACGCAATGCAGCTTCCCGACCGTCTCGCAGGAGATGACCTTGAAGCCTGTTGCCTCGAGATATCTGTAGACTTCCGACTTGCTGAAGAAGTAGACCGGGCAGCCGAGCACCGTTAGGCGGACCTTGCGCACCGGCGCGCGCCACGTCCAGAGTCTCGGCCACGCGGAGAGGAAACGTTCCCTCGTCATCTTGCGGATGATCTGGAGTCGCTCCGTCGGATTGGCGAAATAGTCCCAGAAGCCGATCGCGATCGTTTCGTCGAACACGTCCGTACGCGTCCAGTCAATGATATCCATCTGGGCGAACTCGGTGCGACCTCCGACCCCCTCTTGCCTCGCCAGCTCGCGTGCGAGCTTGAGCATCTCCGGCGCGACATCCACGCCTAACACTCGCGACGCGCCACGTTTCGCGAGACTCGTCACGAAACGCCCGGACCCGCACCCGATGTCGCAGATCGTCTTGCCGTTCACGTCGCCGGACTTCCGCATCACCCAATCGAAACGGCCGTAAATGTCCTTGCGCAGCCAGCGATCGAGTGTGCGCGCGAACGAGCTCTTGTTCTGGCCAGTGTAGATCGCGTCGAAGTCCTGCGCGATGTCGTTCCAGTACTGGGCGACCTTGATGTCCTGAGCTGTCTTCATTGAACGCTTACGGTCGAAGGGAAGGGGACTTGGCGGGCGGTTTGAGCGAGACCGCTACCGCGAAAACTCGAGAAACGTCCAAGCGCGAACAGACGACGAAGGCGATCGTGGGTCTTTTGGAGGTTCGTGTAATGCCGGAGTCGCGACTTGCGTCGCCCGTCAATCCGTGGTTGGTCCGGGTCGATCTCCCACGGGTGGATGTACGCGATCAGCGGAAGGTTTTCTGCCCTCGCCCGACGGTACCCAAGCTTCGTGTACCAGAATGGTAAGATCCGCAGGTAGCCGCCTCCTCCTACAGGTAGATTCTGCCCGCCAACCATCCGGAACGTCGTGATCGGAAATTCGACGATCGGACCGCCCGGTGTCGTCACGAGAAACGGCTGCCTCGGCGCGTCGGGAATGCCGTAAACGTCGTGGCGAATCGGAAAAACGCTGGAATCGTACGTAAATCCTGTCTCTGCAAGCACCTCAAGCGCCCAGAGCGATTGCATCGTGATCGAGTAGCTGGGGGCTCTGTACCCGAACACGGACTCTCCCGCTGCCTGTTCGATGACATCCTTGGCTCGGCGCGTGTCGGCCGCGAATTCCTCGCGATCCAGCTTGTAGATCAAACGGTGCCAGTAGGAATGACACGCCGGCTCGTGACCCCTCGCCACGATCTCGCGAACCAAACCCGGATACCGCTCCGCCACCCAGCCGAGGATGAAGAACGTGCCCTGCACGCCACACGCGTCGAGGAGATCCAACACCCGTTGGGTGTTGGCCTCGACGCGGCACGTATAGGTCTCCCAGTCGGTTCGGTCGATGACGTCGGAGAAAGCCTCGACGTGGAAGTAGTCCTCGACGTCTACGGAGAACACGTTCAGGTTAGACACGTCGCCTCGGAAGCGGCGCTGAGGCCCTCGATTGTTCGACCAACGGGCGCAACCGGCGTTTGACCATGCGAGGGGACAATATGAAACGACACAACCCGCCAGGTTGAGGGGCGGAGGCAGCCCGCTGACTCAAGCGATTCAGGTTGCAGCCACGCTGAACGAAGGCGCACCGCGATGGTGTCTGTTCTCGGTGGCCCTGGCACGCGCGGCCATACTTGCAAACGTTGCGCCCCCGGGCTGAGAACAACGAAAGGGGCAGATCAACTCATCCCAGCAGTGAGCACGACGATTTCCTCGGTGATCACGTCGATTCAGGGTCGGGTATCGACTCGCTTGCTGCGGCCGCCCTCCTGATCCACCATCCGCTCGTAATTCTCCTCGCCCGCGGTCCACAGGTACCGGCCGAAGAGGTACCCGCACAGCGGAAAGACGAGCATGGCGACGCCGATCCCGACTTTGAGATGCTGGGTCATGACGAGCCGCCAGACGAAGCCCTGCTCCTGGACGACCTGGTAGGCGATCGTCACGAGGGCAACGGGAATGCCCCAGCCGAATACGCCTCGACGCCAAATGAATGTCGACCGTCCCATCGCGCGCGTGCGCTCCCACCGCGCAATGGCCTCAGGGCGTCCAGCGCCCTCAACCGGCGCTGGGACGTTGGCGGATCGTGAATCGCGAGCGACCATCGAAATCAGGGGAAGGGAAGGCGAGCGCGGCCGGGCGCGCATCGTCGAGAGTCTCCATCCGTAGCATGTCCTCGGGTGAGCGACATGGCAATCATCATTCGGACGGTCCCGGGGCGGTCCCTGTCACAAGGCCTCGGCACAGCGCGGGGCGGTGGCCGTGTCAGCGCAGCAGCAGCTTCGCGATGGTTTGCAGCTGCATGTTGGACGTCCCCTCGTATATCGTGCCGATCTTCGCGTCGCGATAGAACTTCTCGACCGGGTAGTCCTTCGTGTATCCGTACCCGCCCAGCAGCTCGACGCAAAGTGACGTCACGCGCTCGCACACCTGTGACGAGTACAGCTTGGCCATCGCCCCCTCGCGCGCGATATCGTGCCCCGCGTCTTTCAGTCGCGCCGCGTTGTACACCATGAGCCGCGCGGCCTCGAGCTCGGTCGCGGCCTGCGCCAGCTGGAATTGCACCGCTTGGAAGTCCGAGAGCGCCTTGCCGAACTGCTTACGCTCACGCGTGTAGTCGAGCGCCGCGCCGAGCGCGCCCGCCGCAACGCCGATCATCTGCGCACCGATCCCGATGCGCCCCTCGTTGAGCGTCTCGATCGCGATCTTGTAGCCCTGGCCTAACGGGCCGAGCATGTTCTCTTCCGGGACCTCACAGCCATCGAGAATGAGCTCGGTCGTGCTCGATGCGCGGATGCCGAGCTTGTCTTCCTTCTTGCCGACGGCGAATCCGGGGAACCCACGCTCGACGATGAACGCCGTGATCCCCTTGTAGCCCGCGGTGGGATTCGCGTTCGCGAACACGATGTAGACCTGCGCTTCTGCGCCGTTGGTGATCCACATCTTCCGGCCGGTCAGCAGATAGCCGTCCCCCTTCTTCTCGGCGCGCGTCGCGAGACCAAACGCATCCGAGCCCGAGCTGGGCTCGGACAACGCGTACGCTCCGATCGTGTCACCAACGAGCCGAGGGAGATATCGCGAGCGCTGGTCGTCGCTGCCGTACCGTGACAGCGGGTAGTTCACGAGCGTGTTCTGCACGTCACACACGATCGCGGCGGATGCATCGACCTTGCTGATCTCCTCGACAGCGATGGCCACCATCGCGAGTGTGCCGCCGGCGCCGCCGTACTGCTCCGGCACCTCGATCCCCATGAGGCCGAGGTCGAAGTACTTGGGCAGAAGCTCGGGATCGAGCTTGGACGCCCGCTCCATCGCCTGCACCCGCGAGCGAACCTCGTCGTTCGCAAACGCGGCCACCGCGTCGCGGAACAGCTGCTCATCCTCGGAGAAGACGGTGAGCGGGGGGTGCGCGGTCGTTGTGGTCATCGGTCGAAGGATGGTTCCGGAGCTATTGCGGCGGCGCGTGACGTGGACTGCGTAAGGTAATCGTGGGCTGCCTCACCCCCCTCCCCCTCGAATCCACGGAGGTCGCCGATGACGTACATGGGTCGCTGTTTCACCTCGTCGTAGATGCGGCTCAGGTACTCGCCGACGATGCCGATCATGAGCAGCTGAGCGCCCCCCAACAGGAGGATGACGACGAGCGTCGATGCCCACCCTCGGACGGTGTCGTTGCCGACGAACCGCTGGTAGACCGCCCAGATCGTCAGCAGGATGCTGAACGCGGATGCCGTCAATCCGAGATACGTCGCAACGCGGAGCGGCACTCGCGAGAACCCGACGATGCCATTGATGCCAAGGCCGAGTGACTTGAAGAACGTGTACTTCGGCTCACCCGCGACCCTGGCTGGCCGCTCGAAGGGAACGGCAGTCTGCCGGAAGCCCAGCCACGCCCTCATACCCCTGAGATACCGGTTGCGCTCGGGCATGCGGTTGAGCAGGTCGACCACACGACGGTCCATGAGGCAGAAGTCCCCGGTGTCCGCCGGAATGTCCACATCCGTCAGCCGCTGCAGCAGCCGGTAATAGGCGAACGCGACCCCGCGCTTGATCATCCCCTCTGCGTGCCGCTTGACGCGCTGCGCGTACACCACGTGATAACCCTCGCGCCATCGGGCGATCATCGACGCGAGCAGCTCGGGCGGGTCCTGGAGATCCGCATCCATCACGACGACGGCGCTGCCGCGAGCGAAGTGCAAGCCGGCCGTCACGGCCGCCTGATGGCCGAAGTTCCGTGAGAAGTGCACGCTGCGAAACCGCGGGTCGCGTCGCGTCATCTCGGCGATCATCTCACCCGTTCGATCGCGACTGCCGTCGTCGATGAGGACAACCTCGTACGATACGCCAAGCCCCGCGAGTCGGTCGCGCAACGTGGAGAACAGCGCGTCGAGCGCGGCCTCCTCGTTATAGACAGGGATCACCAGCGAGAGCAGGACGGGTTCGTGGCGCGGTTGGGTTCCGCCCGCAAGTGGCTCCAACGGACCGTCGGCGCCACGGGCGTCGGCCGGTCGAGTCGTCGTGGGAGACTCGATCATGCCTGCGGCTCGTTAGGCGCCAGCCCGCCGCCGATTGGCGCAACGCCGGCCGACCCGCCAGACCGCGCTTGCTTGAGCGCCCGCACCAA